>OHAD01002442.1_pt1 | contig 14242 bp, 10 predicted proteins | sample 1577011 | NCBI WGS metagenome assembly OHAD01 (sample SAMEA3541510, study PRJEB24748) | human gut metagenome | biome: human gut; feature: human-associated habitat; material: faeces | place: China | collected 2012
CAGTAAAGCAGGCGGTGTACTGCATACCGGTGTCAAGAGACTTCCGGATTTTGCAAAAGATGCAACGGATCGTAACCGTACTTCACCGTTTGCATTTACCGGAAATAAATTCGAGTTCCGTATGGTAGGTTCCCGTGATTCCATCGCCGGACCAAACGTGGTACTGAACACGATCGTAGCAGATGCATTCTCACAGGCATGCGATGTACTGGAAAAAGCAGATGACTTTGAACTGGCTGTACATGATCTGATCAAAGAATATGCAACCGATCACCAGAGAATCGTATTTAACGGAAACGGTTATTCCGATGAATGGGTAGCAGAAGCAGAAAGAAGAGGACTGCCGAACATCAAATCCATGGTGGATGCAATCCCGTGCCTGGCAACGGATAAGGCAGTAGAACTGTTCGGCAAATACAAAGTTTTCTCAAAAGCAGAACTTGAGTCCCGTGTAGAGATTAAATATGAGAACTATGCAAAGGCTATTAATATAGAAGCAAAGACGATGATCGACATGGCTTCCAAACAGATCCTGCCGGCAGTCATCGGCTATACCAAATCTCTGGCAGATACTATCCTGGCAGTTAAAGGTGCAGGTGCACCGGCAGCCGTACAGACAGATCTGCTGAACGATGTAAGCAAACTGCTGGAAGAGGCAAAGGCAGCCCTGGTAACACTGGAAGAAGTGACCGACAAAGCAGCCGAAGCAGGCGATATGGCAGCTGAAGCAAGATACTTCTACGAGAGCGTTGTACCGGCTATGGCAGCCCTTCGTACACCGGTTGACAAACTGGAAGTACTGGTAGATAAGAAAGTATGGCCGATGCCATCCTATTCCGATCTGCTGTTCGAAGTATAAAAAATGTAAAGATACAGTGGTTTCCCCACCCTGTTATTCCATCCCAAAAAGTAATGAAAGGGACAGAAATCAACAAAAGATTTCTGTCTCTTTTTTGGTGTGCAGCGATTCTCTTGGGCAGATGTCAGCAGAGCCTGGCAGGATTGCATAAGTTAGTTGCAAAACAGTGAAAAATAAGGTATGATTTGGAAGGATAGACAAAAGCAAACGAAAAAAGCTTTTTGGATATGAAAAGCAGCAGGTCACGATGGAGGATTGTAAGAAATGGAAGACAAGAACAAAGAAAAGATCAATGTGGTAGAGCTTTTTGGTTCGAATGTATTCAATGACAAGATCATGCAGGAGCGTCTGCCGAAAAAGGTGTACAAAGAACTGCATAAGACCATTGATGAAGGAAAAGAGCTGGATCCGATCACAGCAGAAGTCGTAGCTGGGGCTATGAAAGACTGGGCAGTGGAAAAAGGTGCAACGCATTACACACACTGGTTCCAGCCGCTTACTGGATTCACAGCAGAAAAACATGATGCATTTATTACAGCACCGCATGCGGACGGAACGGTCAGCATGGACTTTTCCGGAAAAGAGCTGATCAAAGGAGAACCGGATGCTTCTTCATTCCCGTCGGGAGGATTAAGAGCAACCTTTGAGGCACGCGGATATACAGCCTGGGACTGCACTTCACCGGCATTTGTACGTGAAGACAGTGCAGGTGCGATTTTGTGTATACCGACAGCATTCTGTTCCTATACAGGAGAAGCACTGGATCAGAAGACACCGCTGCTTCGCTCCATGCAGGCATTGCAGACACAGACACTCAGACTGATCCGTCTGTTCGGCAATACGACATCCAGAAAAGTGACACCTTCCGTTGGCGTAGAGCAGGAATACTTTATCGTGGACCGGCAGAAATATTTAAAGAGAAAAGACCTGATTTTTACCGGACGTACACTCTTTGGTGCCATGCCTCCGAAAGGTCAGGAGCTCGATGACCATTATTTTGGAGTTATCCGTCAGAGAATTGCCGGTTTTATGAAAGAAGTAAACGAAGAACTCTGGAAACTGGGTGTTTCTGCAAAGACACAGCACAACGAAGTCGCACCGGCACAGCATGAGCTGGCACCGATCTATGCAGAGTGCAACGTAGCAGCAGACCACAACCAGATCATTATGGAGACTTTGAAACAGGTGGCAGAGCGTCACGGACTGCAGTGTCTTCTTCATGAGAAACCATTTGCGGGAGTCAATGGTTCCGGTAAGCACAACAACTGGTCCATCACCACAGATGACGGCATCAACCTTCTTGAGCCGGGCAAAACACCGCACGAGAACATTCAGTTCCTGCTCGTATTAAGCTGCGTTCTGAAAGCCGTTGATGTTCACGCAGATCTGCTTCGTGAGTCCGCAGCCGATCCGGGAAACGATCACAGACTGGGAGCTAACGAGGCGCCGCCAGCTATTATTTCTGTATTCCTTGGCGAGCAGCTGGAGGATGTTGTAGAGCAGCTGATCAGCACCGGAAATGCAACCAAGAGTAAAAAAGAGGGCGTTCTGGAGACTGGTGTTAAGACACTTCCGGATCTCAAGAAAGACGCTACCGACCGTAACAGAACCTCACCGTTCGCCTTCACCGGAAACAAATTCGAGTTCCGTATGGTTGGTTCCCGTGACTCCGTTGCAGCTCCGAACATCGTACTGAACACCATCGTTGCAGAAGCATTCCGCGATGCATGCGATGTACTGGAAGGCGCTGAAAACTTCGAGGACGCTGTCCATGATCTGATCAAGAAGAACTTAAGTGAGCATCAGAGAATCATCTTCAATGGCGACGGATATGCAGATGAGTGGTTAGCTGAGGCAGAGAGAAGAGGACTTCCGAACATCAAATCCATGGTGTACGCAATCCCGGCACTGACCACTGATACCGCAATCAAACTGTTCGGCGATTTCAAAGTATTCACCGAGGCAGAGCTGGTATCCCGTGCAGAAGTTAAATTCGAGAACTATGCAAAGACCATCAACATCGAAGCAAAGACCATGATCGACATGGCAAGCAAACAGATCATCCCGGCAGTCATCAAATATGCGACTTCCCTGGCTGGATCTATCAACACCATCACCGCAGCAGGTGTTACAGCAGTTGGTGTACAGAAGAATCTGCTGAACGAGACAAGTGCACTGCTTGAGGAAACCCAGAAAGCACTCGACGAGCTGATCGCAATCGAGAATGCAGGATGCGAGATGGAAGACGGCGAAGCAAAAGCAAAATACTACTACGAGAAAGTTGCTCCGGCTATGGAGGCACTCCGTGCACCGGTTGACAAACTGGAGATGATCGTAGACAAAGAGATGTGGCCGATGCCGTCCTACGGCGATCTGATGTTTGAGGTTTAATCCGCAGACGGTCTGATAAATTGTAAAAATTCTGTGAAAACAGGGCAGAAAAAGAGGCTGTTTTTGACAACAGCCTCTTTTTTTAGTATAATGAAGATTAGCTGTTGCCAGAAGAAAAAGGCGGACAGCGCTGCCGGAAGAAACGGCAGGAAAACATGGAGGAAACGCTTCTGGATTTCGAAGGAAAACAGAAGTATACAGAACAATGAATGCAGAACTGGAAATTTTAGGTGTGAAGCTGAAACATTACCGCGTCGATGCGGCGATGGAGATTGCAGAGGAATACCTCTCAAACGATAAGCTGAACACCATCGGGATTGTTACGATGCAGATGCTGATGCAGGCGAGCAAGGAACCGACGTGGAAACAGTATATCGAAGATCTGGATCTGACGGTCATCGGGGAAACCGAGGTGCTGGAGGCAGCAGGAATTGACCCGGAGACGCCGTCCTATGAGGAAGTGGAGACGAACGAGTTCATCGCACGCTTTTTCTGGGGACTGATTCAGAAGAAAAGCCGGATTTTCGTACTGGGCGACACTGGGGAAGAACTGCAGACACTGCAGAAATATCTGACAGAAACGTATCCCGGCATTGAGATCGGAGGCGGTGCTGTCGTCGAGACGCTGGAGGAATCCGCGTTTGACAGCCTGGTCAACGAGATCAACAGCCAGACGACGGACGTGATTGTGAGCGGCCTTGCGGGAACGCGGCAGGATCGTTTCGTTCTGGAAAACAGCAGCAAAATCAGCGCAAAAATCTGGCTGAGCCTTGGCGAGCATTCGACGCTGCAGAACGAGGCCGGTATAAAAACGAGCTGGTGGGGAACTCTGCTAAAGAAGAATACGTTCAAGTGGATGGTAACAAAATATAACAGCGAAAAGGACGGTTGAAGTTCATGAACTGGATACGGAACAAACAGCAGTGGAGAGATTATCTGCTGATTACGCTGGGAACCGCGGTCATGGCGGTTGCGACCAGCTCGATTTACGACCCGGCGGGGCTTGTTACTGGAGGATTTTCCGGTCTTGCAATCGTCATCAAACAACTGAGCCAGATGCTGTTCGGAAAAGGAGTTCCGCTCTGGGTGACGAACCTTGTGCTGAACATTCCGCTCTTTCTGTTCGGAATCCGCATGAGCCGCGATTTTCTGGTGAAAACCATCTTCGGAACCCTGATGAATACGTTCTGGATTGCCGTTCTCCCGGTGCTGCAGCTGGTGCCGGATGACAGGATGCTTTCCGCACTGTTCGGCGGCGTTCTGATGGGAGCAGGCATCGGCCTCGTCTTCATCGGAAACGGTACGACGGGCGGAACGGATATGATGGCGGCTCTGATCCAGAGAAAGCTGCGCCACTATTCCGTTGCACAGGTTATGCAGGTGCTTGATGGAATCATCGTCATCGCCGGTATTTTTGTCTTCGGTATCCACGCTTCGCTCTATGCGATCGTGGCAATCTACGTGACGACGAAAATGACGGATGCCCTGATGGAAGGTATGAATTATGCGAAATCCGCGTTTATCATTACCGCGCATCCGGAGCAGGTAGCCGATGAGCTCATGAAAGAACTCGACCGCGGCGCGTCCGGCATCCACATCAAGGGAATGTACACGGGCGAAGAGCGTATGATGGTATTCTGTGTTGTGGGCAAAAAACAGATCCCGCAGCTCAAACAGATCGTAGGAACGATCGATCCGGACGCGTTTGTCGTTGTGTCGGATGCAAGAGAGGTCTTAGGAGAGGGCTTCCAGACGGATTTCTCCTGACCTTTTTACGTATTTTGTGGTATAAATGTTGTGTTTTCTCTTCCTTTTTTGTCTATTTTGTATTAAAATAAGTATATCTGTGAGGTACTTTGCATCAGGCGCAGAACCATAGGGGTGTGGATATGCCTGGCAATGAAAGCGGGTGCAGCCGGAGACAAACTATAGGATGAAAGAGGGAAGAAAATATGATTTCAAATCAGATTTTACAGAGTACCATTGAGGGAATCAAAAATATTTCGCGTGTCGAACTCTGCGTGACTGATGTAGAAGGAAAGGTTCTGGTAACGACGTTTCCGGAGGTTGAGATCAGCCAGAATGATATTGTAACGTTTGCGCAGTCTCAGGCAGATTCCCAGACCATGAAAAATTATCAGTTTTTTAAAGTATACGATGAACACCAGCTGGAGTACATTCTGGTTGTAAAAGGCGGAAACGATGACATTCACCTGATCGGGAAAATGGTTACCTTCCAGATTCAGGGCCTCCTTACCGCCTACAAGGAGCGCTTCGATAAAGACAACTTTATCAAGAATCTGCTGCTCGACAACCTGCTGCTGGTCGACATCTACAACAGGGCGAAGAAGTTACATATTGAAGTGGAAGCACGCCGCCTTGTATTTATTCTTGAGACAAATCCGGATAAAAACAGCGGGGCGCTCGAGAGCGTCAAGAGTCTGCTCGGTACCAAATCCGGTGACTTTATAACTGCCGTCGATGAGAAAAACATTATCATCGTCAAGGAACTTGCTCCAGGTGAGGATTATGCCCAGATGAACAAAGTGGCAGCCACCATTCTGGAAGCAGCAGGAAGAGATGAGGAGGGGAAAACCCACGTTGCTTACGGTACCATTGTCAAGGAGATCAAAGAAGTATCGCGTTCCTACAAAGAAGCCAGAATGGCGATGGACGTCGGAAAAATCTTCTCCGCTGAGAATGATATCTATGCATACAGCTCACTGGGTATCGGCCGTCTGATTTACCAGCTTCCGATCCCACTGTGCAAAATGTTCATCAAAGAGATTTTTGGCAACAAATCGCCGGATGACTTTGATGAAGAGACACTGACAACGATCAATAAATTCTTTGAAAATTCTCTGAATGTCTCGGAAACCTCGAGACAGCTTTATATACACCGAAATACCCTTGTCTATCGGCTGGATAAGCTGCAGAAGAGCACGGGACTCGATCTTAGAGTTTTTGAAGATGCGATCACATTCAAGATTGCGCTTATGGTTGTGCAGTACATGAAATACATGGAAACGCTCGATTATTAAGCGAGAACCCTTGAAGGAGGAATTGCATGATAACATTGGATAGTGTAAGTAAGAGTTACGCGAAAGGCCAGCCGGCCGTCAACAACGTATCCTTACACATCGAGAAGGGGGAATTCGTCTTTATCGTGGGAAACAGCGGTTCTGGAAAATCGACGCTGATCAAGCTCCTTTTGAAAGAACTCGAGCCCACATCCGGTACCATTAAGGTAAACGGACAGATCTTAAATAAAATGAAACGCTGGAGAGTGCCGAAATACCGCCGCGGTGTCGGCGTCGTATTCCAGGATTTCCGCCTTTTAAAAGACCGGAATGTCTATGAAAACGTAGCATTCGCACAGCGTGTCATCGAGAAACCGAACCGCGTCATCAAAAAGCGCGTGCCGGAAGTCCTGACGCTGGTCGGACTGGCAGAGAAGTACAAATCCTTCCCGAAGGAGCTTTCCGGAGGAGAGCAGCAGCGAGTTGCCGTGGCAAGAGCCATTGTCAACCGGCCTGACATTCTTCTGGCGGACGAGCCGACCGGAAACCTGGACCCGGGAAACTCCATGGAGATTATGAAGCTCCTGGAGGAAATCAACAACAGAGGAACGACCGTTCTTGTGGTAACCCACAACCGTGAGATCGTCAACTCCATGAAAAAACGCGTTATTACCATGCGAAAAGGCGTGGTAGTCAGCGATGAGAAGGAGGGCGAGTACCATGAGGTTTAGTACACTGGGCTACAGCATCAAACAGGGTGTCAAAAACATCTGGAGAAACAAGATGTTCTCGCTGGCATCCATCGCAACCATGGGAGCCTGTATCTTTCTGTTCGGTATCTTCTTTGCGGTTGTCATCAACTTTAACTACATCGTAAAAAATGCCGAGACAGACGTATCCATGACCGTTTTCTTCAACGAAGATGCGGATCAGGCGACGATCGATGAGATCGGAACGGAGATCAAGGCCAAGACCGATGTGGTCAAGGAATGTAAGTATGTTTCCGCGGATGAGACGTGGGAAAACTTTGCAAAACAGTATTTCGAAGGAAAAGAGGAATACAAGGACGGCTTTAAGCCAAACGACAACCCGCTCGCAACTTCTGCTCACTACGAGGTTTACGTATACCAGGTAGAGACGCAGGATGCACTGGCTGAGTATATCCGCTCGCTGGACGGTGTCCGTGAGGTTAAACAGGCCGAGGGCGCAACAACAACGTTGACGACGATGAACCGTGTCATTGGCTACGTTTCCATCGCGATCATCCTGATTCTTCTTGCCGTATCTGTTTTCCTGATCAGCAATACCGTCACGATCGGTATTTCGGTCCGGAAAGAGGAGATCGGTATCATGAAGCTGATCGGTGCGACGAACCTGTTTGTAAGGGCTCCGTTCCTGATCGAGGGTATCCTGATCGGTCTTGTCGGAGCAGCGATTCCGCTGGGGCTGCTGTACGTTGTATACAACAGAGTCATCAGCTACGTTATGACGGAGTTCAGCGTACTGTCGAACTTTATGGCATTCATGCCGGTATCGGCCGTCTTCCGGATTCTGCTTCCAGTCGGACTCATTCTCGGTATGGGAATCGGTCTTGTCGGCAGTATCTTTACGATTCGAAAACACTTGAAAGTCTGATAGGATTAGACAATATAATGAAGTAAAAATAAGTCCCGGAATCCGTCAAAAGATTCCGGGATCTTTCGATTGGGAGGCATATTTTGGAAGAACTGATGAAGGAAGAAAAAGAGGGCGTAAAAGCGGCAGAGCAGGAAAAACCGAAAAAGCGCAGAAACAGAAAGAAAAACCGAAAAAATGAGATGCGGAAGAGCTACTTTGCGGGCATGATTTCGATGCTGGCGATTGTAATGATCGTGCTTGTCGGAACAACGTTTCTCTGGCCGGGAAGCAGTGCGGACCACCCCGGCGGCTTCTGGTCGTGGCGGAAGACGGCGGCGATCAAAGCGATGATCAGCCAGCTTTACGCGGGCGATGTGGATGACACAGAGCTGTCGGATGCGATGTATAAAGGGATGATCAGCGGCCTCGGCGACAAGTATTCTACGTATTACACGAAAGAGGAATACGAAGCGATCAAGACAGCGCAGGAGGGTTACTATCAGGGCATCGGTGTTACGGTGACGCTGGACGGCGATAAGCTGCAGGTCACCGGCGTACAGGACGATACCCCGGCGGCGAAGGCCGGTATTCAGGCGGATGACCGCATTGTGAAGATTGACGGGCAGACACTCGAAGGCTTAAGCCTCAACGATGCGGTCGGTCTTCTGAAAAACAGCGAGAACGATACCGTGACGCTTTCCATCGAGCGGGAAGGCGAGGCGGATCTGATTGAAACGGAAGTCACAAAAGAGAAGCTTGCGGCGATTGTGGCAGACGGTAAAATGCTGGACGACAAGATCGGCTATCTGGCCATCAGCGAGTTTACAGGGCTTACCTCCGAGCAGTTCCAGAAAGCATACCAGTCACTGCAGGATCAGGGCATGGAGCGCCTGATCATCGACCTGCGCGGCAATCCGGGCGGCCTTGTGACGGCAGTCTGCGACACCCTGCGCCAGATCCTGCCGGAGGGACTCATCGTGTATACCGAGGATAAAAATGGAAAACGGGAAGAGTATACCTGCGACGGCGATACCCCGATCTCGATTCCACTCGTCGTGCTGGTCAATGAAAATACGGCAAGTGCGGCAGAAATCTTCACGGGAGCAGTCAAAGATTACGGCATCGGAACGATTGTCGGAACGACGACATTCGGAAAAGGCATTGTCCAGAATACATTCCAGCTCTCGGACGGCAGCGTGGTGAAACTGACGATTGCCCATTATTACACGCCGCTCGGAAACGACATCCACAAGGTCGGCATTACGCCGGATGTCGAGGTGGAGCTGCCGGATGACGCGACGAGCGATGTGCAGCTCGAAAAAGCGTTGGAAGTTGTCAAAGGACTGGAAAGTGCGGAATAAAATAAGAATTTTCACAGAAAAGCAGGAAAAAGGTAGGAAAAAAAGCACGAACGTGTTATCTTAGTAGAGGAGCCGAAAACAGATCTTGGCAGGCTCTAAAAGAAAGTGAGGAAAGACAGATGAACTTTACAGAAAGAAGAAAACAGGTTTTTGATAAAATGGACCAGGATTCCGCACTGCTTTTGTTTTCCGGAATCGAGCTGCATGTCAGCGCAGACGAATATCTGCCGTTTGAAGCAAACCGCAACTTTTTCTATCTGACCGGCCTTCGCAGAGATCACATGATCCTGATGATGAAAAAGACCGCAAAAGAGGAGAAATCCATTCTGTTTATCGAGGAAGCGGATCTGAACCAGGAGAGATGGTTTGGAAGAAAAGTAACCGTATCCGAGGCACAGGAGATCACCGGAATCGATGACGTTCGTTTCCTGGATTCCTTTGAGGGCGTGGTAAACCGTCTGATGGCACGCGAGGACATCGGAACCCTGTATTTCGACTGCTACCGCTATCAGGTCGAGGATCTGCCGGATTACAACATGGTAAAGGCAGAGGAGTTCGCAAAGAAATTCCCGGGCAGACCGATCAAAGACATTGCGCCTGTCATCGCGGCACTGCGTATGCAGAAGGATGCGGATGAGATCGCACTTGTCCGCCAGGCAATCAAAATCACGGATGATGCGCTGAAATTTGTAATGAAAAACCTGAAACCGGGCTGCACCGAGTATCAGGCACAGGCTGATTTCGAGTACAAGATTTTCCACGAGGGAGCAGACGGAACCGCATTCCCGACGATCGCAGGAAGCGGTGCAAACGGAACGATGCTGCACTACGACACCAACCGTGACGTGTGCGAGGATGAGACCCTGCTTCTGATGGACCTCGGAGCAAAATTCCAGGGCTACTGCGCAGATATCACCAGAACGTATCCAGTCAACGGAAAATATACGGAACGTCAGAGACAGGTTTACGACGTTGTTCTGGCAGCAAACCGCGCCGTTGCAAAAGCAGCAAAACCGGGTATGACATTAAAAGAGCTCGACGATATCGCAAAGGATGTTCTCGGCGAGGGCTGTGTGAAACTTGGCCTGATCGAGAAGAAAGAGGATGTCGGAACCTATTACATGCACGGCGTTTCCCATCACCTCGGCATCGATGTACACGATGTGACCGCGGCATGGAACGACAAGCTGCGTCCAGGTGCCATCATCACCGATGAGCCGGGTCTTTATATTGACGAGTGGGAGATCGGAATCCGGATCGAGGATGATATCCTGATTACAGAGGACGGATGCGAGGTTCTTTCCGAGAATCTGATGCGTGATCCAGACCAGATTGAAGCCTTTATGCAGGAAAAAGAGGCGTAAGAAAAAAACTACGGAGGATTTAGTTAGATGAAAATTGCAGTTACATACGATAACGGGAATATTTTCCAGCATTTTGGAAAAACAGAGAACTTTAAAGTTTATGAAGTAGAAGACAATCAGGTGGTTTCCAGCGAAGTGATCGGATCAAACGGAACCGGCCACGGCGCACTGGCAGGCCTTCTTTCCGAGCAGGGCGTGGATGTTCTGATCTGCGGCGGCATCGGCGGCGGTGCACAGGCAGCTCTTGCTGAGGCAGGCGTAGAGCTCTGCTCCGGAGCGGAAGGAGATGTGGATGCAGCGGTGGAAGCTTACTTAAACGGAACGCTCACATCTGCAGGTGCAACCTGCGATCACCACGATCATGAGGAAGGCCATTCCTGCGGCGACCACTGCGGAAGCCATGAGGAAGAGGAGAGCTCCTGCGGCGGTTCCTGCGGAACCTGCGGCGGCGGATGCGGTGCACCGACTCCGGTTATGGAAGGTAAGAATGTCGGAAAAACCTGCCGTACCCACTACAGAGGAACCTTCAACGATGGAACCCAGTTTGATTCTTCCTACGACCGCGGCGAACCGCTCGAGTTCATCTGCGGTGTGGGCCAGATGATCCGCGGCTTCGATGCAGCCGTTGCAGAGATGGAAGTCGGCGAAAAAGTCAACATCCATCTGATGCCGGAGGAGGCTTACGGAATGCCGGATCCGAACGCAATTTTCACCGTTGCGATCGCACAGCTTCCGGGAGCAGAGGAAGTAGAGGTCGGACAGCAGGTTTATCTGCAGAACCAGTACGGCCAGCCGTTCCCGGTAAAAGTTACCGCAAAAGACGAGACCAATATCACGTTTGATGCCAACCATGAGATGGCTGGAAAAGAGCTGAATTTTGAGATTGAGCTGGTTGAAGTGAAATAAAAAAATGCATAAAAAGAGTGTCAGGGCGAAGGAGCCAGGCACTCTTTTTTGATGCGCAGAAAAATCAACGATTCCCATTTCCGATTTCCGTTATTTTTTGTAAAAGTAAACAAAAAATGACCAAAATTCATTTTTTGCCATTTCAAATATTGACTAATAGTCATTTAAGTTGTAAGATGTGGTACTAGAAAAACAAGTTAAAAATGAATCAGAGGAGATGAATGAAAATGGTTAAAGTTGGCAAATGGATTGCCAAGCACAGGATTCTGATGCTGATCATTGGATTTCTGCTGATTATTCCGTCAGTCATCGGAATGGCAGCAACGAAAGTAAACTATGATCTGCTCAGCTATCTGCCGGAGCATCTGGAAACTGTAAAAGGACAGGACATTCTGGTAGATGAATATGGCATGGGTGCGTTCTCTATGGTTGTCGTGGAAAACATGGAAATGAAGGACGTACAGAAACTCGAAGAAAAATTCGAGCAGGTAAACCACGTAAAAGAAGTTTTATGGTATGACGATGTGGCAGACATCAGCGTGCCGGTTGAGATGATCCCGGAAAAACTCCGGAAAGCATTCTACAATGGGGATGCAACCATGATGCTCGTTCTGTTCGACAATACGACTTCTTCCGATGACTCCATGGAGGCAATCGAGGATCTTCGTAAAATTGCGAACGAGCAGTGCTTCATCGGCGGTATGACCGGTGTTGTTACCGATATCAAAAACGTAGCATTAAAAGAGCTGCCGGTTTACGTTGTCATCGCCGCAGTTTTGAGCCTCGTTGTCATCGAGCTGACATCGACTTCCTTCGTTGTTCCGATCCTGTTCCTGTTAAGTATCGGACTTGCAATCCTTTACAACCTGGGAAGCAACGTGTTCCTTGGTGAGACTTCCTACATCACAAAAGCGCTGACCGCCGTGCTGCAGCTTGGTGTTACGATGGACTACTCCATCTTCCTGCTGAACAGTTTCGAGGAGAATAAAAAGCGTTTCCCGGATGACAAAGAGCGTGCGATGGGCCATGCAATCGCCAACACGTTCAAATCCGTAGCCGGAAGCTCCGTTACCACCGTAGCCGGTTTCCTGGCACTGTGTGTTATGACCTTTGCCCTTGGCCGCGACCTTGGTATCGTTATGGCAAAAGGTGTTTTGATCGGCGTTGTCTGCTGTGTCACCGTCCTGCCGGCCATGGTTCTGGTATTTGACAAGGCAATTGAGAAAACGAGACACAAACCGCTGGTAAAAAGCCTGGATAAACCGTCCGCCTTTATCACCAAACATTATAAAGTATGGGTTGTGATCTTCCTGGTTCTGCTGTTCCCGTCGATCTACGGAAACAATCATACCCAGATTTATTACAACATCGCACGTTCCCTTCCATCTACCCTGGACTGTAACGTGGCAAACGATGAAGTAAAAGCGCAGTTCAACGTCAGCAACATGCACATCGTCATGATGGACCGCGATATGGACTCCAAACAGAAAAAGAAAATGATGGATGAGATCGGCAAGGTAAAAGGTGTCAAATCAACCATCAGCATGGGCTCCCTGCTCGGCCCGACCATTCCGGAATCCATGATCCCGGAAAATCTCCGAAGCATGCTGCAGAGCGATGAGTATGAGCTTGCATTTGTGAGCTCTGAATATGAGTCCGCAACAGATGAAGTAAACGAACAGGTCAAAGCGATTGACAAAATCGTAAAATCCTACGATAAAGATGGAATGGTCATCGGTGAAGCACCGTTGATGAAAGACCTGCAGGATGTTACCGATGCTGACCTTGTCAACGTAAACGTGCTTTCCATTGGTGCAATCTTTATTATCATTCTGCTGATCTTCAAATCGATTTCTCTGCCGATTATTCTGGTAGCAGTCATCGAGTTTGCAATTATGCTGAATATGGCAATCCCGTATTATCAGGGAACCAGTCTTCCATTCGTGGCCAGCATCGTAATCGGAGCGATTCAGCTCGGTGCAACCGTGGACTACGCGATCCTGATGACAACCCGTTATCAGAAAGAGCGCCAGAATGGAAAAGACAAGAAGGAAGCTATCAGTATTGCCCATAAGACCAGTATGCCGTCCATCATCAGCAGTGGTCTGAGCTTCTTTGCCGCAACCTTCGGTGTGGCCTGCTACTCTCAGGTTGAGATGATCGGTTCCATCTGTACTCTGCTTGCACGGGGCGCGATCATCAGTATGGTCGTTGTTATCCTGATTCTGCCGGCAATGTTTATGATTTTCGATAAACTGATCTGTAAGACATCGATTGGATTTTTAAAGAAGAAAACAAAATAAAGTATGACAAATCCCCTGTACCGGAAGTAGCTGGTGCGGGGGAATTTTTTTGCTTTGCGTTCAAATTTCTGATGTGACGGATAAGATTCTGCCACGGATTGAAGACTGGAAGAACCGGCCACTGGACGAGGTCTATCCTATTCTCCACATCGATGCAATCCATTATTCTGTAAGGGATAATGGCGTGATCCGAAAGCTTGCTGCTTATCCAATGCGTCGTAAAACCCCTTGCTGTGGGGAGTGTCAAATGGAAGAAGTATACCGGAAAAGAAGAAGGATAATATGGAAAATCTGAAAAGATAAAAACTACTCTTTATGAAGCGTATTCTCATAGTGACAGATCACTGGATGATATCCTGGCGTTTATTGAAAACTGCGCGTCGCATTCTCGTTACTTCAGCCTGCAAATAAAAAGTCAATA
>OHAD01002448.1_pt1 | contig 14222 bp, 9 predicted proteins | sample 1577011 | NCBI WGS metagenome assembly OHAD01 (sample SAMEA3541510, study PRJEB24748) | human gut metagenome | biome: human gut; feature: human-associated habitat; material: faeces | place: China | collected 2012
TGACGTCCGATGATCCATACTGGTACAACAACAATTTCTCCCAATTGGGCGATCGAACCACTTTTGCTGCTCGTATGTTCAATTCGACATTGATGTTGGCCGGCGTCTGCATCGTCATCATCAGCTATTTCGCGATTTCGGAGCTCATCACCACGCACCGTCTGCAGATGCAGTATCTGTCTGCAAGCGATGAAAAAGAAGCTCCCAAACACTTCAAGGCGCGGATTCTTCTGCTATCGACCATGCTGACGCTCGCAGGCATCGCCTTCATCGGCATCGGCATGTTCCGTTACACGCCGCATCCGATTCTGCACAACGTATTCGCCCGCGGTCTTCCCTGCCTGATGAGCGTGCTGATGATCGCGCTGCCTTGGCTGGCCCCGCAGCTTTCAAAAGTAGTATATGTGATTTCAGACCTAGCTATCGTGATCGGGGCTCTTGCCGGGTTCCAGTGGTTGGCGGGGCGTAACACGTTGACGAACGTCGAGGCTCTTGCCGGCATGATGTTTCTGGGCTGGTTCATCATCTTTTCACGGCAGATTGCGGCCATCGAATCCGATCGTGTGCAGACGCAGCTTATTCTGGCGCAAACCAAGCGGCCAGAATCCGTCGAGGATCTTGCGGAGGTCAGCGAAACCGTTCCTGGAACCGTTTCCCGACTCTCGTCGGAAGTCTAATTCTCGTAACGGTTCACGAGCACAGTCCACAAACAATACGGCGAGGTGTCACCCGTACGGATGGCACCTCGCCTGTTCTCATGGCTATCAGAAATCGTAGTTCTTTGTGGTGGGCTTTCTATCGCTCATCAGCAACAGGAAGCTTCTCGACTGCGCCGTGATCGCGAAGCCGGCCTCATAGTTGAGTTCCGGACCCTTCGGATTATGCGTGTCGACGACCAGACGCCATTTCTTGCCATACCGCTCGTCCGGCAAGGTGAACATAATCGGCTCGTAATGCGCGTTGAAAATCAGGATGAAGTTATTGTCCACCATCTGGTTGCCATACCAGTCGGCTTCCGGAATATCGGAACCGTTCAGATAGATCATCACCGAGAACGCGTGGGTATTGGACCAATCTTCCATGTCCATGATGGAACCGGTGTGGTCCATCCATTCGACCTGCGGAATCTTATCGTCCGGGTCTCCTGGCTCGCGGCCGGTGAAGAAACGACGACGGTGGAGCACCGGGTGCTCGAGTCGCAGATGAATCAGCTTCGAAACGAACTCAAGCAGATCCTTCTGACTATCGTCAAGATCCCAATTGGTCCATGAAATGGCGTTGTCCTGGCAATAGGCATTGTTGTTGCCCTGTTGCGTGCGTGCCACCTCATCGCCGCCGCAGATCATCGGAATGCCCTGACTGCACAGCAGCGTCGCGAACATGTTGCGCATCTGCTGTTGCCGCAGGTCGTTGACGTCCTTGATGGTGGTCGGGCCTTCGACACCGCAGTTCCAGGAACGGTTGTTGCTTTCGCCATCCCTATTGCCTTCGCCGTTGGCGTCGTTATGCTTCTCGTTGTAGCTCACCAAATCGTTCATGGTGAAGCCATCATGTGCGGTGATGAAGTTCACGGAAGCCACCGGACGGCGGCCGTTCATCTGATACAGGTCGGAGCTGCCCATCAGACGGCTGGCGAATTCCGGTAGCGTCGATGGTTGCGAACGCCAGAAGTCACGCACGCAATCACGGTAGCGGCCGTTCCATTCGGACCAGCTGGACGGGAAGCCGCCCACCTGATAGCCGCCGGAACCCAAATCCCAAGGTTCGGCGATGAGCTTGACACGGGAGATGACCGGATCCTGTTCGACGATGTCGAAGAAGGCGGACAGCTTGTCGACTTCCTGGAACTGGCGGGCCAGCGTGGCCGCAAGATCGAATCGGAAACCATCGACATGCATTTCGGTGACCCAGTAGCGCAGGCTGTCCGTGATGAGCTGCAGCGCGTGCGGCGAGCGCATCAGCAGGGAGTTGCCGGTGCCGGTCGTGTCGAAGTAGTGGCGTCGGTCGTTGTCGACCAGACGGTAGTAGGCACCGTTGTCGATGCCTTTGAAGCTTAGGGTCGGGCCGAGGTTGTTGCCTTCGGCGGTGTGGTTGTACACCACGTCGAGGATCACTTCCATGCCGGCGCGATGGTAGGCCTTGACCATGGATTTGAATTCGTTGACCTGCTCGCCGCGTTGTCCGGAGCTTGAGTACGCGTTATGAGGCGCGAAGAAGCCGATGGTGTTGTAGCCCCAGTAGTTGCTCAGGCCTTTTTCCTGCAGGAAGCTGTCGTTGACGAACTGGTGGATCGGCATAAGTTCGATGGCGGTGACGCCGAGCTTCCTCAGATATTCGATGACCGATGGATATGCGAGGCCCGCGTAGGTTCCACGGATGTCCGGCGGCACGTCCAGGTTGAGATTGGTCATGCCACGCACATGGGCTTCGTAGATTACCGAATCATGGTAGGAGATGTTCGGATGTTGGTCGTTGCCCCAGTCGAAATACGGATTGACCACGGCCGATTTCATGGTATGCGGCGCGGAATCCAGCGTATTCATGCTGGTGACGTCCTCAGGGCTTTTGAACCAATACGAATAGAGGCTTTCGTCACCGTCGATGTTTCCCTCGATGGCTTTTGCGTACGGGTCGAGCAGCAACTTGTTCGGGTTGCACCGCAGGCCCTTTGCTGGATCATACGGACCGTACACACGATAGCCGTACCGTTGCCCGGGTTGTATTCCCGGCAGATAGTTATGCCATACGTAGGAGTTCTGCTCCGTCATTTCCACTCGGGTCTCACGGTCTTCCTCATCGAAAAGACAAAGCTCGACTTTCTGGGCCACTTGAGAGAAGAGGGCGAAATTCACGCCGGCGCCGTCGTAGCTCGCACCGAGTGGATACATCGATCCAGGTCTGATTTGCATAATTCAAGTATCGCACGTTTTGCGAGTTGAATTCGTTATTTCGTTTATTCCGGCGATTGTTTTTACAATTCGAAACCTGCAGGCCGCTATTGTTGCCGCATTCTGCGAATTTGCTCATGCAAAATGGCGATCTCCGAATTGGAGGCCGTGATGTGCGTGTCTCGTAGCTGCTTCCACGGGATCCAAGCAGATTCGACATGCTCGTCGGCGTCGAAATGCCGTTCGACGGCCTGCCAGTGGCGCAGGTGCACCACCATGATGTTGGCCAGTTCGTCGGTCATGCCTTCGGATGAATAGAATTGCCCGACATGGTCGATATCGCAACTGTTTTCGTCGATTGGCTCGACGCCGGTCTCTTCGCGCAGCTCACGCAATGCGGCCGCATCGACGTCTTCCCCGTCATCGATGAGTCCTGCCGGCAGACCGTAGGCGAAGGCGTCGCAGCCGACACGGTATTCTCGTTCGACCAAGTACAAATCCTGCGCGCAGTCATGCACCAGCATGACCACACAGGGCGCGTGCCGCATCACCTGTCTGCGGATCACGGTTTGTCCGCCGTCTCGTGTCTGCAACGCGATACGCATGTCCTCCACGCCGAAAATCGCGCCTTGATACACGTGCTCTCTGCTGAGTACTGTGGCCGGTCTGGTCATGTCCACGCCATCGCTGGATTCGTTCAGCGACATATCCATGCTGGTCGCATCGGACATCGTCGTTCAGCGTTCCTGCCCGCAGGACGGCAGTACCAGATTCCAGGGATCGGTGTTCATGGAAATCCAGCGGACGGTGGGGATGTCTCCGGTCGCCTCAGATACGGCACGAGGCACATCGCCCATGGCGTATTGGAACCATATGGATTCGATGGCGCTGTGTGGCGTGTTGATGAACATCGGACGAACAGTGGCGTCGCCTCGGCCGAGTTCGATGTCCGCGGCACGCATGGACGCCTCATAGCGCGCCTGCTCGATGGCATCGGTCACCGGATGATGGCGCAGATCGCTGGTCACATACACATCGACGCCTGCGGCACGCACTTCATCGAACAGGGAATCGCCCGAGCCCGGCAATACCGCCACCGTGCCGATCGTCGCGTCAAGGTCGCCGCACACCTGCACGCCAAGTTCGGTGTATGGCAGCGCGTCGGCCACACGACGGGCGAAATCACGCAATGCGATCGGCTCCTGCAACCGGCCGACACGGCCCAATCCGACCGGATGTTCGGCTTTCGGATCTTCGATGGGTACCAGCGGACGCTGTTCGATCAGGCCGAACGCGTCGGCGGCGGCCATGCTGACTCCTCGGTAGGAGGCATCGGCATTGGTGTGCCCAACCCACAGCGCGCAACCGGCGAGGTTGAGCTTCCGGACGATCTCACCACGGAATCCTAGTCCGGAGACCGCATGCACGGAACGGAAGAACAGCGGATGGTGGCAGATCAGCAGGTCGATGCCTCCGGCGATAGCCTGGTCGATCACCGCCATGGATGGGTCCGCCGCGAACGCGATGTTGCGCACGTCGTGGCGAAGGTCTCCCACGATGAGTCCCGGCTCATCCCATTGTTCCGCGTATCGCAGCGGATACAGCGTTTCAAGCACATCCACGACCTGCTTCAGCGTTGCCACAATCTTCCTTCTTTCTTTTTTAATCAGCCTTCGATTATCCGACGGGAACGGATCAGTGGGCCGCCAATTGCCAATCGGAACCGATGCCCGTCGATACGTCCAACGGAACGGCCATGGTGACGGCATGCTCCATGGCATCCTTCACCAGCGCGGTGGCCTGCTTCTCCTCACCGGGCGCGATCTCCACCACAAGTTCATCATGAATCTGCAGTATGAGGCGACTTCCAAGGTTCGCTTCCTGCAGTGCGTCATACGCACGAATCATGGCGATTTTCATGATGTCCGCCGCCGAGCCTTGGATAGGCGCGTTCAACGCGGCGCGTTCGGCCGCGTCCCTCACGGCACGGTTCGGCGATTTGAGACCGGGGAAATACCTGCGCCTTCCGAAAATGGTTTCGGTATATCCTTTTTCGCGTGCGGACGAGACAAGCGATTCAAGGTATTCATGGACTTTGCCAAAAGTGGCGAAATACTGGTTTTTCAGCGATTCGGCTTCTTTGGGCTTGATCTTGAGCTGCTGGGCAAGTCCATACGTGCTCAGACCGTAGGCAAGTCCATAGCTCATCGCCTTGACGTGGCTACGCTGATCGGACGTGATGTCGTCAACGGGAATGCCGTAGACCAAGCTGGCCACATACTTATGGAAGTCCTTGCCGGAGCGGAAGGCCTCTATCAACGCCTCATCACCGGAAAGGTCGGCCATGATGCGCAGTTCGACCTGCGAGTAGTCGGAGCTCAGCAACGATTCGAAGCCCTCTCCCGGCACGAACGCGGATCGAATCTCACGACCTGCGGGATCCCGGTTCGGAATGTTCTGCAGGTTTGGATCGACGGAGCTCAATCGTCCGGTGGCTGCCACCGTCTGTTCGAAAGTGGTGTGGATGCGACCGTCATGACGGTTTGTGGCGTCGATCAACGTCTGCACGATCTGCTTGAGCTTGTTCTTTTCACGATGCATCAGCAACGCGTCAAGGAACTGGCATGCGCGGTCGTTATCGTACGAGCGGTCACGCAAGGTCTGCAATGCCGCGGCATTGGTGGTGTATGAACCGGACTTGGTTTTTTTCGTCGGTTTCAATCCCATGTCTTCGAACAGGATCTTCTGCAGCTGTTTGGGGCTTTGCAGGTTCACCTGCTCCCCCGCGAACTGCCACGCCGTTTCCTGTGCCTGGGCAGCGTCGGCGGCAAGTTGGTCGCGCATCTGCACCAGACGTGTCATATCCACTTGGGCGCCGACCTGTTCCATGCCATGCAGGACCTGAGAGACCGGAAGCTCAATGGATTTGAGGAGACCGAATTGTTCGCGCTTATCCAGCACACCGGCCAAATATTCGGCCAAAAGCCCCACGATTGCGGTGCGGGTGAGTATCAGCTCGTCGTTCTTGGAATCGTTTTCCTCAGGCTCGTCGAAGTCCAAGGTCCCCTGTGTCGCGGCTTCGGCTTGTGCTTCGATGTGCAGATCAAGGAAATGGGCCGCAGCCTGTTCCAGCGTGTCCGCGTGGAAATCCGGGTGGGCAAGATATCCGGCGAGCTTGGTGTCGAACAATGGTTCCGGAAGTTCCACGCCGATGCTGCCCAGCAGATGCGCATGTTCTTTGTAACCGTGCACGACCATGGAATGGTGATAGCGGTCGAACAGCCTTTGCAGGCATTGCACCATATCCGGACTGAATACGTCGATGCGAATGGCTTCGCCGTGCACGGCGATCATCAATGCCGAAAGAGAGGCTTCTCCGGGTTTGCTCGTGCCTTCGGCGTAAAGCGTCCAGGACTGTTTCACCTTGTCCGTGCAGCGGGTCGAAGAATCGATTTCGAAGCCGAATTCCGGAATGTCGTTGGAGGAGCGTTCATGGCGTTCGTGCAGATGTTCCTGCACCACGGGGAAATGGTTTTGGACCCATGTCTCCACCACATGCGGATCGTTGACGTCTTCGACATGTGGCAGCCCGAGCTTGCTGGATTCGTGCACGTCCCCGGATGGTTTGTCCGCATTGAACGTTTTGAGCACGCGATTCTTGGTCCGAACACCGAATTCGAGCTTGGTGAATAGATCGTCGAGTTGACCAGCGTCGACTTGTCCAAATGTCAGGTCGGATACCGACACGCCAAGATCAAGGTCACGAACCAAAGCGTTCACGGAACGGTTCAGTTTGACCTGTTCGATGTTTTCGCGCAGGGCTTCGCCTTTTTTGCCGCTGATCTCGTCGGCGTGTTCGATGATCTGCTCAAGTCCGCCGTACTGGTTGATCCATTTGGCCGCGAATCCGTCGCCGACTCCGGGAACGCCGGGGATGTTGTCAGCGGTTTCTCCGCGCAAGGCGGCCAGATCCGGGTATTGCGCGGGAGAGACATGATATTTCTCCTGCACGGCATCCGGGGTCATATGTTTGAGGTCTTTGAAATGGTGGCCGGGATACAGCACGGTGATGTCGTCGTTGATCAGCTGGAAAGCATCACGGTCGCCGGACAGCACCAATGTGCGGTAGCCTGCCTGGTCGCCCATGCTGGCGAGCGTGCCGATCACATCGTCACCTTCGTAACCGGGTTTTTCGATGTATGTGACGCCCAAGGCCGTCAGCATCTGCTGGATTAATGGCAGCTGGCTGAGCAGTTCCTCGGGGGCCGCGTCGCGAGTTCCTTTGTACTGCGGCAGCATCTGGTTGCGGAACGTGCCGCCCTTCACATCGAATGCGACGGCAAGATGGTCTGGATGTTCGGCATCGATCACCTGCGAAAGCATGGTGGCGAATCCCCAGACCGCGTTGGTGGCCTGACCTGATGATGTACTGAAATTCTCTACGGGTAAGGCAAAAAAAGCGCGGAACGCCAAAGAATGGCCGTCAACGACCAATAGCGTTCCGCGTGAAGTGCCTTCCATAGTTGGTGTGTTAGCGCTCATCCTCTGCTTCCGACTTCTGTTCGCCATACTTGGCGATGATGGCCATGGCCAGACGCTTCTTCGGAATGCGCTGGTCCATGGAGGTCTTCTGAATCCAACGGAAAGCGCCCTGTTCGGAGAAGTCCGCCTTGTCCATCAGCAGGCCCTTGGCGCGGTCGACGAGCTTGCGCTCCTCCAGCGTTTCTTCGGCCTTCTTCAGCTGCTCTTCGGCCTTCTTCAGCTGTTCCTCGGTTTCCTGCAGTTTGGACTCGCTACGTTCGACATTGTCAAGCAGATCGTTGATTTCGGCGAAACGGCCCATGGCGACTTCCAAAGCCGGCAGCAGCTTGGATTCCTCATACGGCTTGGTGACATACGCCATGGCGCCAGCGCCCGTGGCCTTTTTGACCAAATCAGACTGGGAGAATGCCGTCAGCATGACGACCGGAGCGATGTTCTCATCACAGATGATGCCAGCGGCCTCGATGCCATCCATGCGAGGCATCTTGACATCCATGCACACCACGCTCGGGCGGAACTTACGGGTCAGTTCAACGGCTTCCTCACCGTTGGCGGCCTCTCCGACGACCTCATAGCCGTTATCCTCAAGCATGGCGACCAAATCCATGCGGTTCACGGATTCGTCTTCGGCAACGACGACGGTGCGCTTGTGCGCCTCGTTATTATTGGCAGAATCCGGCTCGTGAGCCGCAGCAGCTTGGAGCTCCTCATCAGTGAGTACTTCGTCCGGTTCCGTGGTCTTCTCTGCAGCCATGTCGGTCTCTTTCCACTGTCACACCCAAAGCCGGCCTAACATGCCCCAACCCGGGCCTGGATTGATATTGATTTCTTACGTGCCCTCGGTGGGACTCGAACCCACACTGCGCAGATTTTGAGGCTGCTTCCTCTACCAATTGGGATACGAGGGCTTGCACGCAACTCTGGAAGAATACCACATGATTGCGATTTGCGCCAAATCTCGGCGTTGTCATCATTCGGGGACATCGCGTAAAAACAATAATCCTCCCATCGGGAACCAATGGGAGGATTATGGAATCAGCGTTTAACGCGACGATTCAAATCTCAGTCGCAGGCACCAACGGTGTGGACGTAGATGGAATCGGTGCGACCCGGCTGGTGTTCGCCCTGGGCGGAGCTCAGCACGACGATCTTGTCGCCATCGGAGACCTTGCCGGCGTCCTTGAGGACCTTGTCGGTGAAAACCATGAGGTCCTTGCGGGACTTGTCATGGTAATCCTCGTCGACCAGGAAGGACTCGGTGCCCCAAGACAGGGCCAGCCAGTGGAAGGTGTGCTCATTGTTGGTGATGCCGTAGATCGGGGTGGCCGGACGTTCACGGGACACGCGGTGCACGGTGGAACCGGTCTGGGTGTAGGCGACGATGGCCTTGGCGTTGAGCTTGTCGGCCAGGTCGACGGCGGCGGAAGAGACGGCACCTGTGGAGGACATATCCAGGTTCTTCAGCTCCGGGATGCGGTCGAAACCATGCTCGGTGGCGAAGGTGGAGATGCGGCTCATGGTGTTCACGGTGACTGCCGGGTACTTGCCGACGGCGGTCTCGTTGGAGGTCATGGTGGCGTCGGCACCGTCGAGGACGGCGTTGGCGCAGTCGGATGCCTCTGCACGGGTCGGGACCGGGGAGCTGACCATGGAGCCGAGGACTTCGGTGGCCACGATGACCGGCTTGGCGTACTGACGAGCCAGCTCGATGCAGCGCTTGGTGGCCAGCGGGACCTCTTCCAGCGGGCACTCGACGGCCATATCGCCACGTGCGACCATGATGCCGTCGAACGCCTTGACGATCTCCTCGAGGTTCTCGAGGGCCTGCGGCTTCTCGATCTTGGCGACGACCGGGATACGGCGGCCTTCCTCGTCCATGATCTCATGGGCGCGATCGATGTCGGTGGCGAAGCGCACGAAGGACATGGCAATGATGTCGGCGCCGGTGCGGATGGCCCAGCGCAGATCCTCTTCGTCCTTCTCGGTCAGAGCCGGCAGAGACACGGCGACGCCCGGAAGGTTGATGCCCTTGTGGCTGGAGACCGGTCCGGCAACGACAACCTTGGTGTACACGTTGTTGCCTTCGACCTTGGTGACCTCGAGGCGGACCTTGCCGTCGTCGATGAGGATCGGATCGCCTGCATGGCAGTCGCCCGGGAGACCCTTGAAGGTGGTGGAGGTGATGTGCTCGTCGCCTTCGATGTCATCAGTGGTGATGACGAACTCTTGGCCTTCGGTCAGCTGGACCTTGTCCTCGCCGTCGGCGTTCTTCTTGAACCAACCGCAGCGGATCTTCGGACCCTGCAGGTCAACCAGGGCTGCGACGTTGCGGCCAGTGGCCTTGGCGGCGGCACGGAGGTTGTTGTAGACCTTGAGGTGGTCTTCCGGAGTGCCGTGGGAGCGGTTCAGACGAGCAACGTCCATACCTGCTTCGACAAGGCTGGTGATGCCTTCCAGGGACTCGGTAGCGGGACCGATGGTATCTACGATCTTGGCTTTACGCATGAATGCCTGCCTATTCTTGTTGATATTGATTTTGGATCTGACGACCCTGTTTCCAATGGCATAGCTTACTAGCAAAAAGCGCCCACTTCCACCTCAGAACTAGGTGTGTTGTGAGCGCTCACAATTTCGTAGGAGAATAGAAAAGCTCTATTCTCCCAACGTTTGCCGGACTGTCACTTTTCGTTCGCTTTCATGGTGCGCATCTTAATAACACTTGCCAAAGCCGCACCACCAATCGCAAGAACGATCACGACAAGCGACAGCCATGTGGGCACTTCCGGAACCCAGGAAATCGGCTGGCCGCCATTGAGGAACGGCAGCGAATTGCCATGCAGGGCCTCCATGATGAGTTTGACGCCGATGAAGCCCAGCACCACGGACAGGCCCAGCGGAAGATAGACGAGCTTGTCAAGCAGCTCTCCGAGCAGGAAGTACAGCTGCTGCAGACCGAGCAATGCGAACACGTTGGACGTGAACACGATGAACGGATCTTTGGTCAGGCCGAAAATGGCGGGGATCGAATCGAAAGCGAACATCACGTCGGTGGTGCCGATGGTCAGGAACACGATGAGCATCGGGGTCCAATGCTTCACACCGTTCTTGATAGTACGCAGCTTTTCGCCGTCGTATTCATCGGTGATCTTGATGACCTTGCGCAGTGCGTGAATCAACGCGTTCTCATGGTATTCCTCGTCCTCGTCTCCCCCGGCGACGAGTTTGATGGCCGTGACGATGAGGAACGCGCCGAATAGGAAGAACACCCAAGTGAAGCGCGAGATGATGGCAGCGCCCACCAAAATGAACATGCCTCGCAGTACGAGCGCGACGGTGATGCCGACTGACAGCACGAATTTCTGTAGTTCCTTCGGCACCGCGAAATTCGACATGATAATGACAAACACGAACAGGTTGTCTATGCTCAGCGAATATTCGGTCAGCCAACCTGAGTAGAACTCGATGGCAGGCTTCGAGCCGGCGAAGAACCACATGAGTCCGCCGAAGATCAACGCCATGACCACGAAGAACGCGATATGCTGCACGCATTCCTTGGTGGAGGGCACATGCGGCTTGCGCCCGATGATGAACAGGTCCACCACGAAGAAGACGGCAAGCACCGCAAACGTGGCGATTTCAAAAACAAGTGGTGTTTCAGCCATAATCCACTATGGTACGGATGCCGTATGACCGGTCGAGAACTATTTGCTCGCCTCCGTCATCTGCCGAAGTTCCTTTTTCAGGTCACGGATCTCGTCACGCAGACGAGCCGCAAGCTCGAATTGCAGTTGTTCTGCGGCGGTATGCATCTGCTCGGACAGTTGTCGAATGAGATCAGCTAGATCCTGTGCGGGCAATCCGGCCTTGAGAATCTCCTCGTGCCGCCTGCCGGATTCCTCCTTGCTGGTATGTGGCACGCCGAGATGCGAATTGCCGGCTTTGTCCGCGTTTCGGTATCCGGTACCGAGCAATGTCTGGGTGTCGACGTCCTCCTTGGCGAGCATGTCGTTGACATCGGAGATCTTCTTGATGAGCGGCTTCGGATCGATGCCATGTTCCTTATTGTAGGCGATCTGGATGTCACGGCGGCGGTTGGTCTCGTCGATGGCCTTGCGCATGGCTTCGGTGATGTCGTCCGCATACATGACGACGGTGCCGGACACGTTTCGCGCCGCACGGCCGATGGTCTGGATGAGCGAACGGTAGGAACGCAGGAAGCCTTCCTTATCCGCGTCGAGGATTGCGACCAATGACACTTCCGGCAGATCGAGGCCCTCTCGTAGCAGGTTGATGCCGACGATGACGTCGATCTTGCCTTCACGCAGTTCACGCAGCAGTTCGACACGACGCAAGGTGTCCACATCGGAATGCAGATATTCGACTTTGATGCCGCGTTCCAGCAGATAGTCGGTCAGATCCTCGGCCATTTTCTTAGTGAGCGTGGTGACCAGCGCACGTTCGTTCCTTGCCACGCGGTCTTTGATTTCGGCAAGCAGGTCATCGATCTGCCCTTCCACCGGCCGCACGTCGATCTGCGGATCGACTAGTCCGGTCGGACGTATGATCTGTTCGACCACGCCGTCGCTCAAACCGAGTTCGTAATCGCCGGGCGTTGCCGACAGGTACACCGTCTGACCGACGCGTTCCTGGAACTCCGGCCATTTGAGCGGTCGATTGTCCATTGCCGACGGCAGGCGGAAACCGTGTTCGACCAGCGTGCGTTTGCGGCTCGCGTCGCCTTCGTACATGGCACCGATCTGCGGCACGGTGACATGTGATTCGTCGATGACGAGCAGGAAATCATCGGGGAAAAAGTCAAGCAGCGTGTGCGGAGGCGTGCCCGGCGCGCGTCCGTCGAAATGCCGCGAATAGTTCTCCACGCCGGAGCATGTGCCGACCTGCGAGAGCATTTCCAGATCGTATGTGGTGCGCATGGTGAGACGCTGCGCTTCAAGTTCCTTGCCTTGCTTATGCAATTCGGCGGTACGCTCGTCAAGTTCCTGTTGGATGGTTTTGAGCGCCCGTTCCATACGTTCCGGTCCGGCAACGTAATGCGAGGCCGGGAAGATGTGCACCTGCGATTCGTGCGCGATCACGTCGCCGGTCAGCGGATGCAGCGTGGAGATGCGGTCGATTTCGTCGCCGAAGAATTCGATGCGGATGGCCAGTTCCTCGTATACGGGGATGATCTCAACGGTGTCGCCGCGCACGCGGAATGTGCCTCGCGTGAAGGCGATGTCGTTGCGCTTGTATTGCATGTCCACGAATTTGCGCAGTAAATCGTCACGGTCGATCTGCTGGCCTTCCTGGAGGAACAGCATACGGCCAGCGTATTCTTCCGGCGTTCCCAAACCGTAGATGCAGGAGACGGTGGCCACGACCACGCAATCGCGACGGGTCAGAAGGTTCGCGGTGGCGGCGTGGCGCAATCGCTCCACATCGTCGTTGATGTTGGAATCCTTCTCGATGTAGGTGTCGGTCTGGGGAATGTACGCTTCCGGCTGGTAGTAGTCGTAGTAGGAAACGAAGTAGCTCACCGCATTGTCCGGCATGAGTTCGCGGAATTCGGCGCACAACTGCGCGGCGAGCGTCTTGTTCGGCTCGATGATAAGCGTCGGTCGCTGCAGACGTTCGATCAGCCACGCTGTAGTGGCGGTTTTGCCGGTGCCGGTGGCGCCCATGAGCACCACGTCGTTCTCGCCATTCTCGATGCGCGTGGCCAGCTCCTCGATGGCCTTCGGCTGGTCGCCTGAAGGCTTATATGGAGATTTGACCACAAACGGCTTGTTCACTCGTTCAATGTTGAATCCCATGGTTCCGTCTCGCTTCCTTACGCCACTGTTCCATCAGCCTATCAACACAGTCGAACATGTGTTCTACATCCTGGGATGAGTCAATCACCGCATCGGCTATGGATTCTCGTGCCGCACGCGTGGGCTGATGCGCGATACGCGCCTTCGCCTGTGCCTCACTCATGCCACGGATGCGCATCATACGTTCCACACGCGTCTGTTCCGGTGCTTCGACTGTTACGATATGGTCGAAACGCATGGGTATGTCATCGATTACTTCCGCCAAAAGCGGAATATCATGTACGACCACGGCATCCGGATTCTTTTCGACCGCCTGCCGTTCCTCCGACAATGCAAGATCGTAGATCAACGGATGTTCGATATCGTCAAGGATTCTACGTTCGGATTCGGCATTCGGATCGGAGAAGACGTGTTCGGACATCCATCGCCGATTAAGACCACCTTGCGCGTTCATCGCATCCGGCCCGAAATGTTCCACGATTCGTTGCAGGCCCACGCTTCCGGGTTCCACGACTTTTCGGGCGAGCACATCATAATCGACAAGCGTCGCGTCCAGTTCACGCAGATGCGTAGCGACGGTGCTTTTGCCGGCGGCGATGCCTCCGGTCAACCCAATTCGAATCATCACAACCGCCATTGTAATGTTTGAGGACTCGCAACATACGCAAATGGCCCCACACCATCAGGTGCGGGGCCATTTATCAGCGGTTTACGCGAATCAGTTTATTTTGATTCGTCGAAACTCACTTGCCGAGCAGCTGGTCGCGCAGAGCGGCGAGCTGGTCGGAATCGGCGAGGGTGCCGTTGGAGGTGTTGTCGGAGGAGTAGTTGGACACCTCTTCGACCTTCTCTTCCTTCGGAGCCTGGCCGTCTTCGGCTGCGGAAGCCTCGGCGTTCTCGAGTTCCTTGGCAACGAATTCCTTGTGCTGCTCCCACAGATCGTGAGCGGTGGCGTACTGGGACTCCCACTCCTCACGCT
>OHAD01002453.1_pt1 | contig 14157 bp, 11 predicted proteins | sample 1577011 | NCBI WGS metagenome assembly OHAD01 (sample SAMEA3541510, study PRJEB24748) | human gut metagenome | biome: human gut; feature: human-associated habitat; material: faeces | place: China | collected 2012
TGATATTTTGGCAGGAAGGACAAAAAGTGTACAAATTGATATTGCAATTTTGGATTTTTTCTTTATTCATTATTTTTCACTCCAATACAATCAACCAATATTATTTTTAATCATACTCTCTTATTTATTGTAGACTTTGATGCAATGTACGTTGAAACTATAGAAACTGCTGTAAACAATACAAATATCTGCACCACGTGCCTTACAGGTACTCCATTCTCAATCATTTTCGTAAACTTTGCTTCCTTCAGTACTTTATTAACATTTGATATCTTATACATATATACACTTGAAGCTACAATTGATGAAATTATTGATGATAATACTCCATAAAAAATACCTTCTATGTATATATTTTCCCTTAACTGAACTCTGCTCATACCAATGCACAATAAATCGTGTATTTCTTTTTTTCTTATAATCAAATTACTTTTAATTATAAATATGGTATTTATAAAAACAATAAGTATCGCTGTTAAGCTATACATTATCCTTAATTTTTCATCAATTTTCAACTGCAGGCCTAAATATTTAATCTCTTCACCTTTGCCTCCTATGGACAATGCTTCATTTTCTGAAATAATTTTTTTCAAATCTCTTTCAAGATTCATAATTTCATTATTGTTAGTGGTAATAAATAACGAATTGTTATTATATATATTTGTTATTCTTCTATAATCCATTTCATTGATTATAACTTGCGCTCCATTTAAACCAACATTACCATCCTGTCCACCCGCATATTCAGTATTCATTATTCCAGATACTTCTACATCCAATACTCTATATTCTTTTGTACCTTTATTATCCACAGGCATTTTTATTTTAAGTGTATCTCCAACGCTAACTTTATTTAAAATTTTTCTATCTACTGATGATATTTTTTTCGAGTAAAGATTATTAACAATAAGCACTCTTGGTTTTTTATTGCCGCTCAATTCATATATATTACTGCCTTTATCTATAAACCTATTTCTTTTTTTTAGCATATTCTTATTGTATGCTCTTATCATTATTGGATACTCTATCGAATTAATCCCAACTTCTTCTTTATATTGCTCAGATACCTTTTTTTCATAATCTAACAAAAAAGCATCCATCGTCATACTACAATATTCAACACATTTTACATAACTTGATGCCTTAACTTTTTCTACAATATCAGTACTTATATTAAAGTAAAGTGGATCAGTACCTTTAATACTTCCATCAATTTTTTTATCAATATTACCATAACTCATCGACCATATACCACCACTCCTCCCTGCATACATACTTTTCTTAACCACATCTGCCGAAGCAAAATTCAAAATGAACACAAGACCGACAGCAGTCATTGTCAATATTGATATAATAGTTTTAGTTCTATCTGCCCATATATTTGATAGAGCCAATTTTACAATTATATTATTCTCTATCATATTTATCTTAAATTTCCATTTTTTCTGATTTTTTATATTTTCATATTTCATTAGCTCTATCACTTTATTTTTGAGCAACTTATAAACCAGTACAATATTCGATAAATATACAGCAAAAACCGCTATAAGAATAGATATTCCTATATTTGTATAACTAATTGTCAGCACAGGATTGTCATACATAAAACTTATGTAGCTATAAGAAATCAAAATACTCAAAAAAACACCTATAAGTGCACCTATGACTACAAAAAAAGATGCATATATAAATAACATTTCCATTAACTGTTTTTTGGTCATCCCTAGTGACCTAAAAGTTGCAAGTTCTCTTCTCATATCTGATAATATTATATCGAAAATATTGTAAATCACTATAATAGATATGAGAACTATTAGTATTGTATTTCTGATGTTTTCTACATTTAGTTCAGAGCTTTGCTTCAGTAATTTTATTGAAGATACCTCACTGTTTTCATGTATATTCTCCCACCCCAAATTCAATTTATTTTGTAGATGCTGTGAGTATTTTTCAGCATTTTTTCCCTTTAGAAATGCACATCCATCGTACTTTTTGTCAAAAAATCTTGTTTGTAGTGAATCTTCATCGAAAATAAATGCTCTGTATTTTATACCTCCAATGGAGTCCGTCAGAGATTCATAGTATTTACCTGTCTTTTTTAATATACCTACTATTTTAAATTTCTTATCTTTCGATTTAATATGATTTTCATCGTTTTTGTTATAATTTACCGAATGTAATAAATTAACATACTTCCCAATAGGGTCTTTGATACCAAGTTGATTTATAAATTTATCTTCTAAAATAATTTCGTTATCATTTTGCGGCACTCTGCCTATCATACTATATTTTAAGCAATCAATAACATACGGTTTGTTAAATACATAAATACTTGTCTTTAATCCAGTTGATCTATCTATCAAATCCCCATCACAAACTTCAGTATAGAATAGATTATTTATTTCCTTATCAGAACTCAAAACATTAATATTATTTTTTGTTAGTCCTAGCATTTCTATATCATAACTCCCATACATAGACCTTGCTTCTTCAATTTGAGAATCATAAATAGAGTCCCTCGTTATGCTTGTAAACAAAAATAACACAATTGCAATAATTACAATTGACATCAATACAAATGTTTTCCCGTAATTACGAGTGAAATAGTTAAATGATAGTTTAAACATATATAACCCCTTTAATGAATTGTAAACGGTTGTGTAATATTTAGCGTTGGTAAGAGAAAAAATTCTCTCCCAACGCTAATTTTAACCTTTAGTTATTAATATTCTACCTTATACCAAAGAACCTCTTGGCATTTTCCTTAGTTACCTGACACACCTCTTCGTAGCTGATTCCCCTTTCAATGGCTATCTTTTCAGCTACAAACCTGACCATGGATGGATCATTTCTCTTACCCCTATTTGGCACTGGTGCCATATAAGGAGAGTCTGTCTCTATAAACATCCACTCTAAAGGTATATTTTTGGCTACATCTACGGTCTTCCTGTTGTTCTTGAAGGTTACTGTCCCAGGAATTGATATATAGCAGCCCATCTTTATATACTCCTTGGCCAACTCAATTTCACCACTGTAGCAGTGAAGGACACAGCCAGTTTCTGGAGCCTTGTATTTTTTGATTATCTCAAATGTATCCCCATGGGCATCCCTATCATGAACTATAAATGGCAGGCCTAATTCATTGGCCAACTGGATCTGCCTGATAAACCATTTTTTCTGCAGGTCCTTAGGCGACAGGTCATAATAATAGTCTAGACCTATTTCTCCTATGGCAACTACCTTGTCATTTTCCTGGACCCATTTTTTAAGGGTCTCTATGTCTTCTTCAGTCATATTTTTCACATCATGTGGGTGGACACCGATTGCAGCATATATAAAGTCGTGTTTTTTTGCAAGTTCAATGGCTGTCCTTGATGTCTCCATGTCTGCACCTGGATTGACTACTAGGTCTACATCATTCTCCCTTAGGTGGGCTATGAGCTGGTCCCTATCTTCGTCAAACCTTTCATCATTTAAATGAGCGTGTGAATCAAACAACATCTATCTCACCTCGGCTCCATCATTGGCACCAATAGCTTCAGGTATTACTAGGTCATCACCGTCATTGCCGGCTGCTAGTATCATACCCTGAGATTCTACACCTCTTAGCTTGACTGGCTTTAGGTTGCATACTACCACTATGCTCTTGCCAACCATGTCTTCTGGCTTGTACCACTGGGCTATACCTGATACTATCTGTCTCATCTCTGAGCCTATCTTTATCTGTGATACTAGTAGCTTGTCTGCCTTTGGATGCTTTTCGCATTTTACAACCTTACCTACTCTTAGCTCCACCTTATCAAAGTCGTCTATAGTTATTTCTTCCTTGTGGTCTAGCTTTACTTCCTGGTCTACTATCTTTTCAGCGAACATCTCTTCTAATGACTTGATTTCTTCTTCAACGTCTAGCCTTGGGAATAGGACCTCTCCCTTGTGGACCTTAGTTCCCTCTGGTATTAGGCCAAATGTATCTGCACTAGCCCAGTCATATAGGTCTTCCCTGCCTGCTATACCCAACTGGTCAAATATCTTCCTAGCTGTTTCTGGTAGCAATGAAGATATAAATGTTGATATCAACCTGATAGATTCACATAGGTTGTATAGGACATGGTTTAACTGGTCCTTGTTGGCCTCATCCTTGGATAGGGCCCAAGGCATTGTTTCGTCTATGTACTTATTAGTCCTCCTAACCAACTTCCATACTGATTCTAGGGCATCGTGGAACATCAATTCATTCATCTGTCTTTCGAAGTCAAGCCTTACTTCCTTGTATGTCTTTATTAGGTCTGCGTCGAAGTCAGTTCCTACTTCATTTTTAACTAGGATACCTTCATTGTATTTTTCAACCATTGATACGGTTCTACTCACTAGGTTACCTAGGTCATTGGCCAGGTCTGAATTTATCCTGTTTATAAAGTTTCTATGAGTATATGAACCGTCCTGACCAAATGAGAATTCTCTTAGTAGGAAATACTTAAGGGCATCTACACCGTACCTGTCTACCATCTGACCTGGATATACTATATTACCCTTGGATTTTGACATCTTGTCATCGGCAAATAGGATCCATCCGTGACCGAATACCCTCTTTGGAAGTGGCAGGTCTAGGGCCATTAGTAGGGCTGGCCATATGATTGTATGGAATCTCACTATTTCCTTGGCAACTAGGTGGACATCTGCTGGCCAATACTTCTTGTAGTTTGTATCATCTTCTCCCTCATAACCTAGGGCTGTAATATAGTTGCATAGGGCATCTACCCATACGTATATTACGTGTTTTTCATCGAAAGGTACCTTGATACCCCAGTCAAATGAAGTCCTAGTTACTGATAGGTCTTCTAGACCTGGATCTAGGAAGTTCTTAATCATTTCATTTTTCCTGCTCTCAGGCATTACAAAGTCTGTATTTTCAAATAGGTCCCTAATCCTGTCCTGGTACTTTGATAGCCTGAAGAAGTATGACTCTTCCTTTACTACCTTAGTCTCTCTACCACAGTCTGGACACTTGTTGCCTTCTAGCATCTGTGATTCTGTCCAGAAGCTCTCACATGGTACACAGTAGTGGCCTTCATATGAGCCCTTGTAGATATCTCCTTTTTCGTATAGCTTTGTGAATATTTTTTGAATGGCCTGTTCATGCCTATGTTCAGTAGTTCTGATAAAGTCGTCATTTGATATTTCTAGCTTTTTCCATAGCTTCTTGATATCTGCAATCTGCTCATCAAGGAATTCTATTTCACTCTTGCCCGCTTCGTGGGCCTTTTTCTGTATTTTTTCTCCATGTTCATCTGTACCAGTCAAAAACCTTACATCATAGCCTGAGAACCTCTTGAACCTAGCTATGGCATCTGCTGCTATAGTAGTATAGGCATGACCTATGTGTAATTTACCACTTGGATAATATATTGGTGTTGTTACATAAAATGTTGGTTTGCTTGTCATAATTAACCTCCTCAAAGTATAAAAAGTAAAAAAATCGCCTCCTATGCTATGCATAGGGGCGAATATTAGTCACGGTACCACCCTATTTACTGACCTGGGGACATGTATTTCCTCTATATGAAGGTCTTACTTGTCCTAGCTAAAAATATTATTTATCTGCTAGTATCTTAACAATAGTTTAGACTCCCTGTCAGTATCTCTTAGATCTAACGCATCCATACGCAATCCCTAACTAATCTAGCTCAGGATTGAGGCTCTGAGGCCATCTTCACCACCCTTGCATTATCGGTTTTCAGCCACCACCGACTCTCTACAAATACTCCAGTAGCTACTCTTCTCTTCACAGCCAAAAATTTTATTAACTTGATTGTACAACAATGATTCAAAAAAGTCAATTACTTATAGGATTGATTTTGCCTGGACTGGTGTAGACAGGATAACAGACGTTCTTGTCCTACCGAAGTCCTTCAATATATCTATCACATTCTCTAGTTCATCCATACTCTCAACAATAACCTTAATTAGGGAACTGTCATCACCAGTGATATGATGACATTCAACTATTCTTGGGTCATTCTTTACTGCATCAATAAAGGCATCATAGGCCGTACCTGGAAGTGATACGTTTATAAAGGCCTTGATAGCCCTACCCATAGAATCTGGATTGATGATAGCCTTGTAACCAGATATGATTTTGGCCTCTTCCAATCTTTTTACTCTCTCTGATACTGCCGGTGATGTCAAACCTACTGCTATACCTAGGTCTTTCATAGAAATTCTACCATTTTCCTGAAGTATCTCTATTATCTTTGCATCCGTCGAATCCATTCTTTCTTCATAAGATTTTTTTGTCATAATCTCCACCCACTTTACATAACATATACTACTTTTTTCTCTTAGAAGCAACCATATCTTGCTTCATCTTCCATAGACCTTCAGACAAGTCCACCTTGTATATATGAGGATTTTTTATTCTCTTGTGCTGGTCCCATAAACTAGCCAATTCTTGCCTTGTATATTCAGTCACTTCCTGGACAGTCTTCATTTCCCTGACACATTCACCGTCTATAAATAGTGGTGACAAGACTTCCCTCAAGCTAAACTTTTCGAATAGCTTAGTCTTCCATGTATAGACAGGGTCAAATATTTCCAAAGGCTTTGACTCATCTATTACTTCATCCTTCAACATAATAAGGTCTGCCTCTGCCTTGCCATTTTCATTGTATATTCTCACAACCTTTTTGAAGCCTGGATTGTTTATTTTTTCTGGATTTTCAGAAATTTTAATCTTTGGAACTAGGACTCCTTCAGAGTTAGTGGCTGCTGCAAGCTTGTAGACTCCTCCCAATGATGGGTAATCATAGGATGTAATCATCTTTGTTCCAACGCCCCAAGAATCTATCTTGGCCCCTTCCTGCTTCAATGATGTAATTGTATACTCATCAAGGTCATTTGATGCTGTTATCTTGACATTTTCAAAACCTGCTTCATCAAGTATTCTTCTGACCTCTCTTGACAGGTATGTCAAGTCTCCTGAATCCAGCCTTACACCCAATGGCTCATGCCCCTTGGCCCTCAACTCATTGAAGACTGTAATAGCATTCTTTATACCACTATTTAATACATCATAAGTATCAATCAGAAGTAGACAACTATCAGGATATATATCTGCATAGGCCCTAAATGCCTCTAATTCCGTATCAAATTTCTGCACCCAACTGTGGGCATGTGTGCCAGAAATTGGAACATTAAACATCTTGCCAGTCAATACATTTGATGTACCCTTGCATCCACCTATAACTGCTGCCTTGGCTCCATATAAACCTGCCTGAGGACCTTGAGCCCTTCTCAAACCAAATTCCAGAACTGGATCGCCCATGGCTGCATTACATACCCTAGATGCCTTGGTTGCGATCAAAGACATAAAATTCACAATAGAAAGCATAGCCGTCTCAATTAATTGAGCCTGATAAAGCGGTGCCTTGACCACTAGTACTGGCTCGTCAGGGAACATCACTGTACCATCCTCGACAGCATATATATCTCCTGTGAATTTAAAGTCTCTTAAGAAACTCAAAAAATCTTCATCGAATAAATTCAGGCTCCTCAGGTATTCTAGGTCAGAATCTTCATAGTGAAGCTTCTTGATATAATTTACCACTTCCTCAATACCACAAATAATCGTATAACCACCCTCACATACATTTTTTCTAAAAAAAATGTCAAATACAGCAATATTATTGTGCATACCTTTCTTGTAGTATCCATTCATCATCGTCAACTGATACAGGTCAGTCAACATTGTTAAGTTGTTAGTCATTTTCTTCTCCTTTTAGCCTAAAGTAATCTATACTTTATAATCTAAAGTTAGTTTGTACACTTATATTTTATCATAAATAAGATTAAAAAGCTATTTAAATTTCAATAATTTAATTTTTACCAAATTTATCCTTAAATTCATAATTTTACACCTATGAAAATGTATTCTTTTTTTAAGAAATATTGTCTATTAATTTTTTATCCATTGCGAATTTATGCTCATTTTTATATAAAAAAATAAGGTTTTGCATATTTTTTTAATTTTTTAAAGCATATGAAAAACCCTATATATTTACTTATCTATAGGTCCAGTACTTCCTTGTATACTAGGTCCTTTTTTAATTTTCTATCTTTGGCTACCTTCTTGATAGCATCCTTCTTTGTTAGACCCTCTTCCATGAGTTTGATTACATAGGCCCTCTCGTCTAAACCATCATAGCTATCTTCCTTATCAGGTCCAGTCTCATTTGACCCATCCACTATTAGTATATACTCACCCCTAGGGTCATTTTCATCATAATAGGCCCTTATCTGGCTTATTTCTGACCTCATATATTCCTCATGCTTCTTGGTCAACTCTCTACATACGGCTATTTTTCTGTCACCTAGAATGTCTTCCATAACCTTGAGTGTATCCTTGAGCCTATGTGGTGATTCGTATATAATAAGGGTCCTCTGCTCGTACTTGATTTCTTCTAACCTCTTCTTCTTATTTTTCCTATCCCTATCCAAAAAACCTTCAAAGGCAAACTTCCAACTAGGCAGGCCCGAACCCACTAAGGCAACTACAAAGGCCGACGCTCCTGGTAGGACCTCTAGGTCTATACCCTGCTCTACACAAAGGGCTACTAAATCTTGACCAGGGTCAGATATACCCGGCATACCAGCATCACTGACTAGGGCAATATTAGTACCTTCCAAGAGTTTTTCTACTAGGATAGGCCCCTTTGTCTGCTTGTTGTGCTCATGGTAGCTGGTAAGGGGTTTATTTATTTCAAAGTGATTTAATAACTTTATCGTGTGTCTAGTATCCTCTGCAGCAATTAGGTCTACCTCATTTAGGACCCTTAGTGTCCTGTATGTTATATCTTCTAGGTTGCCTATTGGTGTTGGGCACACAAATAATTTACCTGCCATCTTATACTTCCTTTCATCTAGGTAGATCTATACCTAGTAACTTTATCAGCTTTTGACCTATTTATAGTGCCATTTTTGTCTATAATAACACTATTTCTAAAAGTATAGCCTATCCCTCCAGGCTCTGGTTGGAGTATATGGCCTTGACCTCGTCCGTATAAGTACCATCCTCATTATATACATATAGGGGGCTTAGGACCTTTATCTCGGGCTTGGCACACTTTACATATTCTATCAAGACCATCTTGGGTGCAGATGATACCCTAGAATGTACAAACCTAATCTGCTTGGCTTCTAGCTTGTAATTTCTGGCTATTGCCAGGATATCCACTAGCCTGTTGGGCCTATTCACCATAAAAAATTTGCCATTTGGCTTTACTAGGTCAGATGCTACCCTTATTACGTCTTCAATATCACACTTGAGCCCATGTCTAGATATGGCCTTTTTGTCATTTTCGTTTATAAGCCCATTTGAATGCATATAGGGAGGGTTGGATATTACTAGATCCATTTGAGCCTTGCCCAAGACCGCTACTGCATCCTTCAAGTCCATATTTAGGACTTGCACCCTATCTTCGAGCTGGTTTAGTTTTACAGACCTAGTGGCCATTTCTGCCACTTCATCCTGTATTTCAATACCTACAATCCTACTAGCTGATGACTTGCCAGCCAGCAAAATTGGTATTATTCCTGTTCCAGTTCCTAGGTCTACTACTTTGGCATTTTTCTTCACCTTGGTGAAATTTGCCAAGAGCACAGCATCTATACCAAAGCAGAAACCCTTGGTATTTTGTATGATTTTAAGTCCCTTGAGCTGGAGATCATCTATTCTCTCATTATCCAATAAATTTATATTCATCGTGTTTTCTCTTCCAATTACCTAAGTTTTTATTTTAAGTATCTCAGTTATATCAATTATTCCATCTTATTTTTCTCGATTGATTTTATTACTTTTCTCTTTCAAGCTTCTTCAATTCAGCCAAGGCTTCCTTGTCTAATTTTTCCTGGTTAGCTGCCTGGGCATTATCCTTTTTCGATGCCTTGATTATCTTGTAATCTCCCTCAGCAAGTACTCCTACTGTCTTGTCTTCATACTCAACCTTTATAGTCTCCAAAAGGTGGTTCACATCTGTTACCTTGGCCTTCCTATCAGTAAAGGTATCCTTTACCAACCAACCTACTGATGGCATCCTCTTGACTGCATCTGCGTAACCTTGTGCTTCATACTTTAGACAACAGAAAAGCCTACCACATACACCTGATATCTTGGCAGGATTTAGGGACAAGCCCTGTTCTTTCGCCATTTTAATAGATACAGGCATGAACTCACCTATCCATGTCGAACAACATAGGGGCCTACCACATGGGCCTATTGCATTTAGTATCTTGGCCTCATCTCTAACTCCTATCTGTCTTAGCTCTATCCTTGTCTTGAATATTGCTGCTAGGTCCTTGACCAATTCCCTAAAGTCTATCCTGCCATCTGCAGTAAAATAGAAAATAAGCTTGTTCCTGTCAAATGTATATTCACAATCGATAAGGTACATCTCTAATTTATGATCCTTTATCTTTTCTTCGCAAATATCATAGGCTTCCTTTGTCTTTACCTTATTTTCCAAGTAAGTCTCTGCATCGTCATTGTTGGCTACCCTAATTATGGGTTTTAGGGGGCTAATTAAGTCCTCTTCTTTGACCATCCTGGGTCTGATTACTATCATACCGTATTCAAGACCCCTAGCTGTTTCTACTATTACATCATTACCTATATCCAATTTCAAGTCTCCTGGGTCGAAATAATATATTTTCCCAGCAGGCTTGAACCTTACTCCTACTATTTTTACCATTAATTTATCACCTCATATATATTTAAAGCCATGGCCTCAATTGTCGTTGCAAAGTGACAATTTGCCGCTAGCCTCGTCTGACTTCCATCCAAAATATCAATTACCTGTCCCAATTTTGATATACTAACCTCCCTAGCTAAGCGTCTCAGCAAGTCCAATCGGTCATAGTTTATAATCAAACTGGTATCTATACCCTCCTTCAAGAGTATAAGGTCTCTTATATAATACCTAAATAGGTCTAAAAGATTAATATAATTCTTGGCATAGGCCTTAAAATTTTCTCCCATCCTAGCCAATTCATACTTATTTTTTTCTATAAAAATAAGTTCTAAATACGATTCCAAATCCTGCCTCATATCTATCAGTTCTTGACTCTCACTTATATCAAGAGCCCTACTTGCACTTCCTCTTGAAAAAATAGTTGCCACCTGGGCCTGGTCATCACCTATACCCCTAGCAGACAAAATCCTTCTTATATCGCTACTAGCCAAGGGGGCAAACTTGATTTCCATGCATCTAGACCTGATAGTATCCAGAAGGGCCTGGTCATTTCTTGTTACAAGTATTATTATACCATAAGCTGAGGGTTCTTCTAAAGTTTTTAGAAGGGCATTTTGAGCCTGGACTGTCAATTTATCAGCATTATCTATAAGAAATATCTTGTAGTCGCCATGGGGCTTGATACTCATATCTGCTATCATGCTCCTGATTTGGTCTATCTTTATGCTACTCTCACCTTTTTTTGCCGATATACACCTGTAATCGGGACTGTTTTCTAGCCTGACTCCCAAAAGTTTCTCAGCAAAATCTTCGGCTATCAACCTCTTGCCAACGCCTTCAGGACCAGTGAACAAGTATGCATTTGTAATTGTACCTGACTCTAAGGCATTCTGTAAGCTTTTTTTGACCCTTTCCTGCCCTAGTATCCTTTCAAACATTGGCTTCACCATCCTTTCACAGACCTTTATAATACTTACTATCTAGACTCTATATTACTTACTATTTTTTACTCTATAACCGAAATAACCCTTGAATATATTTCCTCATGTATCTGGTCTACAGACCTCATCTTTCTATCCTCATTTATACAATTTACTATCTGCCACTGGTACTTGTCAGCTACAAACTTTGAATTTTCATATGTTTTTACCAAATAATCCGTATCACTTTCATGGATATCTTTTTGACTTTCATTGGTAAACTTATTCATCCTGTCCTTGATTAGGTCCTGGCTCACATCAACCGGCACATCCAAGAAATATACCTCCCTAGGCCTAGGCAGTTTGTACAGACCATACTCATACTGGTCAAGCCAGTCTAAAAATTTGTCCCTCTTGTCTATATCATCCATCTTTGAGGCCTGGTGGACCATATTAGAAGTTGTATACCTATCTGCTATAACGATACCACCCTCCTTATAAAAGTCTTCCCATTCCGTCTTGTAAGAGGCATACCTATCTGCTGCATAAAAGGTAGACGCTATATAGGCATCCACATCATCTGCCTTTTCCCCAAAATCACCCCTTAGATACATCTTGACTAGGGCTGATGAATCTGAGTCGTAGTTTGGGTAGGAAACCTTGATTACATTATAACCGTCGGCCTTTAACCTATCATATAGTAACTTGGTCTGCGTTGCCTTACCAGACCCATCTGTACCACTCTCTATTACAAAAATACTTCCTTGCATATCTTATCCTCACTAAATTTACTCTATTCCTTAACTAACTTAATAGTATTGAAGCTTTGACTTTCCAGACCATTTATATCTATCTTCAGCTTCCTGGCCTCAACTAGGAAGTCTATCAGTTCTTGGTCAATTACTTCTCCTGGAGCCAGTACTGCTATTCCCGGTGGATATGGTATCACAAACTCACCACTAATCCTGTTCAAGGCATCCTCAATTTTTATGTCTTCCTTGTCTGAATCAAAGGCCTTATCTAAACTCATCTTCCTAGGTGGTATACCTACAGGCAAGTCTATTTCTATTGCCTCGCTCCTATAAATGGACCCGATACTTCCCGTCTTACTCTGTTTCAGGACCTCTTGACTATCTTCATGGAAGTCAACCAAGGCACCAAACAACTTCTTTTCCAATATATCCTCCATAGCAAACAAGGTCTTGTCAAAATCAGACTTGGTATTTGCAATAGTAGCTAAAAATAATACCCCGTTATAATTAGCTAACTCCACCTGTATATTATACCTGTATCTCAATACTTTTGCAAAGTCATATCCATTTATACCCTTTTCAATAGTATTTACAAATATCTTAGTTGGATCACTTGTAGGAAATACCTTGTAGTCCTTCAAACCCCTCCTAAATATATATATATTATTTATCAAATTTTGCATCAATACCAAACCCTTCTTCTCATATATATCAAAACATATCTCTATGCTCATCATCATCATATAAGACGGACTGGAGGTCTCAACCATTGACAAGATACTAGACAACCTAGATTTATCAACTGTACTTTTTCTGTATATCATTATAGAGGTTTGAGTAATACTTGGCAAAGTTTTGTGTACGCTTTGAATTACCATATCAGCACCACTATATACAGCAGACTTTGGCAAGAGATGGCTTAGACCAAAATGGGCACCATGAGCTTCATCCACAATTACCATCATATTGTTCTCATGGGCAAAACTAACAAGCTCATCTATATCTTGACTCATGCCATAGTAGGTCGGTCTAGTTATAAACACTGCACTTGCATGTGGATTAGATTTAATAGCCTCTATATAGTCTTGATTACTAGCTCCCATCAATACATTATTTTCCTCATTTATTTGTTCAGCAACAAAGATTGGTTCTATCCTTCCCAACATGCAGGCATTGTAGGCGGATTGATGACAACCTCTATTTATAATAATACTAGTTCTAGACTTGCAAGCGGTCATGATCGCAGCTTCTATCCCACAGCTACTACCATTTACTAGGTATACAAGGTCTAAATTATCCTTATCATACTGATTCATACCAGCAAAAAGTATATTCTTTATATTTTCTTGGGATATCTTTATTATCCCCTTTGCATTATGAAGATTATCGGTACCCAATATTTCGGTTGTATCTAACTTATACAATTTATCCATATACTTATCATAACCCAACTTTTCAAAAATCCTACCATACTTATGACCAGGCATATGAAAAGAAATAAGTTCCGATTTGTGTATATAAGATAATTTATTATATATTGCCATATCCATAAAACCCACCTCCAAATTCGTTATATTGATAAACATTTATATAAACTATTATAGCCTTTAAGCTAGCTCTTTGTATATAGCTTAGCCAAATAAAGTGTCAATTGAGTACAAAAACGTACAAAAGTATAAAATCGTACAAAAAAAGACCCTAGTAAAAACTAGAGCCTAATCACGTGGCTACGTCCTATTCTCC
>OHAD01002464.1_pt1 | contig 14118 bp, 15 predicted proteins | sample 1577011 | NCBI WGS metagenome assembly OHAD01 (sample SAMEA3541510, study PRJEB24748) | human gut metagenome | biome: human gut; feature: human-associated habitat; material: faeces | place: China | collected 2012
AACGACTGAATACACAGTATCCTGCCGCACATGTGCGGCAACTGTTGATATTATATCACCTTTTTCCCTTGGAGGAAATGGGCAAGAAAAAAGGCGTGCCCCATGTGGGACACGCCTTCTGGCGCTTATACCATCTTTTCAAAACTGGATGCAATGGCCGAGGCATTGCTGCCGATGACCATGCACACATAATTGCCCTTGGTGCGCACCACGGCTTTTTTCGCGATCTCATACTGGGCCGGATCGTATTGCTCAAAGGTGCGGGCTACATCGTCGGCCCGCTGACGCAGGGCCTTTTCCACGCTGGCGGTGCTGCCGCCAGCCTTCACCTGAAACACAGCGATCTCGCTGGCTGTGGTTCCCATGGCCGGGCCTTTGACACAGTAGCTCTCCATCTGGGACAGATCGATACCGCCGTAGAGGGTGCTCACCATGCCGTTATAATCGGTCAGGTCGCCCATAGAATGCTGGCCCAACAGATTGGAAAGCACCTGGCTGGCGGTCAGAGCAGGCTGGGGCTTCTCCTCCGGCTGCTGCGGCTCTTGGGGCTGCTGAGGCTGCTGGGACTGATTTCCGCCGCCCTGGGAGGGTTTGCTTCCGCCACCCTGGCTTGTGTTGCTGCTGCCCTGGCTGGAAGAGCTGCCGCCGCCCTGGGGCTTTTGGGTGGAAGTGGAGGGTTTTTCCGAAGAAGTGTTGTCCGCATTCTGATTGGACACCGGTGTGTCGCCGTCGGAATTTTCCGGCTCATCTGCGGGGGCCTGGGTGTCTTCCGGCTCCTTGTCTTCCTCCGGATTTTTCTCCTCGTCCTTCTCCTGCTCCTCTTCCTGCTGCTCCTGCTGGTTTTGCTCTTCTCCCTCGTCCTTGGGGGGATTGGATGTGCATCCCTGCAAAGGAATCATCAGCGCCAGCATCAGCGCCATAAGCCATGTCCATCGTTTCATCTGTGGTCCTCCTCGTTCCAGGAATTGTTTTCTGGCCTTTGGACGAAGGGGGACAGAAAAAAGTTCCCCTTTTCCCATTCTTTTTTCAGAAAGGGGAAAAGAGGAACAAAGATTTTTACCAACCGTAGGTGCGATAGCCGGAGGGGCTCATAAACTGATTGAACAAGGGGCTGGTGATGGACACCGCCTCCAAGGCAAATTCCAGAATGAAGCCGCAAAGAACGGCGCTCACCCCCAGAGAAAGGGAGAAGAACAAAAGGGAGCTCCAGCAAAAGCGGCCGCCCTGGGCGGGAGCGCACAGATGATGCACCGTATGGAACATCAAAAGAATCCAGCTGAGGAAGGCCAGCATGGCCAGGGCCGCCGAGGCCCACAGGGAAACATAGAGCAGGGGAATGGCGATCATCAGCAAAATGGAAGGCAGAATTGCGCTGAACACCACGGTGAGGAATGCACTTTGCAGATCCATGGCGCCTTTGACGGCCTTACCCAGCAAAAACAGGCCCAGAGTAAAGACCACCATCACGCCCAGCGGCAGCAGTACGCCTCCCAGAATGGCCCGGGGCAGATCCAGAGTGATCTGGCCGCCAGTGTTGGCCATGGACAGCATAGAGGACAACTGATTGAGATAATAGGCCAGTTCCCGCAATCCCTGGCACAGCCCCAACACAAAAAAGGCGGCAAAGGACACCAGGGGCAAGATCAGATAGAGCACCCCCAGCGGCAGGTCGTGGTGGCGGCAGGCGGTCTCCACCGTTTGCGCGGGAGCATGGAAATAGGCCTTGAAAAAGGGAATGAAGTTTTCAAAGGCCAGCGTCAGCCGGGAAGGGTACCGGGGTGCAGGCGCCGGCTGGGAAAAGGCAGGATCAACTCCCGGCGGAGGCGGAGGCGCCTGGGTGGTATTTTCTTCCCTGGGCTCGTCCGGCTGGGACGGGGAAGACTCTTCCTCTTTGGCCTGCTGCTCCATGGCCTGAGGGTCGATCTGGGGGGCGATGGGTCTTTCTTCCGATTCCGGCCGGGGCATATTTCCCTCGGTTTCCCCCTGTTTTTTCTGATGTTCCAGCAGAACACTCTGGGGGCAGGTGCAGCTTTCCCCTTCCGCCAGAGTGCGTCCGCAGTAAGGACAGATTTTTTCCATAAGGAACGGCTCCTTTCCAGGTGCTTTCCAAAAAAAAGAGAAGCAACCCTTGCTGCTCTTATTATAATAAATTCCAGCACTTCAAATCAAGAATAAGCTGTGAAACCCCTATGAAAAAACCGTGAACGAGGGTGGTTTTTTGGGAAATACCCCCGGCGGCTCTTGCTTTTGACAAAGGAGAATGGTATACTATGTATGTTTTATTCGTAGAGTGTAACGCTGAGAGTGGGGTGACCCACTCTTTCTTATTGAAAAGACCAAAATAGGAGGGATGGATATGCAGACAAAGGTGCTGCTGGAAAAGGTGAATGCCATGTGCCGTGAGCCTGTGGCCCATCGTGGCCTGACACTATGGGATGTGACTTTCGAAAAGGAAGGGCCCCGGTATCTGCTCACCGTGGTGGTGGATAAGGAAAGCGGTGTGGACATCGAGGACTGCGAATATGTCAGCCGGGCCATCGACCCTCTGCTGGATGCGCCGGAATATAGTAGCCTGCCCCCCTATACCCTCTGCGTCTCCTCCGCCGGCATGGAGCGGGCGCTGCGCCGGCCGGAACACTTCCAGTGGGCTCTGGGCCGCCGGGTGGAGCTTTCTTTTTATAAGCCCCATGATGGCCAGAAAACCAAGGTGGGCGTTCTGGAAAACTATGACGGCGATTCCCTGACAGTGGACGGGGTCTGCTATCCCATGGGGGATGTGGCCGGCTGCCGGGAATATTTTGATTTTACATCCATCAAAGGTTGAAGGAAAGAAGGAGAAGGCAGAAATGAACGCTGAACTGATGCAGGCCCTGACCGATCTGGAAAAGGAAAAGGGCATCAAGAAAGATTATATGCTGGACCGCATCGCCCAGGCTCTGGCCGCCGCCTACAAGGCCATTTATAAAAAGGATGCCCAGAGCGCCGCTTTGGACAATGTGTTTGTGGAGATCCACCCGGAAACCGGCGCCATCGCCATGCACGCTGTCAAAACCGTGGTGAACGAAGTAATCAATCCGGCCACCGAGATCTCTCTGGAGGAAGCGCTCCAGTACTCTTCCAAGGCCTCTGTGGGCGACGAGATCCGCATCGACATCGACGCCAGCAAATTCGGCCGCATCGCCACCCAGACGGCAAAGCAGGTGATCATCCAGGGCATCCGGGAAGCCGAACGGGGCATGGTGGCCGATGAGTTTGCCTCCAAAGAGCATGAGATCCTCAACGGCACCGTCACCCGCATCGATCCCCGCTACGGCACGGTGATCCTGGAATTGGGCACCGGAAGAGAAAAGACCGAGGCCATCCTCCCTGCAGCCGAGCAGGTGAAGAACGAGACCATCCGGGAAGGCCAGCGGCTGAAGGTCTATCTGGTGGAAGTGCGCCGGGGCGTCAAAGGCCCTCAGATGATCATTTCCCGTACCCATCCGGGACTGGTCAAGCGGCTGTTTGAGCTGGAAGTGCCCGAAATCCACGACGGCACTGTGCTCATCAACTCCATCGCCCGGGAAGCGGGCAGCCGCACCAAAATCGCCGTATCCAGCACCGATGAAAATGTGGACCCCATCGGCGCCTGTGTCGGCCCCCGGGGTTCCCGTGTGGCCGGCATCGTGGAAGAGCTCCAGGGCGAAAAGATCGACATCATCAAATATTCCGACGATCCGGTACAGTTTGTGGCCGAGGCTCTGTCTCCGGCGGATGTGCTGCTGGTCACCCCCATCGCCGACGGCAAAAGCTGCAGCGTAGTGGTGCCCGACGACCAGCTGTCCCTGGCCATCGGCAAGGAAGGGCAGAACGCCCGCCTGGCCGCCAAGCTCACCGGCTGGAAGATCGACATCAAACCCCAGTCCCAGGCCCTGGAAAAGGCCCTGGCCGACGCCGCTGCAGTGACCGAAGAAACGGAAGAATAAAAAGCAAGATCCCCGGGACTGTCCCGGGACAGAAGACAGGAGGAGGGTATCATGCCAAAAAAGATCCCGGTGCGCCAATGCGTGGCCTGCCGTCAGCAAAAGGAAAAACCCCAACTGGCCCGGATCACCCGCACGCCCCAGGGGGATATCGTCTATGACCCCAAGGGCAAGGCCCCCGGCCGGGGCGCCTATCTGTGCAAAAGCGTCTCCTGTCTGGAAAAGGCCATCAAGACCCGGGCGCTGGCCCGGGCGCTGGATTGCCAGATCCCCGATGAGGTCTACGACACTCTGCGGCAGCAGCTGATGGAGGAAGGGGCCCAGGATGGAGAATAATCTTTTGGCCTTTATCGGCCTGATGAAAAAGGCGGGCAGCCTGGCCATCGGCGGCGAAAACGCCTATGATGCCGCCCGCACCCATAAGGCACGGCTGATGGTGCTGGCCCAGAACGCCGGAGACAACACCATGGGCCAGGCCCAGGCCGTGGCGAAACAATACCAGGTGCCCCACATCACTCTCCCCTGTTCCAAAGAGGAACTGGGCGGCGCGCTGGGGATGCGGGAATGTGCGGCTTTCGCCGTCACTGACACCGGTTTCGCCCTGTCCCTGTGCCGCAAACGCCAAATGGAAGAGACCGCCCAGGCCCTCTCAGAGCGCCTGGCCCGGGAGAAAAAACGGAAACAGAAGAAGATCGACCGGGCCCAGGGCAAAGGCGCCGGTTCTCACAGACGCAAAGGGGGAATATAACCTATGATGATAAAATACCGGGTAAGCGATGTGGCCAAGGATTTTGGCCGCCCCAACAAGGAGATCGCCGAGATTCTGGGCGATTATCTTCAGGCGCCCAAAAGCAACGCTCAGGCCCTGAAGGAGCCGGAGCTGGATGTGATCTTTGAATATCTGACCCAGAAGAACCAGGTGGAGAGCCTGGATCAGGTCTTTGCTCCCGCCGCCGAAGCCGCCCAGAAGCGGCGCCAGGAATCGGAAAAGCGCATCCTGGAAAAGCAGCAGAAGGAGCAGCCCAAGGCCCAAAAGACTGCCGAGGCTCCCAAGGAGCAGGGGAAAGTTGTCATCGAGCAGCAGCCCACTTCCTCCACCAAAGGCCCCCGCACCACCCGTGTGGACACCCGGGGCAACTCGGTGGACCTTTCCAAATACGATGAGCGGATGGATCAGCTGGTTCCCGAGCGGGCCCAGAAGATCAACAACACCCCCCAGGGCAAGCAGAAGATCAAGCGCCAGGCCGACCGCCGGGGCTTTGTGAGCAACAAAAAGCGCCAGGAGGAGCAGGAGCGCCTGCGCCGCCTGCAGATGCAGGAAAAGGCCAAGAAAGTGCAGCTGAAAGTGCTCATCCCCGATGAGATCAATGTGGGCGAGCTGGCTGTGCGGCTGAAAAAGACCGCTGCCGATGTGATCAAGCAGCTGATGAAGCTGGGCGTCATGGCCAATGTGTCCCAGAGCGTGGACTTTGACACCGCCAGCCTTGTGGCCGAGGAATTCGGCGCCAAGGTGGAGCACGAAGTCATTGTCACCATCGAGGAAAAACTCATCGACGACAGCACCGACGACGAAAAGAACCTGCAGCCCAGACCTCCTGTGGTTGTGGTGATGGGCCATGTTGACCACGGCAAAACCTCCCTGCTGGACGCCATCCGTCATGCCCATGTCACCGAAGGGGAAGCCGGCGGCATCACCCAGCACATCGGCGCCTATCAGGTGCAGCTGGACGACCGGCTGATCACCTTCCTGGATACCCCCGGTCACGCCGCCTTTACCTCCATGCGTGCCCGCGGCGCTCAGGTCACCGATGTGGCCATTCTGGTGGTGGCCGCTGACGACGGCGTCATGCCCCAGACAGTGGAAGCCATCAACCACGCCAAAGCCGCCGGCGTGCCCATCATCGTGGCGGTGAACAAGATCGACAAAGAAGGCGCCAACCCCGACCGTGTGCTCCAGCAGCTCACCGAGTATGAGCTGGTTCCCGAAGAGTGGGGCGGCGATACCATTGTGTGCAACATCTCGGCCAAGCAGAAGATCGGCATTGAGAACCTGCTGGAGATGGTGCTGCTCACCGCCGATATTCAAGAGCTGAAGGCCAATCCCGACCGCCGGGCCAAGGGCACCGTCATCGAAGCCAAGCTGGACCGGGGCCGCGGCCCTGTGGCCACCATCCTCATCCAGAACGGCACCCTGCACACCGGCGATATCGTCATCGCCGGCAAGACCGTGGGCCGTGTGCGCGCCATGACCGACGACCGTGGCCGCAAGCTGGACAGCGCTGGTCCTTCCATGCCGGTGGAGATCATCGGCCTTTCCGAAGTGCCGGATGCCGGTGACCTGTTCTACGCCGTAGAGGACGAGCGCATGGCCCGCGCGCTGGCCGAACAGCGGAAAACCGAGGAAAAAGACGAAAAGGCCAAGATGCAGGAAAAGATCACCCTGGAAAACCTGTTCAGCCACATCAAAGAGGGCGAAGTCAAGGACTTCAACATCATCGTCAAGGCCGATGTGCAGGGCAGCGCCGAAGCGGTCACTGCATCCCTGCGCAAGCTGTCCAACGAGGAAGTGCGGGTGCAGGTCATCCATTCCGGCGTAGGCGGCATCAACGAATCCGATGTGATGCTGGCCGCCGCCTCCGGCGCCATCATCGTGGGCTTCAATGTGCGTCCTGAGCCGGCCGCCGCCGACAGCGCCGCCCGTCAGGATGTGGAAATCCGCACCTACCGGATCATCTACGACTGCCTGGAGGAGATCGAGTCGGCCATGAAGGGTATGCTGGCTCCCAAATTCCAGGAAGTGGTCATCGGCCACGCCGAAGTGCGCCAGACCTTCAAGGTCTCTGGTGTGGGCACCATCGCCGGCTGCTATGTCACCGACGGCAAGGTGCAGCGGGCCGCCCAGGTCCGTATCGTGCGGGACAACATCGTCATCCACGAAGGCGTGCTGTCCACCCTCCGCCGCTTCAAGGACGACGCCAAGGAAGTGTCTTCCGGCTATGAATGCGGCATGAGCTTTGAAAAATACAACGACATCAAGGAAGGCGATGTGATCGAGGCCTTCGTGATGGAAGAGATCAAGCGGTAAAAAAACACCGTTTTTCACCGATCCCCGCGGGATAATTCTATCCCGCGGGGATACTGGAAAGAGGGGAGTTTTCCCCGGAAATTTTCATTATTACAGGAAAGGGGGCTTTTCTATGCCTTCCAACCGAATCGGCCGTATCAACGAAGAAGTGATGCGGGAACTGGCCCGGCTGCTGCCCACCGTCAAAGATCCCCGTCTGGGCGGCGGACTGCTCAGCATCGTCCGGTGCGAAGTGACCAATGACCTGCGCTGGTGCAAGGTCTATCTCAGCACCCTGGGCCAGTTTGATATGAAAGAACTGAAAAAGGGCCTGAAATCCTGTTCGGGCTATCTGCGTCGGGAGCTGGCCCACAGCCTGAGCCTGCGTTACACCCCGGAGCTGGTATTTGTTCTGGACGACTCCATCCAGGAGGGCGCCCACATCAACCAGCTGCTCCATCAGCTGCCCGAGCTTCAGGAGGAACACCATGACGACGCTGACGCTGAATGAAGCCGCCGATTTTCTCCGGCAAAAAGATGATTTTCTCATCCTGACCCATGGCCGCCCCGATGGGGATACCATCGGCTCAGCCAGCGCCCTGTGCCGTCTGCTGCGTGGACTGGGAAAGCAGGCTTTCCTTTTACCCAATGAGGACCTGACGCCCCGGCTGGGCTTTTTGTGCGGCGATCTGCTGGCTCCGGAGGGCTTTGTGCCCGGGGCCGTGGTGGCCACCGATGTGGCCACCCGGGAGCTTTTGTGCAAAAACGCCGCGCCCTTTGGGGATCGGGTGGATCTGTGCATCGACCACCATCCCTCCAACACAGGCTATGCAAAAAGCACTCTGCTGGACGCTGGATGTGCGGCCACCGGAGAGCTGATCTGGCTGCTGGGGGAAAAGCTGGGATATTCTCCTGCGCCCGCTTTCTGCGACGCTGTTTACACCGCCATTTCCACCGATACCGGCTGTTTCTGCTATTCCAACACCACACCCCAGACCCACCGGATCGCCGCTTTGTGCATGGAAAACGGGGCGGATTTCTCCCGCCTGAACCGGCAGCTTTTTGAGACAAAAAGCTGGAAGCGCATTCAGGTGGAAAACCATGTGTTCCAGAACATCCAGCTTTCGGCCCAGGGGAAGATCGCCGCGGTATGCCTGACCAAGGAAGCTCTGGACCGGCTGGAGGCCACCAAGGATGAGCTGGACAACCTGTCGGCCCTGCCCCGGCAAATCGAAGGGGTGTGCTGCTCCATCCTGCTCAGTCAGGTAGGCCCGGGCCGCTTCAAAGGCTCGGTGCGCACCGATGCGCCTGTGGATGCCTCCCGTCTGTGCGCCCGTTTCGGCGGCGGCGGTCATGCCCGTGCGGCTGGCTGCACCCTGGAAGGGGAGGGGGAGGACTGCCTTTCCCGGCTGGTGAAAGCCGCCCAGGAGGAACTGGGTTATGTATAATGGCATCCTGCTTTTGAACAAAGAGCCGGGTTTCACTTCCCACGATGCGGTGGCCAAGCTGCGGGGCATCCTGCGCTTCCGCCGCATCGGTCACGCCGGCACCCTGGACCCCATGGCCCAGGGTCTGCTGGTGATGCTGCTGGGCAAGGCCACCCGGGCCAGCGAATATGCTTCCGGCGCCGAAAAGGAATATATCGCTGATTTTATACTGGGAGTTGAAACCGATACCCAGGACACCACCGGCAATGTTTTGGCAGAAACACCGGTGGATGTAACAGAAAGCCAGCTGCGGCAGGCCCTCTCTTCCTTTGAAGGTGGATATGATCAGGTGCCGCCCATGTACTCCGCCATTCAAAAGGACGGGGTGCGCCTTTACGACCTGGCCCGCAAGGGCAAGGAAGTAGAGCGGGAGAGCCGGTTTATCGCCCTGCCTCTCCTGGAGCTTTTGTCCTTTGAGGCGCCCCGGGGGAAACTGCGGGTGCGCTGCTCCAAGGGCACCTATATCCGCACTCTGTGCCACGACCTGGGCCAGCGCCTGGGCTGCGGCGGCGCTATGAGCGCCCTGACCCGGGTGCAGGCCGGGGATTTCTCCCTGGAAGACGCTCTGACTTTGGGGGAAGTGGAGCAGCTGGTCAAAGAAGGCACATTGCAGCAGCATATCCTGCCGGTGGACAGGCTCTTTGCCTCCCTGCCCGCAGTCACCCTTACAGAAGAGGGAGCCAAGCGGGCCCGCAACGGCGCCCATGCCGCTCAGAAGCATCTGCTTTCCGGGGAGATCCCCCCGGTGGATTCCCTGTGCCGGGTGTATACGCCGGATGGAGAGTTTCTGATGACCGGCAAAGGCGGCCTGCTGGACATGGGGCCGCCGGCCATCTTCTGCCATAAAATCTTTGGGGAATGAGGAAACGGTATGTCCCGCCAAGAGAAAGTGATCTATGCCCTGGGCTTTTTTGACGGGGTACATAAAGGCCACCAGGCCATTTTGGAGACCGCCCGACAGCTGGCCCGGGAAACGGGGATGCGCCCGGGGGTCTTTACCTATGAAAACCACCCCCAGAGCGTGGTGGGCGGCAGCGCGCCGCCTCTTCTCACCACGCCGGAGGAGCGGAGGGCCTTGTTTGCCCACTATGGCATGGAGGAGATCGTCATGATCCCCTTTGATGCCCATTTTTCTGCCCAAAGCCCGGAGGAATTTCTCCGGATGCTGATAGAGGATTACCGCTGCGGCGGCCTGTGCTGCGGGGACAACTTCCATTTTGGCGCCAAAGCGGCGGGAAACGCCTCTTTGCTCCTGGAGCTGTGCCAGAAGCTGGGGCTTTTTTGCCGGGTGGCCTCGCCAGTGCTGGAAAAGGGCAAAACGGTCAGCTCCACTTTGATCCGCACCCTTCTGCGGGAAGGGGATGCTCAGGAAGCATTCCGCTGTCTGGGCCGGCCCTTTTCCCTGGCCGGGGAGATCGTCCACGGCGATGGTCGGGGCCACCGTCTGGGGATTCCCACCATCAACCTGACCCCGCCGGAAGGGGCTCTATGGCCCCGGGTGGGTGTCTATGCCACCCTGACCCAGATGGAAGGGGGCGAAACCTGGCCCTCTCTCACCAATGTGGGGATGCGTCCCACCTTCCGGGCCCAGGGAGAGGCCACCATGGAAACCCACCTCACCGGCTTTCAGGGAGACCTTTACGGTCACCGGGTGCGGGTATGGTTCTGGGCCTATCTGCGGGAAGAGCAGAAATTCGAAAACGCCACCCTTTTGGTGGAGCAGATCGCAAGGGACACCAAGAAAACCCAGCAGCTCCTCCAATCCTTAGACCGGAGTGATATCTATGACCTTCCTTAATGACCTGTGGGCTTCCTTTCAGATTTTTGCCGGCAACTTTACCGACCGTTACGGCCTGTGGGTCAACGGCCTTCTCCTTCTGCTGGTGCTGGCCGCTGTGGGGCTGTTCCTGTGGCGCAGCATCCGGCTGGGGCGGCGGGTGCGCCACACCGAGGCCCAGCTCAACCTGCCGGAACCTTCCAAAAAGCAAAGCGAGGAGTGGTGCCGCAAGCTCTCCCAGGCGGTGAGCTTCCCCACCGTCACCGGGGACAAAGAAGCCATGTCCCAGTTCCGGAGCTGGCTGAAAGAAAGCTTCCCTCTGGTTTTTTCCCGGCTGCGGGTGCTTCCCTGCCCGGGGGATGGGCTTCTGTTTCAGTGGCGCTGTCCGGAAAAAGGGGAAAAGGGGCCGGTGCTGCTGTGCGCCCACATGGATGTGGTGCCCACAGAGGGCCAGAACTGGACCCATCCTCCCTTTGAAGGAGAAATCAAGGAAGAGACCGTCTATGGCCGGGGCGCTCTGGACTGCAAAGGCACCCTTTGCGGGATTCTCCAGGCGGTGGAAGAACTTTTGCAGGATGGGTTTGCTCCGGGCCGGGATGTGTATCTGGCCTTTGGCTGCGACGAGGAGACCGGCGGCGCAGAAGGAGCCGCTCAGATCGCCAAGCAGCTGAAGATGCGTGGACTGCACTTTGATCTGATCCTGGATGAGGGTACCCCCATCAGCACCGCTCACCTGGGGAAAGAAAATTTCCCTGCCGCTCTTCTGGGCGTGGCGGAAAAGGGTCAGGCCACCTTCCGGCTCACCGCCCGGCAGAAGGCCGGTCACGCGGCCATGCCTCCCCAGCACACGGCGGCGGGGTATTTGTCCGAGGCCATCTGCCGCATCGAAGCAGCCCCCTTCCACAAGCGGCTGCTGCCGGTGATGCAGCAATGCCTGCTGTTTTCCGCCCCGGCTATGGGGAGTTTGCAGCGGGCCATGGTGGCCAATCTCCCCTTTACCCGTCCGCTGCTCTTCCGGGGCACCCGGCACAATCTGCAGCTTTCGGCTTTGTTCCATTCCACCTTTGCCGCCACCTGTCTGGAGGGTGGCAGCGCCCCCAATGTGCTGCCGGAGACGACTTCCGCCCTTCTCAATGCACGCATCCTCCAGGGGGACACTGGGGAAAAACTGCTGGAATATCTGCGTTCTTTGCTGGATGACCTGCCGGTGACCATCGAAATGGTTTCCTGTCAGGACCCCTCCGCCATTACCGATACCGCCGGAGCGGGCTATCAGCTGGTAAAGGGTGCGGTGGAGGAGACCTTTGGCCGCCTGCCCTGCATCCCCACCATCATGCCTGCCGGCACCGATACCAAGCATTATCAGGAATTTTCCGATCACATCATCCGGTTTATCCCTCTGGCGGTAAGTGATGCCACACTGAGCGCCGTCCACGGCCCCGACGAGCATCTGTCCTGCCGCAGCTATACCGCCGGTGTGATCTTCTATGAGAACCTTTTGAAAAAACTATGAGAAAACTAGTCAAACGCAAACTTCGCCGCGCCATGTGGAGTCTGGCCTGCCTTGTGGCCGCCGGGATTTTTTACGGCGGGATGCAATTTCTGCCTTCCTCCACACCCCAGACCCCCGATGGAGAACTGGCGGTGCATTTCATCGATGTAGGCCAGGGAGACGCCATTTTGCTCTCCTGCGATGGGGAAACTGCCATTGTGGATGCAGGCACACCCCAATGTGAAGAAGATCTTCTTTCCTATCTCCAAAGCCAGAACATCGGCAAACCCAAGTACATTTTTGCCACCCATCCCCATGCCGACCACATCGGCAGCATGGCGGCGGTGGTGGACACCTTCGGCTGCGAGAATTTTATCATGCCGGAAATGGTCAGCTACACCCAGACCTTTGAAAACATGCTTTCCAGCGTGGAACAGGCCGGGTGCCAGACGGCCTACGGCGTGGCCGGAGACACTTTCACTCTGGGAGATGCCCAGCTGAAGCTTCTGTGGCCCACCGAGGGCTTTGATACCTCCGACCCCAACGAAATTTCCCTGGTGCTCCAGGTGACCTATGGAGAATATTCCTTCCTTCTCACCGGTGACGCAGGAAAAGATGCCGAGGAAGGATTCCTTTCTCAGGTGCAGCCGGTGACAGTGCTCAAAGCCGGACACCACGGCAGCGACACCTCCAGCACAGAGGCCTTTTTGCAAAAGGCCCAGCCGGAATATGTGGTCATCAGCGTGGGGGCGGGCAACAGCTACGGCCATCCTTCTCCCGCCATGCTGGAGCGGTTGGATGAAAACTGCCAGGTGCTGCGCACCGATGAAAAGGGCTCCATCGTCTTTACGGTAAAGGAGGGCGAGCTTCATGTGTCTACCGCCCGATAGCTATGTGCTGGACCGGTTAGAGGGGGATGTGGCCGTGCTGGAAGGGCAGGGGCGCACCTGGGATGTGCCCGCTTCCGCTCTGCCGCCCGAAACCCAGCCAGGGGATACCCTCCGGTGGGACGGGGCCCATTTTCACCGGGACATACAGGACACCCTGGCTCGAAAAGGGCGCATCGACAGCGCCATGAACCGGTTGTTCGGAAAAAAAGACCGGTGATACCGCTTTTTCTCCCTTGACAAAGCGAGAATGGCGTGGTACAGTAAACCCACAATCAAACAAGGAAAGACTTTGACAGAGACAGTACGCTTTGGCAGGAAAGGCCCAGCGAACCGGGGACAGTGGGAGCCCGGTGCGAGTAATCCATAGCGGAAGATCCCTCTGGAGTCGCAGGCTGAACGGGGTGTTCCCTTAGTAAGTGATGCCGGTTTCCCGCCGTTATCCGGGGCGCATATGTTGGTATGTTGTAATGGGTGGTAGAACGAAAGCAAAGCCTTCGTCCCGTTTCATACGGGCCGAAGGCTTTTTTGTTTCCCCTTTGCACATGACCGGAAAGTGAGGAAAAGAAAATGAACGCTGAAACAGTCAATGTCAAGTTCGCAGACAGCCTGAAGAGCTGGAACAAAGGGGAACGGTTGGAGGTGCCTTTGGTGCTTTCCCGGGAAAGCCGGGAGCAGATCGCCCTGTTCGGTCTGGAGCCCTTTATCGACCAATGCCGCCAGAGCCTGGAAGGGATGCTGGGGCTGAAAGGATTCCAGCTGGCCCCCTGCGGCGGCCGGGGTCCCCGGGGTGAAAAGCGGCTGTCCTTCCGCCTGGGCGAACGGGAAGGCTATGTGCTCCTTTCCCCTCTGGAAGGTTGAGTCTGGGAGCCGGTATTCTCTGCAGACTAACAAAAATGATATCGCAAAAGAGAGCGGTTTGCCCTATTCCTAATCGATCTGCAAAAAGCTGTGACCTGTGCGCAGCTTTTTGCACCTCTCAAGGGCGGGGTGACCCCGCAAGCAAACATTCTTTGCCCAGGCGCATACAACCTGCCGGTGGAAAGAAAAGAACGGGTCTGGCGGCTCACCGCCAGACCCTTGCAAAACTCGAGAAAGTGGCGTCTTCCACTTTTTCGACACGCTCAAAGAGGGTGCTTTTCCAAAGAAAGCACCCTCTTTTCCTGATCGGTTACCGTCCGGCCCGGATGACCTGACCGACGCAGGTTCCGTTGTAGATATTGTCTTCCACCACTTTCTGTCCGGCGATATACACCGCTTTCAACCCCTGGTTGGGCACGGTGGTATGATAATCGCTGGGACAGCCGATGGTAAGGGGATCAAAGACCACCAGATCGGCGTCAAAACCCTCCCGCAGCAGGCCCTTGTTTTTCAGGCGGAAAAACTGAGCGGGCAGGGAAGTCATGCGCCGGATGGCCTCTTCCACTTCCAGCACGCCCAGGTCCCGCA
>OHAD01002476.1_pt1 | contig 14058 bp, 12 predicted proteins | sample 1577011 | NCBI WGS metagenome assembly OHAD01 (sample SAMEA3541510, study PRJEB24748) | human gut metagenome | biome: human gut; feature: human-associated habitat; material: faeces | place: China | collected 2012
TGTGACAATTATATAACGTCCTCTATACAGAAATATGCGGTTTTAAGCCATTTTCATGGTAAAAAAGCCGCATATTTTTTGTAGCAATGACTTGACATCCTCGGGAGCAAAATGGATTGTGAATATCCGATAGGCTTCTTATATTTGGTATGTAAAGAGAGGGAAAGAAAGCATGAGAAAATGGAAAAAGTTTATGGCAATAGGTTTGGCAGCATCTATGATAATACCATCTGGTGTACCGCAGCAGATATTGTGGGCATCAGAGTTTTCGGCAGAAAGCAGCGAAACGGTAGCTGATGTGTTTGGAGATAATTCGGAAAGTGAATCGGGAAATAGAACAGGTGATAAGAATAACGAAAAATATGAATTTGATACAGGAGAATCTGAAAAAAAGAAGGAAATGGAGGATATATCAGACGGAGAGAATGGATCGAAAAATATTATTTTAAATGATACAAAAGAACAAACGCCAGAACAGTCTGAAAGGGAAAAAGAAGTAAATACCGGGCAGGCAGTCGAAGGATATACAATACAGCTTTACAGTGAAGGAAAAATCGAAAAAACGTATGTGATAGCATATGCAGATATTAATGACGCAAAAGCACCTGAAGCATTAAAAGGAAAAGCCGGATATGTTTTTAAAGAGTGGAATACAAAAGAAGATGGAAGCGGAGAAGCCTATAAACCGGGAGATTCCATCAGCAAGCTTTTGAAAAGTGAAAATCCGGCAATGCAAAATTTAGATTCGGCAAATACGAATTCAGTGGTACAAGATAAGAAAATGGGAGAAATGGAATCAGAAGGTCTTAATCCAACGGTAGAAAGTGCTGGAAATACAGCACAGATATTATCCGTTGAAGAAGAAAAAATGGAAAGTGCATCATTAGCTGAAGAACCTGAATGGACAGAAGAAACAGAAGAGTCGAAGACAGCAGAAATGGTAACATCTGAAACGACAACCGGAACAACCATAACATTATATGCAATCTGGGAAAAAGCAGCAGAGTATAAAATTACATATAAACTTAATAAGGGAAAAAACAGCACGTCTAACCCCAAAACGTATACTGGAGAGACTGAAATAAAACTAAAAAAGCCCACACGTTCAGGATATCATTTTGTGGGATGGTATACAGACAGTAAGTACAAACAAAAAATAGATGTGATTGAAAAAGGATCAAAGGGCAGGGTTACTTTATATGCAAAGTGGATAAAGGAAGTTAATCCTTCAGCAAAGGCGGCGTCACTGACTGCACTGAAAGGAACAAAAGCAAAGACAATCACTGCATCTGCAAATATTGCCAATTATGTAAAAAGTGTGGATGATTATTATTATCTGTTATATGTAGATTCCAATTCCGGCAAAGTGAAGAAAGCGGCAGCTAAGGTTAAGAAACCTGAGATGTCAAATGGAAAAGTTGCATTTAAACTGGATATTTCCTGGCATCCGGAATATACGCAGGGTAAATTTGCAGTGGGAGTAAAGAAATCCAAGACTGCTTATACAGTAATCAGTTCCAAAAGTTATGTCAGCAATCCAGAGAAACTTAGCTCAAATACAGCAGCATATTTTGTACCAAAAACAAAAAAAGGAATTCAGGCTACGAATTTTAGCGAAGTGACTGATACAAAGTCCAAGAATGTATTTTTTAATCTGTATATATCAGATCTGATGCGAAAAGACAGTGGGGTAGAAACCTATAAGTATAACGGAAAGACATACCATTTTAATGGGCTGTATGGATATGAATATCTGGTTCAGCAGTGTAATGCAAAAGGAATCCAGGTGACGGCACAGATCAGTATTGACAAGAATGCAAGTACACAGAGTCTGACAACCGGAAGCAGCCCATATGCAGAGACTGCTTACTATGGATGGAATACAGACAACGCTGCGACAAGACAGACAATGGAGGCAATGTTTGCATATCTGGGAGAGAAATTCGGCAGAAATAATTGCTATATAAGTAACTGGATTCTGGGAAATGAAGTGAATAGTGCAAGTGGTTATTATTATGTAGGAAATGTAAGCTTCTCTAAATTTATTTCCATGTACAGTGAAGCATTCCGCTGTCTGTATAATGCAGTTCGCAGCAGCCGCGGAAGTTCTAAAGTATTTATCTGCCTTGATAACTGCTGGAACCAGAAAAATGCATTCAGTGTCTGCTACAGCGCAAAATCAACTTTAGATAATTTTGCAACCAAAATTTCTGAGATGCAGAAGAATGTTAACTGGAATCTGGCATATCATGCTTATAATCAACCGCTTTCAGATTCTCGGTTCTGGTCTGGGGCAAATGCATCTATGTTTACCAGCGATGCCAATTCCACAACATTCATTACAATGAGAAATATTGACACATTGACTAGTTATGTGAAGAGCAGATATGGTTCCAATACGAGAGTGATTCTTTCTGAACAGGGATTTTCTTCTACAGGTGGACAGGCAAATCAGGCAGCAGCATTGGCGCTGGCATATTATAAGGCGGCTTGCAATCCGATGATTGATGCATTTATTGTAAGAAGCTATAAAGATGAGGCTCATGAAGTAGCTCAGGGTCTGGCGATGGGATTAAAAGATGCCAACGGTAAGAAGAAAACAGCATTTAATGTCTTTAGTAATATGGATAGTTCCAATTCACTGAAGTATACGGAAAAGGTATTAAGCAGTCAGGTGGGGAACTGGAAAGCACAGATTCCGGGATATAATGTAAAAAGAATTTCCAGTATGTATCGGAAGTAAAGCGGAAATATATGAAATCGTCACAAATTAAACACATTTTTCCCACACAAAGAACACAAATGATTTCTATACTTAGAAGCATCAAAAGGAAACAGAGAGAAATAAAAGTAAAACAAAAAAATACATATTGTTTTATGGAATTGATATAGATTCAGGGAGGGACTTTATTATGATGAATAAAGACAATAGAAATGATAAAATCAGAAAGATCGTTAAGAAAGGTCTTACATTTAGCTTATGTGCAGTGCTTGTAGGAGGACTTGCAGCAGGAAGCTTTGAGGGTGTAAATAAACTTGCAGGATGGGATGGAGCAGCAACAGTAGAGGCTGCATCAAATAAAAATGAGACAACTTTAACATTTGCTAAATCTGAAAAAGAAGCAGATTCAGATGAGAGCGATTCTAAAGCAGATGACAGTAAAGATACAAGTAGCAAGACAACAGGAAGCCTGGATATATCTGATATCGCAGCGGAGGCACTTCCATCTATCGTATCTATCACAACTAAATCAGTTCAGGAAGTACAGAGCTATTATGGAATGTACGGAATGTATGGATATGCTCCACAGCAGCAGGAACAGGAAGTAGAGGGCAGCGGTTCAGGTATTATCGTAGGTAAGAATGATGATGAACTTCTGATTGCTACAAACTACCATGTAGTAGAGAATGCAGATACATTGTCTGTTGCATTTGCAGATGGAAATGCTGTAGAGGCATCTGTAAAAGGTTTTGATGAAGAGAGAGACCTTGCGGTTGTATCTGTAGCACTGGATGATATTAAGGATGATACAATGGATGCTATTTCTGTTGCAAAGATCGGCAGTTCCGATGACCTTAAAGTTGGTGAGCAGGTAGTTGCAATTGGTAATGCTCTTGGATATGGACAGTCTGTTACTACTGGTATTGTAAGTGCTAAGAACCGTAGAATGGATTCTGAAAAAAGTACAGTAACTGATGGCAGCGATGACAGCAGTGACGGTGTAAATCTGATCCAGACAGATGCGGCAATTAACCCTGGTAACAGTGGTGGTGCTCTTTTAAATATGGAAGGTGAAGTTGTAGGTATCAACTCTGCAAAACTTGCATCTACAGAAGTTGAAGGTATGGGATATGCGATTGCAATTTCTGATGTAACCGATATTCTTCAGAATCTGATGAATGAGACTTCCAGAGATAAACTGGATGACTCTGAACATGGTGTGCTTGGAATTGTGGGTTCATCTGTAAGTTCAGAGGCAGTTCAGATGTACGGAATTCCGGCAGGTGTATTTGTATCAAAAGTAACAGAAGGCGGAGCTGCTGATAAAGCAGGGCTGAAATCAAACAGCGTTATCACTGAGTTTAATGGAAAAACAGTTTCCAGCATTAACCAGCTCATTGAATATCTTTCCTATTATGAGCCAGGTGAAGAAGTAGAGCTGACTGTACAGGTTCCGGACGGTACAAGTTATAAAGAAGATACTGTTAAAGTAACTTTGGATGAGAACACTGATGCCGGAAAAGACAGCGACAGTAAAGATAGTAAGGAAAAAGACAAAAAGGATTCTAAAGACGATTCCGATGAAGATACAATGGAAGATTTCGGAAACGAGGATGATCAGGAATCAGATGATTCAGATGAGAGCGATAATCCATTTATCCAATATTTCCAGAGTCAGGGATTCTTCAGATAAAACTAATCCGAAAGATAGAACAATAGAGGAATAATTAATTCATTGGAAACTTAAAATATTAAATGGGCACTTTTGTATGTGACAGATGATTACATATGGAAGTGCCTTTTTTGGAAGAATACTTGAGAATGGCTACATGGTGTGATAAAATAGTGCTATTGCAGAAACTGGCGGATTATAGAGTCGCGGGTTTGAAATTCAGAAATCTTATTACATATGAATGAGAAATATGTTTGTGTTTTTTGAATAGTAGTGTATAGATTTATTCTTACAGAAGGATGTTAATAGAAATAAAGAGGAGAAAAATATGACTGTAAAAGAGTGTTATGAACAGATGGGTGCTGATTACGAAGGCGTTCTTGGAAGATTAAGAAGTGAGGGACTTATTAAAAAATTTGCGAAGAAATTTCTGGATGATGGAAGTTTCCAGAGCCTGAAGGATAATCTGGCACAGGGAAATGGTGAGGAAGCTTTTCGCGCCGCCCATACATTAAAAGGTGTATGCCAGAACCTTGGATTTGACAATCTCTATCAGGTTAGCTTTGATATTACAGAAAAGCTCAGAGGAAGAGAAACAGATGGTTGTGAAGAACTTTTTGCAAAAGTGGAAGAGCAGTATAAGAAAACGACAGATGCAATCCATATGATGGAGGACTGATATTGTGAATTGCAGAAAAGAGGACATGGTTCTGTATGCGATTACAGACAGGCATTGGCTTAACGGTGAATCTCTTTATCAACAGGTTGAGAAAGCTTTGCAGGGCGGGGTAACTTTTCTGCAGCTGCGAGAGAAGAATCTGGATAAAGAACTCTTTATGAAAGAGGCCAGAGAGATTAAGGAGTTATGCAGAAAGTATAAAGTCCCGTTTATTATTAATGATAATGTAGAAATTGCGAAGGCAATCGATGCAGATGGTGTCCATGTGGGGCAGAGCGATATGGAAGCCGGAGATGTACGTAAGAGACTGGGCGCAGATAAGATTATTGGTGTATCTGCCAAGACGGTTGAGCAGGCTCTTCTTGCAGAGAAGCATGGTGCAGATTATCTGGGTGTGGGAGCTGTTTTTTCTACCAGTACTAAGACAGATGCAACTGGTGTTTCACATGAAACATTGAGAGATATCTGCCAGGCGGTTAAAATTCCGGTAGTAGCGATTGGTGGTATCACTAAGGACAATGTGAACGAACTCTCCGGATATGGTGCAGATGGAATTGCAGTGATCAGTGCGATTTTCGCGCAGGAGAATATCACAGAAGCTGCGAAAGATTTGAAGCAGCGTTCGATGCAGATGGTTAGCAGTAATGGAAAATAAAAATCATATGACTGGTACTATAAATGCTATAGAGAATAATATTAATCATAATATTCAGGGTGCGATTTTTGATGTAGATGGAACGTTGCTAGATTCCATGTCTGTATGGGAGGATATTGGAGAACGATATCTTATAAGTCTGGGAATTATGGCGAAAGACGGGCTTGGAGATGCGTTACATACAATGAGTCTGGAGCAGGGAGCTGTTTATCTGAAGGAAGAATACCGACTTGAGAAAACTGTACCGCAGATCGTAAAAGAAGTTCTGAAAATAGTAAGTGATTTTTATCGCTTTGAAGCACCTTTAAAGCCTGGTGTGAAGGAAACACTGGAGTGGATGAGTAAACAACAGATAAGAATGGTGGTTGCGACTTCAGGAAACAAAGAGCTTGTGGAAGCTGCGCTGGATAGAAATGGAATTCTGAAATATTTTGAGTGGATTTATACCTGTACAGAAGTAGGAGCCGGAAAAGATGAGCCTGAAATTTATCTGAAAGCAGCAGAGACTCTGCAGGCAGAACCTGAAAATATAGTAGCATTTGAAGATGCGTTTCATGCAGCTGAAACTGCGAAAAAAGCTGGATTTAGGGTGATTGGTGTTTATGACGTCAGTAATGAAGAGAATATTTCTCGAATGAGAGAAGTATGTGATTGCTATTATGACAGAATGGATGAAGTAATAAAATATGATCAAGTTGCATCGATAAATGTAGTATGAAAGAGTAAGAATTAAATTTGAGGAATAGCATGAAATGATAAATAGAATCATAATACTTTGAGAATTGTGTTGTGATTGGATTATCTGTAAATAAAATGAGGATATTATATTTACTGTCTGGACTATGTGATTTAAAGTCCAGACAGTATTTCTTTATATCATAAGAAATTACTCTGTGGTATTTCTACAAATATAAAAATTTTTCCAATCAGTTTTTTGACTTAAAGCAGCTTAATACCAACGTGTCATTGGCAGATCATTATTAATGCCTTTGGTCATGAGAATCTGGTGAATATCGATAATTCCATTATGGAATGTTGCGGCACATGCTGACAGATAGAGATCCCACATACGCAGGAATGATTCGTCAAACATTGTTTTTTCTTTTTCCATATTGTCGCGGAAATTCTTTTCCCAATGGAGTAAAGTTTTATTGTAATGCAAGCGGAGATTCTCGATATCCAGTGTATGGAAGTTATCTTCTGCCATATGATTCAGGATTTCTCTGAGACTTGGAACGGTTCCGCCTGGGAAAATATATTTTTTGATCCATGGATCACCCGGATGTTCTTTGAGTGCGCTGATAAAGTGAAGCAGGAATAATCCGCCTGGTTTCAGAACTTTCTCTACACAATCAAGGAAGAGCTGATAATTATCACGTCCGACATGTTCCAGCATACCAACACTGACAACGCGGTCAAACTGATAATTATGTTTCGGAAGATCACGATAGTCCATCAATTCGACAGTAAGATAATCTTCCAGTCCTTGTTCCTTAATACGATTCTGGAATTCAGCATATTGTTCATGGCTTAAGGTGATTCCTGTGCCATGAATTTTGTATTTCTTAGCGGCTTCGATTAACAGAAAGCCCCATCCACAGCCGATATCCAGAAGACTCATACCTTCTTCAAGATGTAATTTCTTAAGAATATAATCTACTTTATTTACCTGTGCCTGATATAGCGTATCATCTTCATGAATGAAGTAACCACAGGAATAACTCATTGTTTCGTCCAGCCATAATTTATAAAAATCATTTCCAATGTCGTAGTGGCTGGTTACTTCTTTTTCCTGGTTCTTTTTTGATGTGGAGCTGAACATGATCTTTTTTAAGGCTGATTCGTTGGTTGAAAATTTACCCATCTGTCCAAGAAAATGATCAAGTGCTTCGTAAAGATTTCCCTCGATGTCAAGATCTCCACGCATATAAGCTTCGCCTAATGCAAGAGATGTACTCTTGACTAGATCTGCGAGAGGAATTACTTTTTTAAAATTTACTGTAAATGTAGGTTCACCCTCTCCGATGTGATACTCGGAATTCTTGAACTTTACCAGAAATGGATAGTCTGTAAAGCGCTCAAGGAACTGCACCATTGCTTTCTCTTCGGCCTTTTCTTCTAATGTCTCAAACATAATAGTTTACCTCCTTTAACACAGGCTTATGATACACCTTAGGAGGGTGTTTTCGTCAAGGGGGGAATTATACAAAGATATGGGAAAAATAGAGGAATCTTTTGATAGAATTTTCAATATTTTTTGTGTAAAAAAATCATCTGATGAATTGAAATACACTCTCCAATATACTATAATTGCAATATAAAACGCAAAGGAGGATGTAGTCAGAAAAACTGATCAGGAGGAATCAAATGATGAAGAAGAGAAAAAGTTTTGCAGGATTAAAAGTGTCATTGGCTGCTGCGGCATTGACTGCAGCGCTCACATTTGGAGCAGGCAGTGTATATGCAGTAGATTTGCCACAGGAGGGTGGAAGTGAGTCAACAGTGACAGTAACGCCGACACCGGAAGTAACACCGACACCAGAAGTAACGCCGACGCCGATTCAGCCATTGCCAACAGTGAAACCGAAACCGAAAAATGGACTGCGCAAGGAAGGCAGTATATATCGTTATTATGTAAATAACAAACTAGTCAAAAGTAAATGGAAGAAAGTAAATGGCAAACTTTACTGGCTTAAATCAAATGGGGTTGCTGCGCATGATGGATCTTATAAAGTAAATGGTACGTATTATGTATTTAATAAATATGCACAGAGAGTTATGCCAGGAAAGAAAACGATTGTGAATGTCAATGGCGTGAAATATTTCGTTGATGCCAAGGGAAAGGTCGTTACAGGCTGGAATGAACTGAATGGTAAAATGTACTATGTGTATAAGAACGGCAAGTGCGCAACAAATGAGACCGTAGGCGGAATTAAGTTTAATAAAAACGGGTATGCATCAAATCTGACACAGGCGAGATGCAAACTTGCGGCAAGAAACTTTATTGAACGCCATAGTAATGCCAATGCAAGCAACTATGAAAAGTTCCGTTCATGCTTCTATTACATTATGGCTTATACGAATTTTGTAGGATATATGGATCCTACACCGCAGGAATTTAAGACAAAGGACTGGGTTTATAAATATGCCCTTCAGATGTTCCAGAATGGTCTGACAGGAAACTGTTATGGAATTGCCAGCAGTGTGGCAGCAATCGCGAAGGAACTGGGATATGAGCCATATGTCATTACGATTCCGGACGGACATAGTTTTGTAACAATCAATGGACTTTACTATGACAATATGTACGGAACCTTATTTGGTGCAGCTACACGTCCTGCATACACAGTAGAATATAGAATTAAATTCTGAGAGGAGAAAGAAGAATGAAAGGATTAAAGAAAGCCCTTGCAGTCGTACTTTGCATGCTTCTTATGCTGACACCGTTAGCTACTGTAGCAGAAACAGTGACGGTACATGCAGCACAGGATGTTAAGACTGTTAAGGTAAAAACGGACAAAAAAACAGGTAAGAGATATGGTTATGATGAAAATAATCAGAAGGTTACTATGACATGGGGAGTAACTTCCAGTGGATTCCGTTATTACTTCGGAAAAAACGGAGCTGCTTATCAGGCAGATAAGGATACGGTTGGTAAATATGGTATTCTGATTAAGAAGATTGATAAAGTATATTATGGATTTGACGTAAGTGGTCATACAGTGAAGGGAATCCGCGTAGGAAGTATAAGCATGTACGATATTCCAAAGCTGTATTACTTCAATCCTAAGACAGGAGCTGTAGATAATAAGAAAACATCTTTATACAGAAAATATGCAGCAACCTCTACACTTGCGAAACAGAATAATGCGTCAAAGATCAAGAAAGTTCTTGGAAAATATAAAAAATGTACAGTAAGCAAGTCTAATACCTGTATGTTGGATGGAAACGGTAAGGATGTCACTTATGTTTATGATTATGTACAGTTAAATGTTGTACGTCCGACAGGAAAGGGAAGCAGTGCAGAAGTTGTCGCAAGTATTACAGTAAGACAGTAAGATGGGATAACATATAGAAGTGTAAATCGAGTATAAGCAGCGAAAGAGGATACGCTTATTCGTTCGGCTGCTTTTAGGATAAAAAGGAGGAAAAGGATTATGAATAGAAAAAAGCTCACCGCATTATTACTCAGCTCAATTATGGCGGTAACACCTGCAATGCCAGCTATGGCAGATCAGTCAACTGTTAGTGATTATGTAGAAGCAACTGCTGATGATGTATCAGACGATACCTCAGATGATACAACAATCGCTCCGGCGCCGCTTCCGGATCCAACCGTAAAAAGCGGATGGGAAACCGTTGATGGAGTTAAGTATTACTATGAAAACGGAGAGAAAGTTGTAAACAAGGCAAAGAAGATTGGTAAATATACTTATTGCTTTGATAAAAATGGTAAGCTTGTAACAAACAAACCATATTACAAATTTAACTCTAAAACTTACTATAAGATTAAAAAGAATGGCCAGGCAACTAAATTATCAACAGTTGAAACAATGGCTGCGATCAGACTTATAAAATGTAAAGGAAATCTGAGAAAGGCATTTAACTGGTCTGCATCTTTACAATATGCAGGAAATATAAAGATTTCAAAGAAAACGCCAACTGAATACGGTCTGTATGGATTTAAGACAGGAACAGGAGACTGCTATGTAATGGCAGCTACTTTCTACTGGATGGCTAAAGTTGCAGGATATGATGCCCATTATGTAAAAGGATATTTCAAGAAATCCAATGGTAAAGGTGCACATGCATGGGTTGAAATCGATCAGAAGGTTGGCGGAAAGACAAAAACTTATGTATATGATCCGAACTTCCAGCAGGAATATAAACTGAATGGATACAAACTTACTTATGGCGCAAAGAAAACACTGAAGTATATTAATTATAAGAGAGTTAATTAAGAACTATAAAGAATGACAGAAAGGATTAAGGCAATGAAAAGAAAAATCGTAACAGCATTTATGATGGCAGCACTTGGAAGCAGTCTTGTATTCAGCCAGGCAGCTATGGCAGCGGACACTACAGCAAAGATTGAGACTTCAGAAGATGCAGATAAGGATTCTACAGCAGAAGACAAAGACGCAGCAGATGATACGAAAGATGCTGATAAAGCTGATGAGAATAAAGATGAAGATTTAAAGACAATCGGTGAGAAGCCGGAAGAGGATACGGAAGGAGCACTTTCTGTAAAACTGAAAAATACAACAGGCAAAGTAATCACTGGTGTTGCTGTAAAGAATGAAAAAGATGAAGAGTATCCGGATAACTTTCTGAAAGAGGAAGATAAGTTTGAAGCAGACGAGGAAAGAGTTCTCTGGTTTGATCCAAACGCAAAGGATAAAGAAAACGAAGGTAGCAAAGACACAGCAGATGATACCGCAAAGACAGAGGAAAAATCTGACGGTGAAGACAAAGATGATGCTGAGAAAGAAATTCCGAAATATAACATTCAGTTAACTTTTGAAGATGGAACAACAGCAGAAATTCATACCTTCCCATTTGGTGACACAGAAGAAGCAGAGCTTCATCTGGAAGGAGATATCGCATATCTGGTATTTGACAGCATCAGCCAGAAGAAAGAATTCAATACTCTGGAAACAGAGAAAGCTTTAGCTCCGAAACCAACAGAGGCAGCTGCACAGGCATCAGAGTCTCAGTCAACTCAGAGCTATGACAATAGCAGTGATTATGATTACAGCAATGATTACGACTACGATACTGATTATGACTATGATTCAGATTACGACTATGATGGATCAGATGATGGCGGATCAGACGACGGCGGTTCCGATGATGGCGGAGACGGATGCCTGGATAATGGATTATTAAATTAAGGAAATTTAAGAATAATTAAACACAGGGGCGCTGCATTATTTGATATAATGTAACTGTTCGAAAGGTTACTATCTTAAGAGGGTGATGAACAGTTACGACATGATACTATAGTGCGGTGCCTTTGTTTGTCAGAAAAATAAGGAATGTATTACTGTCTGATCATACAAAATAAATTACGTTGTTACGAGTTGCATTGTTGAGTATAAAGCAGACAGTGTTGTACATATTCAGGGAGATAGATCATGTCATTAGTTTCAAACTTGTTTTTATTGTTTGTGGCGGCAAGTGTACTGGTTTATTATATCGTGCCTCACAAATTTCAGTGGCTGGTTTTATTATGTTTCAGCTACATCTATTATCTGGCGGGTGGTGTCCGCTACGTAGGATTTCTTCTCTTTTCCACGCTGGTTACCTGGCTGATCGCACTTGCTGTTGAGAAAACAGAAGCGAAAGGAAGCCACAAAGGCGCAAGAAATCTTTTGGTCCTTGGGTTACTGTTAAATTTTGGAATGCTTGGTGTCGTAAAGTATACGAATTTTGCGATTGAGAACCTGAATGCTTTATTCCACATGAATTTAAGGGGAATGGAGATTCTGCTTCCTCTTGGTATTTCGTTTTATACTTTCCAGTCTTCCGGATATCTTCTGGATGTGTACTGGAAGAGATGTGAAGCAGAGAAAAATCCTGTGAAATATGCGTTATTCGTATCTTTCTTTCCACAGATTCTGCAGGGACCGATCGGAAGATACAGCCGTCTGGCACATCAGCTTTATGAGCCTCATAAATTTGAGGGGAAAAATATTACCAGAGGTTTTGAACGTATTCTCTGGGGGTTCTTTAAGAAGATGATTCTGGCGGACTGGGCAGCAGTGTTTGTTGATGCAATTTTTGACAATCCGGATCAGTACAGTGGACTGGCGCTGTTTGGAGTGCTGTTTTACACCGTTCAGCTGTATGCAGATTTTTCCGGTGGTATGGATGTAGTAATTGGTATCGCATCTATGTTTGGAATAGAATTGGATGAAAACTTCAAGCGTCCGTTCTTCTCCATTTCTATTACAGATTTCTGGCATCGCTGGCATATTACACTTGGCACCTGGATGAAGGATTATGTGTTCTATCCGGTTACCTTATCCAGATGGATGGGTAAATTCGGAAAATGGGGCAAGAAAGTATTTGGCAAAAAAACGGGACGTACCCTTCCAATCTGTCTTGCAAACCTGATTGTATTCTTCGTTGTTGGTGTATGGCATGGTGCTGCATGGAAGTACATTGTGTACGGTATGTATAACGGTATCATTATTGCTTTCAGCGGACTTATGGCAGAGAATTACCGTAAATGGAAAAAGAAGCTTCACATTTCCGGTAAGGAAACCTGGTATTATCTGTTCACTGTAATCCGTACTTTTGTATTGGTTGTGATCAGTATGTACTTTGATAGGGCAGACAGCGTTAGACAGGCATTTCATATGATGAAGCAGTCTATCACACAATTTGCTCCGGCCCAGCTGCTTTTGATTCCGGCAGGTAAACAGGGGACTTCTTTTACTCCATATGCTCTTGTGATTATAGCTGTTGGCTGTGTAATATTATTTGTGATAAGTCTCCTTCAAGAACGTGGCGTGAAGATTCGGGAATCTCTTGCCAGGCTTCCTCTTCCTGTTACAGTTGCCATTTATTTTTGCATGCTGATATCCATAGGTTTGTTCGGTTCCACAGCAGTAGCGAGAGGTTTTATTTATGCACAATTTTAAGAAAATTATAAAAACAATAGTAGTGGTTGCTGTGTGTGTGACGCTTCTTGGTGGATTGGATATGGCTCTTTATCCTTGTACCTTTATGAGAAATGACATTCATGCAGTGGTAAGTAACCAATATGATGACATTATTCTTGGAACATCCCATGGAATGACAGATATCGATCCGGCTGTGATGGAGGAAATCACAGGCAGAAGCGGTCATAATGTATGTGTAGGGGGAGAATATGGAATTGATGCCTATTATATTGCCAGACTGATTGCAGAGAAACAGAAGCCTGCAAGAATCATTTATGAGGTAGATCCGGGATATTTTGTTTCTGAGAAAGAAGAGGGAAATAACTATCTATTATTTTATCATGAGTTTCCATTTTCAAAAGCTAAGGTTGAATACTTCTGGAATTCTATTGCAAAATGCAATTTCCGCACTGTTTTGTTTCCCTGGTATGAGTATTCTCTTGGATATGAGCTTAGCAAGGTGAAAGAAACCTTCACTCAGAAATGGAATAAGGATTACGATATTGCCCATCTGAAGCATGGAGGTGCCAATCCCCTGCGACACCAGCCCGCCCCAGCGGTTCTCCTTGAACGACATGACCGCAAAGCCGACCATCACACCGATGGTGGCGATATCGCCCTCGCCGTTATGGCCGAGCTGTGATTCTGGAATCAGCTCTT
>OHAD01002479.1_pt1 | contig 14027 bp, 15 predicted proteins | sample 1577011 | NCBI WGS metagenome assembly OHAD01 (sample SAMEA3541510, study PRJEB24748) | human gut metagenome | biome: human gut; feature: human-associated habitat; material: faeces | place: China | collected 2012
CTGGAAGGCGGCTGTCTGCTCACCCCGCCGGTGAGCACCGGCGAGGAGCTGCCCGCCCGGCTGGTGGAAATTGCCGCAGCCCGGGCAGACCGGCTGCGCCGCAAGGGCACGGCATGGGCGGTGGTAGAGTGCACTGAAACGGCGGCGGCGCTGTTGCCGCTGTATTTCCGGCAGGGCTTCGGGCTGCGGGCGCTGCGCCCGCTGGAAAGCCTTGCGCCCTGCTTTTTGCTGCGCACCGGCTGCGTGCCCGCCCGCACCGCGCCGGTGTGGGTGCCGCTGGAAGATAGGGTGCAGCTGGCGCTGCTGCTGGCAAAGGGCTATGCCGCGCTGGATAGCCGCCCCTACGGCGGCAGTCTTGCGCTGGCGCTTTATCCGCTGAAAGAAACGGAATAACGTAAATCAGAGAGGGAATGGAAAATTATGAAGGCAGTGATCCTGGAAAGCTATGTGATGAAAGAAGGCGACTTGGACTGGTCCGGGGTAAAGGCACTGGTGCCGGACACCACCAGCTATGTGCGCACCGACTACGCCGATATTGCGCCCCGCATCGGGGATGCAGAGCTGGTGCTCATCAACAAGTGCCGCATTGACGAAGCTGTGCTGGCGCAGTGCCCGAACCTCAAGTGGGTGGGCATCATCGCCACCGGCACGGATAATATCGACCTTGATGCCTGCCGCCGCCATGGGGTGGCAGTAGCCAACGTGCCGGGGTACTCTACTTATAGTGTGGCGCAGATGACCTTCAGCCTGCTGCTGGCCATCTGCCAGTGCGCCCAGCGGTACGACCGGGCGGTAAAGGCCGGGTACTGGCAGCTGGGCATCCCGGCAGAGTACGGCTTGTTGCCGCAGGTGGAGCTGCTGGGCAAGACCTTTGGCATCTACGGCTACGGAAGCATCGGCCGCCAGACCGCCCGCATTGCAAAAGCCTTTGGCATGGAGGTGCTGGTGTGCACCCGCACAGTGCGCCCGGAGTACGACGCCAATGGTGTGGAGTTCGTGGACTTTGACACTCTGCTTGCCCGCAGTGATGTGCTCAGCCTGCACTGCCCGGCAACCCCGGCAACCCGCGGGCTGATGAGCCGGGAAGCCCTTGCCAAAATGAAGCCCGGTGCCATTCTGCTGAACACCGCCCGGGGCGCACTGGTAGACGAAGAAGCCGTAGCCGATGCGCTGGAAAGCAGCAAGCTTGCCTTTTACGGTGCCGATGCCTTTGCCGCCGAGCCGCTGCCGCCCCAAAGCCGCCTGCGCAGTCTGCCGGGTGCGGTGCTCACCCCGCATATTGCGTGGACCACCAAGGAAGCATTGCAGCGGCTGATGGACATCACCACCGGCAATCTGTGCAGCTTTCTGGCCGGCAGGGGCGAGAACATTGTCAACCCTTGATTTTAGCAGGGCGCTGTACTATACTGTTCCATAGTTTCAGGCTCTCCCGGCAAAGGAACTGCCGTAAAATAACGTATGCACAGGAGCATCCGGCAGCTCTGCCGCTGCTCCGAGGGAGGTAAAAATGAGCTACGCCATCGTATTCAGCAGCAGAACCGGCAACACCGCACTGCTGGCACAGACCCTGCAGGAACAGCTGCCGCAGGCAGACTGCTGCTATTTCGGTGCACCGTCTACTGCTGCACTGGCAGCGGACACCCTGTATGTGGGTTTCTGGACGGACAAGGGCAAGGCGGATGCCGACACGCTGGATTTTTTGCAGCAGCTGCACGGTAAGCGGGTGTTCCTGTTTGGCACCGCAGGCTTTGGCGGCAGTGCGCCCTACTTTGAAAAGATCCTTGCCGCCACCCGGAAGGCGCTGGACGGGAGCAACACCGTCATTGGCAGCTTTATGTGTCAGGGCAAAATGCCGGTGTCCGTCCGGCAGCGGTACGAGGCCATGAAGGCAAAGCCTTTGCACATCCCCAATCTGGACGCCCTGATCGAAAACTTCGACAAGGCGCTCTCCCACCCGGATGCCGCAGATCTCGAGCAGCTGAAGCAGGCTGTAAAATAAGATTTTTCCATAGAAAAGGGTTCCGAAACGCTCGCGGGCGTCTCGGAACCCTTTTTATATAAACTGAAAACTAGTCAATGGTGGTTTTGGTGCGTCCGATGCCGATGACGGCGGTGGAGATCTTTTTCCAGCTGTCGCAGCCGCACACGCCGTCCACCCGCAGGCTGGTGCGCTTCTGGTAGCCGCGCAGAGCCTGCTCGGTGCGGGCACCAAAGATGCCGTCGATGCGGCTGCCGGTCTGGTAGCCAAGGGTGGAAAGTGCGTCCTGCAAAACCATGACATAGCAGCCCCGGCTGCCTCGGCGCAGGGTGGGGTAACCGGCGGTGGTGCCGCTGCACGCCGGTGTGCCGTAGCGGCGGTCAAAGTGCACCCATGTGGGGGTCTGGCTCAGCGGCTCCACATAGCCCCACGCACCGGTAGCGCGGGCAGCGTTGTAAATGGCGGTGCGTTGGCGCTGGTCAAGGCTTTGCCCCACGTCAAACGCTACCCCTGCGTAATGCTGGCTGCGGGTGCCGTGGCCGCCCTCCCAGATGCGGCGGAAGGCGTACCCCACCGGGATGCCCCTGCCGTATTTGCGGCGGGTCAGGTTCCAAGCTTCCATGGCGGCAATGGTGGTCCACAGGGTAGGGCTGGCTGATTTGCCTCGGAACTCCCGCAGCCGCAGGGTGGTCAGGGTGCTGTAAGGCATGGGGTCGTTCTCGTTCAGGTTTGCGTAGGTGTACACCTTGTTTTCGTAGGCGTCATAAATCAAAAGGCGTGCCATCCCTCATTCCTCCTTCTCGTAGCCGCAGGGGTCGGTACACTGGGCTTGCAAGGCGTGCCATGTTTCGCGGTACACGATGCCGTTTACCGGGTGCAGCCCCGCCTGCTGCTGGACAGCCCGCACGGCGGCGGCATCTGCCGCGCCAAAGCGGTTGTTATCGGCTACATAGTCCTCACCGCAGGAAAGCTGCGCCCGGCGGTTGAGCCAGCGCTCCACCTGTCCTACCTCCTGCCCGGCGCTGCCCTCAGCGATAGCACGCCCCGGGTAAGCAGTGCTGGGCGTGGTGCCCCGGTCGGGGTTCGGGGCATGAGCGGCCAGCTGCAAGCTCAGTGCTTCCACCGCCGTCCATGTGTCAGCATCTGCAATGCCGGTCTGCTCCAGCCCTAATAGCTGCTGGGCGCTGCGGGTGGCGGCGGCAGTTTCGGCGGTATAACGGTCGGCAAGGGGCGGGGCTTCCACGCTGGAAAAATAATAGGCGATGCGCTGCAAAAGCAGATTATAGTACAATACGGTCTCACCGCTGCTGCCCACCGTCAGCGGGGTGCCGGGGTAGGGCAGACGTTTTAAAGTGACCACCGGGCCGGAGGAGCGCAGCTGGCTGGCGCGGCCATAGAGGGAGTTCCATGTGGTGCGCCCCACCACGCCGTCCACGGTAAGCCCCGCAAACCGCTGGTATGCCCGCACTGCCCGCTCGGTATCCGCGCCAAACTTGCCGTCAATGCTTACCGGCGGGATGCTGCTCTCGTAGGCGCTCATGAGGTAGAGGTAAAATTGCAGCTCCCGCACCGCCGTGCCGGTGGAGCCGGTGCGCAGTACGCCCGGGTACTCGCCGGGGCGCAGGGAAGAGGAAAGCAGCCGGTTGGCGATATCGTTGTACACCTCATACAGCTTTTGCCATGTGATGCGCCCCACCACCCCGTCTGCCGTCAGCCCGAAGTACCGCTGGAACCGCCGCACAGCTGCCGCCGTGCCCGCACCGAATTTTCCGTCCACGGTCACGTTTTCAAGGCTGGTGTACACGGTGCGCGCGATCTTCAGCCAGAACTGCACCAGCCGTACATTCTGCCCGGCAGAGCCCTCCCGCAGTGGCGTGCCGGGGTAGGCGTTGGGGGTACCGTTGTCGGACTGGATGCTCAAAAACTCGTCGTACAGCTCTTTCCATGTGGTCTGCCCCACCACACCGTCCACGGTAAGACCGTATTTGCGCTGGAAGGCACGCACCGCATTGGCGGTGGCGGTGCCGAATATGCCGTCCACCTTTACGGCGGGGATGGCGCTGTCGTACTGCGCCAGCGTGTTCAGCCAGAACTGTACCTGCTCCACCGCGCTGCCGGAAGCGCCAGAGCTCAGCACCGTGCCGCTCCATGTGCCGTCAGACAGGGTGCCGGTAGAGGTCTCGCCCTCGCTGGTCAGTTCGGCGAGGTCCTTTACCGATACATAGATGTAGCTGATCTTGTACCATGTCTGCCGCCCCACTACGCCGTCGGCGGTCAGGTTGAACTGCTTCTGGAACGCCCGCACTGTGGCAGCCATTTGGCTGCCGAATACGCCGTCCACCGTCAGTTTGCCAAGGAAGGGATAGTCCTTGGTAATGCGGTTCAGCTGCCGTTGCAGGGTGAACACCGCCGCGCCGCGGCTGCCCTGCCGCAGCGGCGTGCCGGGGTAGCTCTGCGGGATGGAGCGGATATTTTGGGTGCGCACGATCTCGATGCTGCTGCCGTAGTAGTAGCGTAAAATTTGCAACGCGCTGCGCCCGTTGTTGGCAAGCGTTACCGTACCCCACTGCTTGAGCCCCGGGCAGGTGACCGATTTGCCGTCGCAGTACTCGGAATAATAGGGGTTCACTGTACCGCGCTTGCGCAGATAGGTGTTGAAGATATCGTCCGTGATGCGCACCATCACCTCGAACACCGTGCGCCCATGGACGTAGTACTGGTCGTAGCTGGTGGAGTTGGTGATGTTGAAGGTGTAGCCCTTGCTGGGGTACCACTCGGTATAGATACGGTTCAGCGCCAGCGAGATCTGGCAGTGGATGTTCGCCCGCAGTGCCTGCTCCGGCCAGGTAGGACAGAACAAACCAAAGATAAAAAATGAACGTATAAACGTATGAAAACTACTGACTTTCCGCTGCGGCGGGCCGATACAGGAAAAAGTTTTTTGCATGGAGGTGATCGATCGTGAAACTTCTGCCTGCTTTTGCCATTTCCGGCAGGGGCATTGAACATGCAAAAGGAGCCGTTGCGATCAGCAACGGCTCCTATCATGTCAGCGCTACGAGCGTTTTTAATGCACTCTAAAATCCATAAATGAATGTATTTCTTCGGATCCTGTATTTACCAACGATCATTTCTGGAATTCCACGCGTCATGGAAGCGATCGACCCGACGCTCATAAGACCGCTGCCGCCCTGCCGCTCCGGTAAAAAAGCGGATGATCTTTCCGCCAAGAAAGATTATTGCAATAAAAGCGATCAGAAGCAGGATGAAAAGGAAGAAATCGCCAACAGAATGTATCCCGGAGGGGGTCAGGCTGCAAAGGAGCGCAAAGCCTATTAAAACGACAAATACCCCGGCACCGGCCAAAAATAAGTAAAATCGAAGTCTGCCGCCGTAGCGAAAAATCGCCCACAAAATAAACCCTGCAACAAATATATAATACCAGTTGCCGGTGCTGCCAAGCCATGCTACAAGATTTAGAATCGGTTGCAAGATCCAGTTCAGCGCATTTAAAAATGCCATAAAAAGAGTCATTTGATCGTTTCCTCCTACATTGTACACAAGAACCACTTGGATATGCTTTATCTTAGAATACATCAATTTGTCGTTTTGATGTTTTCCTTACCGTAAAACCCGGTGAAAATTGCGAAATGGCTTGAATTATTGTACAATCTAATACGAGGTGATTGCGATGCGGTACACGGAGAGGATTCGCGAATTGCGGGATGATCATGACTACAGCCAAAAGGATATTGCAAGAGCTGTGTATGTTGCACAGACGACTTATTCAGACTATGAAAATGGCAGAGTGCGGATGCCAGTGGAGTGTCTGATCGAGTTGGCAAGATTCTATAATGTAGACATGAATTACATCACAGGACTCACGGATATTTCGCAGCCATTTCCTGTCACATTCAAAAAAGAATGACAAAACGAAAACGGTCATGCTTTTGCATGGCCGTTTTCGTTTGAGATGCTATTTTACAGATACAAATCGTCTGGATCACCTGCGGTGGGGCTGGCAGGCTGAGAATTCTTGGAAGCGTCGTCTTTTTTGTCTGCATCCAAAATCAGGTTATAACAAAGTTTGACACACGCATTACAGATGTTCGCACCGTTCGGCCCGAGAATCAATAGACCGACATCCTTTTGATCTTTACCACAAAAACTGCAAACACTCATGTAGACACCTCTTTTTATTGTATTGCAGACTGAATATCTTCTGGCAAAAGCTGCTGAAGGCTTTCGACCTCGCAGTGACCGGACGCCAGAATGCGGTTGCTTTGTTTGGTTACAATGGACTCAAACAAATTACGTATGGTACGCGCATTGGCAAAGCTGGTACTGCGGGTTTGCTCCAACACCTGAAGATAGTTCAGCAGATCATGCTCTGCCTCAGGCGTAAGACGATAATCCCGTTTTTTGCATAGCCGCAAAAAGATCTCCATCATTTCCGGAGCGGTGTAATCAGGAAAATCAAAATAGGAAGTAAAGCGGGAAGCAAGGCCGGGGTTGCTTTCGATAAAGGACTGCATCTGCTCCTTATATCCGGCTACGATCACAATAAAGTCGTCCCGGTGGTTTTCCATCTCAACAAGCAGCGTATCGATAGCTTCCTGTCCAAAATCGTTTCCGCCTTTTCCAACCAGTGTATAGGCCTCATCAATAAATAAGATCCCGCCGCGTGCTTCGCGGATCTTTGCCAGCGTTTTAGGCGCGGTTTCGCCCACATAACGGCCTACAAGATCGGCGCGCTGTACTTCCACTAACTGCCCGCGCGGCAATACACCGATCTCATTGTACAACTGTGCCATGATCCGGGCAACGGTGGTTTTTCCTGTACCGGGATTTCCGGTAAAAACCATGTGCCGGGACATTGCGGCGGTTTTCAGCCCCTGCTGCTCCCGCAGCTGCTGATAGCGAACCATGTTGATCTGTTCCATGACGGACTTTTTCAAAGCAGTCATTCCGACCAGCTCGTTCAATTCTTCCTGTGGAGAAGGGCCTTTCTTCGGAAGCGGCATACAGGATTTTACATCGTCCAGCGTGATCGTCATCAGATCTTCCAGGCTGGGGTTGCTCATTGTACCAAGCCGTGTGCTCTGACTGACCAGCAGCTTCTGGAAATAGTTGCGGACTTCGCGTGCGTTGGCAAAGTTTTCCCCCGCACTGCGGCGGATCTCGCGCAGCTGCATGGCGGCTGCTTCAAGCGCATCGCTGCTGATTTGATAATCACGAGAGGTGCATAGCGTTTTGAAGATCTGCAGCATCTCGTCCTCGGTATAATCTGGAAATTGGAAATATCGCGTAAAACGGGACTCCAAGCCGGGATTGCTGTTGACAAAATCTTTCATCTGCTGCGGATAACCGGCTACGATCACAATGAGATCATCACGATAGTCCTCCATCGCTTTCAGAAGCGTGTCGATGGCTTCCTGTCCGAAATCATTCGAGCCTTTTCCAACCAGCGTATAGGCCTCATCAATAAATAAGATACCGCCCAAAGCCTCCTGGATCTTTTCCAGCGTTTTAGGCGCAGTGGAACCAATGTAACCGCCTACAAGATCAGCGCGCTGAACTTCGACCAGCTGACCTTTGGAAAGAACGCCGATTTCCTGAAAAAGCCGTCCCATAATACGCGCAACGGTGGTTTTGCCGGTGCCCGGGTTGCCGGTAAAAACCATGTGCAGACTCTGTTTTTCTATGCGCAATCCCATAGCCTCGCGCTTTTTTTGTATCTGCATCATTGTAAATTGCTGCTGGATGTCGGTTTTTAGCTGTGTCAATCCGATCAGGGCGTTCAGCTCTTCCATTGCGGATTGCTGCGGAGCTGCCGGCTCCTGTACAGCTGAGCGCCTTTCCGGCTCCTGCGCAGAGGAAGGAGTCTGCGGAGGACACAACTGCTCCAATGCCTGCTGTGCATCGGCGTTTCCCTGTGCTGCGGCCTGCTTTAAATACTGTTCTGCCTTGGAACGGTCTGTCTGTACGCCAAGGCCGTCACGATAACAGATGCCCAGCTTGTATTGGGCTCCGGGAACATTGCGCTCAGCCGCCAGTGTGTACCAATGGGCAGCTTCTGTCCAATTCTGTGGGACATCACGGCCAACTTCGTAAAGCCGACCAAGCCAGAAAGGAGCTTGCCTGTTTCCAAGTTCTGTGCCCAGCTTCAGCTGGCGTACTGCGCCGGGAATGCTTTTAGAAACACCAAGACCATTGATATACATTCTCCCCAAAAAAGTTGCTGCATGCGCGTTGCCGCGTGCAGAGGCTTTGCTCCACCAGGAACAGGCTTTTTCATACTGCTTTTTCTCATAGTACTTTCCGCCCAGACGATCCATTGCCTCTGCGTCACCCTGTCGGGCGGCAAGCTCCAACGGATCCTCCGAAGAGGACGAATCAAGGACAAAAGCATCACAGGAACTGTTGGCGCTGATATAAGATAGTCGTTCGAGACCGCAGCGATATCTGTTGCTGATGGGGTTCCATTGTTTGTATTTACAATGAAGACAGTTCCGTTCCATGAGACTTTGCACTCCCGTTATTATAAAATGTATTTCTTTCATTCTACTTTTTTTATTTTTCGGTTTATGATTTTACCGGGATGTCCGGTGCACCAGCCCGATTTCATCCTAAGAAAAACTGTGCTTCTCTTGCGCTGCCTTGCAGCGGTGCTTTCGCTAAAACACCATAAGGACGTTCTCAGACCGCAGCATACCCGATAAACGAATGCTTACTCTCGCTGCTTTGCATGGCTTTTGTGCGGACAGCCGTGTTCTTTGCCATTCCGCTGGCCGTTGCTGGCGTGTATTCGGCTTTCCTGATCGGCAGAGCGATGGCTGTGGTGAAAGAATTTATGAATATCCATATCGCAACCAGTATCGGACGGATGATCGTTTTTTTGCTTGTCTAGGGGAGTTGTTTCCTCGCAACATATCTTTCCTGTAAGTGTACTGTCACAGAGCAGTGAGAATTGGCATGATAGGCTTTTCTGATGGGAGAAACCATGGTATACTGAGAGCGACGAATCGGAAGTAATCAAAGAAAGAGGACTGTAAAATGAACATCGAAGAACGGGCAGCGCAGGCTGCCGCATGGAAAGCTGCCGGACAGTGCAACTGCGCACAGGCGGTGCTGAAAGCATTCGAGGACAAGCTGCCGGTGGATGCCGACACTCTGACGAAGCTGGGCGCAGGCTATGCCGCCGGTATGGGCTGCATGGAAAGCACCTGCGGCGCACTGATCGGCGCTGTGATGGTGGCGGGCGTTGTTACGGACGGCAAGGGTACGCCCCGTATCTCCAAGGAACTGCTGCAAAATTTTCAGGAAAAGTGCGGCGCTACCATCTGTAAAGACCTGAAGGGCATGGAGACCGGCGCACCGCTGTGCCCCTGCCCGGAGTGCGTCCACAACGCCGTGCTGGCACTGGGCGAGACGCTGGGGGAGTAAGGCGGCAGAATAAGATAAATGCAAAGGGAGCTCTGCCCGGACATTTGTCCGTGGCAGAACTCCTTTTTGCTTTATATTTCACGAAAACCGACCAGAATGCCGATAAGGGCAAGTCAGAAAAATATCTTGCCCTTGTCCGCTGCTTTCGGCAGAACGACAGAAATTTTCTTTAAAATTTGTGCAACTTTCAACGGAAGCAAAGTGACCGGCGGTCATAACTTTATTATCTTTGCGCGATAAAGGCTTTTTGCGGCTTCTCCTACCGGAAATGTATCCCAAAAGCCGTCTGCACTTTAGTCATACTTATTTGACAGAAAAAGCTTTTTCCGGTATCCTGTCCGTATCGCGAGGACGGCGGGTAGAAAATACCCGCCTTTTTTCGTTCGTTTTGTGTTTATGGGGAGGACAATCTATGGCAACCATGAAAGATATCATTCAGAGCCCGCTGCTGCTGGCGCTGGTCATCGGCGGACTTTTGTATATTTCCGCATTCTCGCTGGTCTATTTCAAAAAGGCCTACGACCACTGTCTGGAACTGGGCATCACCCGCAAGGAACTGAGCAACGTGATCAAATCCAGCCTGATATTCTCTGTTGTGCCCAGCCTTTCCATCGTGGTGGGTCTGTTCGTGCTCATTGCGGTGATGGGCAGCGTGTGGGCATGGTGGCGGCTGTCGGTCATCGGCTCGCTGTCCTACGAAACCATGATTTCCAGCTCCATTGCACAGGTGCTGGGCTACGCATCCTCCGCGGAAATGCTGGAGGGTGCCACCGGACGGCAGTTCGGCGTGGTGATGATCCTGATGAGCGTGGGCATGTTGAGCGGTTTCCTGATCCTGCTGCCCCTCGGCAAAAAGTTGTGCAAAAGCGTGGACCGCTCTGCAGCCGAAAGCGGCGGCAGCACTTGGAAAAACGTGCTGTCCGGTGTGTTTATGCTGGTGATGTTCTCGGTGTACATTCCCATTCTGCTGTTCACCGACAATGTGCAGGCTGCCGTTATGATCACCGGCCTTGTGATCGCCATTGGCGTGGGTGTGCTGGCAAAGCGCCCGGGTCTTGCATGGCTCAATAACTTTGTAATGGCATTCTCCATGCTGGGCGGCCTGATCTCGTCGCTGGCATGGGTACGGATTTTCGGTTAAGGGGAGGAAAACAGACATGAGCAAAGCAAAGACTGAGGCTAAAATGGATTCCTTCCAGAGCTGGGCGCACCGCTGGGGTCGTGTGGGTACCCTGATCGCCCTCATTTACATGGTGGCGCTGCCCTTTGTGGTGCTGGCGGCCTACGACAGTATCCCGTCTCTGGGCGAGGTGTTCAACGTGAACACCTTTTCCATCCTGCTCATCTACATCCCGGTGGGCTTTTCGGAGGCACTGAGCTACACCCCTATTCTGGGCTGTTCGGCTTATCTGGCCTTTATCACCGGCAATATCATGAACCTGAAGCTCCCGGTGGCAGCAAACGCCATGAACCTGACCAAGAAGCAGCCCAACACCCCGGAAGGTGAGGCCATCGCCTCGGTGGCTGTTGCGGTCTCTTCCCTGATGACCGTTGCCATCCTGACGCTGGCAGCGGTGTGTGCCTCCTTCATCAGCCCGGTGTTCGAGCTGCCCGCCGTCAAGACGGCCTCCGGCTACCTGCTGCCGGCGCTGTTCGGCTCCATGGCGCTGGGTCTGTTCGCCAGCTCGTCCAGCGGCAGCAAGGTAGTCAAGGGCGGCATCAAGGGCGTTCTGCCGGTGCTCATCATCATGACGGTGGTCTCCCTTGCCGCACGCCTTGCGGGCTACGGTTCCGTGCTGGGCGGACTTGTGGGCATCTTTATCATCGTGATGCTGCCTATCGGCATCCTGACTTCCTATGTGTTGTGGAAGAAAGGCAAGATCCGGGTAGTGGACAAAGAGCAAAAGTAAAATATAGCAGTCTGAACGGTCTGAATCCTGTATGGTACAGGGTTCAGGCCGTTTTTGCTGTAATTTGATTTGTCGGTTGTTGTAAGAGTTGTGCCATATTGCCGCCTGAAAAGTTCTGATTTCCGGCAGCCGGAAATAGACTGAGATGACGCATAATACAACCAAGCAAACCGAAAAGGGGGAGCCTATGGAGAAAACTTCTTTTATCCTGTATGAGAAATTTCAGTCCGAGACAAACCAGCAGCGCAAAGAACGCTTTCAGAAGGCGTTTGAACGATACATCGTTGATAAACTCTCTGCTGCCGATCCGGCAAAGGCCTGTGGCTGACAGACCGTCCTTGCAACGGTGCAGCGCATGAAAGCAGCGATTTATTGCCGCCTGAGCAAAGAAGACGAAACCAGGACCGGTGAATCGGAAAGTATCCAGAACCAGAAGTCTATGCTGATCCAGTACGCCATGGAGCAGGGATTTGAACTTTACCAGATCTATTCCGATGAGGATTACTCCGGTATCGACCGGAATCGTCCGGCGTTCAATGCCATGATACAGGCTGCCAGCGAACACAGGTTTGATGTGGTGCTGGCAAAGACGCAGTCCCGTTTTACCCGGGATATGGAGCTGGTGGAAAAATACCTCCACGGGAAGTTCATTGAGTGGGGCGTCCGCTTTATCGCAGTGGTTGACCATGTGGATACAAACGATACGGCGAATAAAAAATCTCGTCAGATCAATGGCCTGATCAACGAGTGGTATCTGGAGGATCTGTCCGCCAATGTCCGCTCGGTGCTGAATCATAAGCGGAAGGAGGGGCAGTATATCGCCTCCTTTGCCCTGTACGGCTACCAGAAAGCCCCGGACGCCAAAGGAAAGCTTGTCATCGACCCGGAGGCAGCGGAGGTGGTAAAGCGTATTTTTGCATTGGCGCTCAGCGGAATGGGTGCCCACAAGATCGCACAGATCCTGAACGAGGAGGGAGTGCCAAGCCCCACAGCGTACAAGCAGCAGAACGGGAAGTGCTACCACCTTGCCCGGAAAACGTCCTGTGAGTCGCTGTGGAGCAGCGGGACGATCTACCAGATGCTTCACAACCAGACCTATACCGGGGATCTGGTGCAGGGGCGGCACAAAAAGGTGAGCTATAAGTCCAAGCGGACGGTCTGGCTCCCTAAGTCCCAGTGGATCGTGGTGGAGAACACCCACGAAGCCATCATCGACAAGGATACCTACGATACCGTGCAGCGGATAATGCAGCGCCGCACCCGCAGCGGTGCCGGGGGCATGATCCATCCCTTGGCGCGGAAGGTGGTGTGCAGCTGCTGCGGCTGCATTATGGAGCAGACCAGTCGCCCGCCCAAGGCAGACGGCACCCGTGTGCGCTATGTCCGCTGCCGGATGCACCAGCGTGCGCCCAAGCGGTGCGGGAACAAGACCTGCACCAATCTGGATGACCTGCAGGAGCTGGTGCTCCGGCACATCCGGGAATATGCGGCGGAATATTTCGACCCGGAAAAGGTGGAACTGCCCCGGCGGGATGACCCTGTCCGGCAGAGAAATCAGGCAATGCGGGAGGAACTGCGCAAGCTGCGTGGCGATGTTGAACGTCGGCGGAAGGCGATGCAGGAGCTTTATCTGGATAAGGTGTCCGGCCTGATCGATGCCGTTCAATTTGCGGAAATGAACCGGGCGTTTGGGGAGGAAATAAAAAGTGCGGAAAACCGCATCCGTGGCTTGGAAGCAGAACTGGAACAGCAGCAGGAAGAAACCAGTGTGGTTCAGACGCAGATGCAGCGTGTCCGTGAACTGGCACAGGTTTCGCACCTGACCTGTGAACTTGTTGTATTATTGGTTCATCGTGTTATTGTTAGCCCAAAAGATTCGCTTGCCGGAGAACAAAAAATAACGATTGAATGGAATTTCTAAGTCGGCAAGCAGTTTGGCTGCCCCGTTGGGTTATTTTCGTCCGCCCATGTGGGGTAGACCTCACTGGAAGCAACGTTTGCGATATAATCCCGGAAGGAGACGGTCACGTTGCGGGCGGAAGCCGCCGGTTTGCCCAGATGCACCGTGATATTTTTGGGGATGACGACCTGATCCAGCACCCGGGGTATGCAGTGCTGCACCGGCTGCGGGCCGCTGCCGCCGCTGCCCGCAAACAAAGCGTGCGGCGGGATGACGATGGGCGAGTCCGGGATGTCCTTGCCTTCCTCGGTGTCGGGCAGCATCTGGGGTTGTGCAAGCGTTACCTGTCCGGCAAAGATCTGGATGCCCTCGATGCGTACCGTGCGGTAGCCGGGCTTTGCGGCGGTCAGGCTGACAATGGCGTAGGGGCGGGTGGTGTTGTCCTCGTCCAGCGAGAGGGCGCAGGCGGGGGCTTCAACGGGAATATCGGCGGCGCTGCCGGTCGCATCGGTGATACAGTGCAGGGTAAAGCCGTCCCCCTGCACTGCAACGGTCACCCCCTCCACGGGGGCAGACTGGCGTGCCGCAAAGGTCTGGATGCGGAGAGTTCCGGTGTTTTTCATGGAGATACGCTCCTTTGCTGGTAAAAGTATGCTTCTGCCCCAGCGTATTCCGTCCGGTGCCCGGGCGTGCATGGCAATGCCCGCAGCAAACAAAAAAGCCGCCCGTAGGCGGCAGGGGGAGAATAGCTTATTTGGCGCTGTCCTTGGCAAGGGCGGCGTCAATATTTTTT
>OHAD01002482.1_pt1 | contig 14014 bp, 8 predicted proteins | sample 1577011 | NCBI WGS metagenome assembly OHAD01 (sample SAMEA3541510, study PRJEB24748) | human gut metagenome | biome: human gut; feature: human-associated habitat; material: faeces | place: China | collected 2012
AGATCTGGTCTCCGGAAAGGATGATGACGTACTCCGGATCGTAGCTCTCGATGAATGGAATGTTCTGGTAGATGGCATTTGCAGTTCCTTTATACCAGTCAGAACCTGAGGCTTTCTGATAAGGAGGCAGCACGTGAACACCTCCATGGAGGCGGTCCAGATCCCACGGCTGGCCGTTTCCTATGTACTCATTTAACACCATTGGCTGATACTGTGTCAGAATACCTACGGTATCAATTCCGGAATTTACGCAGTTAGAAAGTGGGAAATCGATGATTCTATATTTTCCGCCAAATGGAACTGCCGGTTTTGCAAGCTTCTCGGTCAGCGCATAAAGGCGAGATCCCTGACCTCCGGCAAGAAGCATTGCTATCATTTCTTTTGCCATAATCTATCCCCCTGTTTTAATAGATGCATTCATTATAACACACTATTTGCTCTATGGACAATCTTTTTGTGCATTTTTCACTATTTTTTATTTTTTTACCGATTTTATTCTGTATTTTTCTCCAGTTTTACAGTTCTTTCGTGAGCTTTTTACATTTTATGCCACCAAGCTGGGCTTGCAGATTGCGGAAATCGCTTATCTCTTGCAGTCACAGCCTTGCTCCTTTGACCGTACAAAAAGCAGCCCCGCAAAGCCTTATGGTAAAGGTCTGCGGGGCTGCTTCTATGTTTTTTTGATTTTTTATGCTTTTGTAACGGTAACTGCCTCTTCGAGATCGAACTGATCACCATATGGTTTGCAGTCATCATAGGCGAGGGACTGCAGAACAACATTCAGAATACGGTACGCACAGGTCTGAAGCTGTCCAAGCGGCAGAGTTCCGTCTGCAACAGATGCTACAATTTCCTGACGGTTTCCTTGCTGGCCAGGCATCTGCAGATCGTTTCCTGCAAGAACACACTCTCTTGAAGTGGAATGTCCGTATTTCAGGTTATATTTGTAAGCGAACAATCCGCTCATGTCCTCTGAGGTTCCCCAGTCGGTCATGACATAACCTGCGAAGCCCCACTCATCTCTTGCTGCTGCGGTCAGAAGGTCGTGGCTGTTGGCAGTATGTACACCGTTTACCAGGTTGTAGGAAGACATGATCGTCATCGGCTGTGCTGTCTTGACTGCGATTTCAAAGCCCTTCAGATAGATTTCACGCATTGCGCGCTCGCTGATGTGCTCATTGACGTACATACGGTTGTCTTCCTGGTTGTTGGCTGCAAAGTGCTTGATACTGGTTCCGATTCCGGCATGGGACTGGATTCCTCTGGTATCGGCTGCGGCGCACATACCTGCCACCAGCGGATCTTCCGAGTAGTACTCGAAATTTCTTCCGCAAAGCGGATTTCTGTGAATGTTCATGCCAGGTGCCAGCCATACAGAAATGTGGAATTCTTCCATCTCTTTTCCGACGATATCACCACATTTCCGGATCAGATCCATGTTCCACGATTGCGCAAGAAGCGCTGCTACCGGGATTGCGGTGCAGTACTGGAAATACTCCGTGCCGCCTTCCGGAACTTCGATTTCATTTTTGTTAAACGCATCTTCCAGAGGATTTCCGGAGGATACCATCTTTCCGTCTGCATCAACGACAAAGTGCGGAATCAGACGAAGACCGGCCGGACCGTCTGCAAGAATCGTATTGTAAATACCTCTGTCCTCCAGAAGAATGGAAGTTGTATCTCCCGCTGCTCCAGGCGCCATATCGGAAGAAGATCCGATAAAGCCTTCCTGTCCGAGGCCGTCTGCCGTACCATTGCAAACGGCAGCCATCTCTTCTACGGTCAGCTGCGATACGAGATCTTTTAACGTCGCTTTTCCGCTCTTTACATCTGCCGCAGTCAGCTTTTCTCCCTCATAAACCGGGAATGCTTCCGGTGTTCCACTGTAGATAACGGTCTCTGTCTTGATGCATTTACTACAAATCTCAATCTGTTTTGCAGCTGCTTTTTCTTCTGCCTCACCTTCATAGCTGTATGGTGTTACGCCTGCTTTGGAGAGTTCCTGTGGAGCGTCATCTGCCGGGAAAAGATTCTTTCCCTGAACCGTAACAACGGTCTCTTTGAGATTCAGGGCTGCTGCTACTTTCGTTGTTCTGGAGCTGTTGCCGACACGGATGTAATACGTTCCTGCCTCGAGTACCCATGCTGCTTTTTTCTCATCGTAGGAAGCCATAGATTTTGTCGGGAAGGAAATGGTAATCGTCTGGGACTCACCCGGCGAGAGCAGATCGGATTTTCCGAAGCCGCCAAGCTCCTGATACGGTTTCTCAATCGTGCCATCCGGTGCGGAATAGTAAACCTGTACGACTTCTTTTCCGGCGAATGTATCACCAATATTCTTTACGGATGCGGTAACGGTAACGTTCTTGGCATCTGCCTCCACGTCCCTTACTTCCGTCTCAAAATCAGTATAACCTTTGCCATAGCCGAAGCAGTAGTTCGGGGTTACGTTGAAGGTGTCAAAATAACGGTAGCCGACATAAATGCCGTCGCTGTAATACTCATCGTTGGTGTCACCGTTGTTGTGGCTGAAATTTTTTGAGGACGGATAGTCTTCATAGGAAGCAGCCCATGTATCAGTCAGCTTTCCGGATGGGATGCTCTTTCCGAGAACAACGTCTGCAACGATGTTTCCGGTTGCATTTCCGGCCTGTCCTGCAAGAAGAATTGCATTCAGTCCTTTGATTTTCTTTAACTCTGTGGTGTCTACAAGGTTCGCAATATTCAAAATTAAAACTGTTTTCTCATAATGCTCTGCCAGATAGGCAATGTCAGCGAGCTCGTTTTCGCCGAGCAGATAATCGCATGCTCTGTTATAGCGGTCTGCACCTTCACCGGAGTTTCTTGACAGAACATAGATAGCGGTATCGGTGTCCTCTTTTTCGGTAATTACCGGCACATCAGGCTGTGCAAATACTTCCGAGAACATAACAGCAAAAATCGGAACGTGAAGCTCCTCTGCTTTTTTTGCCAGCTCTGCCTGATATGCAGCCTGCGCATCTGCAAGCACTTTGTCATATTCATCGAGCCATTTACCAGTCAGAATTTCAAAGCCGGCCTCTTTTAAGCCCTGTTCGATCGTAACAACCGTTCTTGTGTTAACGTCTCCGGAACCGGTACCCCCTTTTACCGTGTGGCGGACGCCGTTACCATAAACTGCGACTTTTCCTGCACCGGCAAGCGGCAGGGTTCCGTCGTTTTCAAGAAGTGTCATGCACTCACCGGCCAGTTCACGTACCAGCGCGGAATGTTCTTTTTCTCTAGCAGATACTTCTCCTGTTTTTGATGCATAAAATGTTGCCATAATTCTAATACCTCCCAATAATAAATTCACATATAGCGCTTATATTGTAGCGCATTTTTCGTCATTATGCAAAAGTTTTTTCACCCGTTTTCTCATATTTTATTTGTATTTTGTGCATTTTCTCTTATTATCCGACTTTTCTGTCTTTTTTTCGCTCATTGATTTCTTTTTTTATTTCTTTATATTGATGCTTTTATTCTATTGATTTTCTGTAAACGATACGCTTTTTTACCTTTTTTTCGTCTTCTTTTACAAAATTCGTTGACGCGTTTGATTTTGGCAGTATAATGGAATCAGAGATCAATTTTAGGAGGCCCCCATTATGTTAAAACAACTTTCTATTTTCGCAGAAAATAAAAAAGGCACGATGCAGCAGATCACACAGATTCTGTTTGAAAACGACGTCAATATTTTAGGTTCTGTCAACAACGACAGCGCAGAGTACGGCATTGTCCGCATGGTCGTTTCCGATCCGGATAAAGCAGAGCAGGCGCTTCAGGCTGCCGGTTACATGACACGCCAGACGGATGTACTCGGTGTTGAAGTCGTCGATCAGCCGGGCAACTTAAATTCCCTTCTGAAAACACTGCTTGAGACAAATATCAGCATCGACTATATCTATCTCTCCTTCAACCGTGAGTCCGGCTGCCCGATCATGGTGTTCCATGTACCGGATGTGTACGAGACAGAAGCAAGCTTAAAGAGCAAAGGATATACCGTTCTTTAAAACTTTTGCACTATCCTTTTACGGTCTGATCATACCAGTTTCCGATCCGTTATGCTATAACCATTCTGACTTTCCGCTGTTGTTTCTTTGACTCTTGCAGCACAGTTAGAGCGTGTTTGAAAAAGACATCTGGCGAAGTGATTTTTCATCCCTGCAGATGTCTTTTTTCTATATCATCTATTCTTTTTCTTCATCCTCAAACAGGTGATCCCGCGTAATGTTTTTTGCCCACAGTCCGCTCTTATACCGTTTCAGAACCCACGGCCATTTTACAAACTCGTCTGTACACAGCAGGAAATAAACCACAAGGACAGGAAGCTTGAAGACAAACGCTGCAATAAATCCAAGCGGCACCGCGTAGCACCACATATCAATCGTATCGCAGACCAGTCCGAACTTTGTGTCACCTCCGGCACGGAATACTCCGGCAATCAGCGTTGTGTTGACGGCAGTCCCCATAATATAATAGGTGTTAATCAGCAGCATATATTTCAGATAATGCATCGCGGTCTCATTTAAAGAAGCAAACTTCAGTACAAACGGCGTGATACCCAGTACAACCAGTCCGCCCACAGCTCCGGTAACAACCGTCAGCTTCAGCAGTTTCGATGCATATTCCTTCGCCTTTTCCAGATTTCCTTCTCCCATAACATTTCCAAGCAGAATACCGCCTGCACTTGCCACACCAAAGCACAGCACGGTTCCGATATTTCTTACAACGACAACGAGCGAGTTTGCCGCTACCGCATCGCTTCCCAGATGGCCCAGGATCACAGAATACATCGAAAATGCAACGCCCCAGGAAAGATCATTTCCAAGCGCCGGAAGTGACAGCTTCACAAAATCGGAAAACAGCAGCTTGTTGCGGATGAACATGTACCGCAGATCGAGCTTGATATCCTTACTCATAATTGATACAATCACGCAGCCGATCAGTTCAATGACACGCGACATCGCCGTTGCGATTGCAACGCCGGTTGCTCCAAGCTTCGGAAATCCGAAGAGACCAAAAATGAAGCATGCGTTGAAAAATACGTTCAGTGCGAATGCCATCATATTCATCGCCATGCTGATCGTCACACGGCCGAGGCTTCGAAGCACCGCAAGATAGATCTCCGTAATGCCCCAGCACAGGTAGGTCACACCCATGACGCGCAGATACGAAGCACCGATCCGGATCAGTTCCGCATTATCTGTAAACAGACGCATCATCATCTGTGGCATGGTAAAAGCAATTCCTGCCACAACGACGGAGATGATGACGGAGAATCGAAGTGCGATTCCCTCGACAGTCTGAATTGCTCGCATATTGCCTTTTCCAAAGTACTGGGCACACAGAAGTGTTGCTCCTGTTCCCAGTCCGTAATAAACCATAAATAATACATTTGCATAGTTGGATGCCAGGGATACCGCGGAAATAGCGGACTGTCCCACGTAGTTCAGCATCACGACATCGGCAGAGTTGACTGCCGCGCTTAAAAGATTCTGAATCACAATCGGCAGAACCAGCTTAAAAATCTGGCTGTAAAAGCCCTGCTCTTTTGTTGTTGCCCTCATGTTTCTTCTCCATTTCTCTTCTTTATTTGTCTTCTTTCTTTTCCTGTTTTGCCTTCACATACGGGTATCGGACCTGCGTGTAAACAAACATCACCAGAATATAGATGCCGCATGCGATCGCCGCGGGAACCGTAAGATCCGACAGATTGACATACGAGGTTCCGATCATCAGAATGCCGATGAAAAACAGCAGAATGTGAAGTGTCCGCTTTTTCATACAAAACGCAGATTTCTGATACTCTTCCGGGAAGATATCCGGCAGACGCCAGCAGGCCAGGAGTACCATAAATTCCGTCACCATATCGGTTCCGACACCCATGTTTGAAATCAATGTCAGATCCATTCCCGTAAGAATCGGAATAGCGCCCATCAGGAAAAAGACCATCAGAAGGATCACCGGAACACCGTTTTTATTCTCCTCCGCGGTTTTTTCCGGCAGCCAGCCCTGTTTTGCGGCAGCCTGCAGTCCTCTTGTCACCCAGCTCAAGGTTCCGTTCAGGGTGGTAAGCAGCGCAAATACGGCACCACCGAACACGAAAAACAGGTACATCCAGGTTGGAAAAATCTCCTGTGCGACAAGCGTCAGATTCTGAAATGCAACCGTTTCGACCGGAAGCACGCCGCCTGCCACGATACCGATCAGCACATAGAATACAGCAACGATACTCGTGGAAAGCACGATAACCTTTGGAATCGTGCGGGACGGCTCCACAATATCGTCTCCGTTCTCCGCAACGAATTTTGCGCCTCCGCACGCAAAACTCAAAAGTGCCACGCCTGTGAAAAAGTTCTTCGGACCGTTCGGCATCAGGTTGGATACCGTCGGTGTCAGGGCATCCCAGCTTACTTTGGGCAACCCGAATACAATAAATAAGAACAGGCTTAAAAGCAGCAGCACAACCATGCCCTTTTGCACCAGTGCGCTCGATTTCAGTCCGATGAGATTGACAGCGGTACAGATTACAAGTGCTGCCATTGCGACAGCCGACTCGCCAAACTGCGGAAAAATCGAGCAGAAATAGCTTGCAAAGCCTTTCGCGTACGTTGCGATCAGAACCTGGCTTAAGACAAACATCGCAATGTACATAAAGCCGGCTTTTTCACCCATCAATCGTCGGATGTAAGTAAAGCCGGCGCCTGATGACGGGATTGCGGACGTCAGGATGATGAACGGTACACAGGTGATAATGGCAAGCACGGCACCTAAAATAAACGCTGCGGCAATGCCGTGTCCTGTCAGACCGATGACGATTCCTGTCAATACCATGATGCCTGAACCGATGATCTGTCCGATCGCAAGTCCCATACAGTCGGAAATATTCAATTTTTTATGACCTTCCCCCATACATTTTCCTCCCTTTTTCTCCCAATGTACTCTCGTTTCTGTTGGCGGATCCCAACAGAAACGCATAACATCCTATTTTTTTATTCTACCGAAATCTCATCGTTTGTCAATTTGCAAAATGCGCAAGGTTTAACGCTTTACCTGTACAGAATAGACAATATTATAATTGAACTTGTTTCGCTTTAATTTTGAACTTTTCAACATTTTTACAATTTTCAGTTTTTCTATTGAACTTTTTTCTTGTCCATGCTACAATAAGCACAGTTTTGAACTTTTTTTTATTTTGTATTCTATCTTAAGGAGATTTTCTATGACAAATGAAACCTTTTCCGACCGTCTGAAACTGGCCATGCAGGCGAAACAGTTCAAGCAGGTCGATTTGATCCGAGCGGCCCAGCGGCGCGGTGTGAAGCTTGGAAAAAGCCATGTCAGCCAGTATGTCAGCGGAAAAACGGTTCCGCGCTCCGACATTCTTCACTTTCTGGCCGATGTGCTCCAGGTCGATCCCGACTGGCTGCTTGCAAAAGATTCCACAGTAAACTATACGGCAGATACGGTTTCTGATTCGACAGAATCTTGTTCTGATCCATCTGCTGCTTCTCTTTCCCAGAAAAAAACAGGAGGTTCCCCTATGCGAGAATTTAAAAAATCATCAAAACTCGACAATGTCTTATATGATGTCCGCGGACCTGTCGTAGAAGAAGCCAACCGCATGGAAGCGTGCGGCACGCAGGTTCTGAAGCTGAACATTGGAAATCCGGCTCCTTTTGGTTTCCGTACCCCGGATGAGGTCATCTACGACATGAGTCATCAGCTTACCGACTGTGAGGGCTACTCTCCTTCCCAGGGACTTTTCTCCGCAAGAAAAGCAATCATGCAATACGCACAGTTAAAGAAACTGCCAAATGTTTCTATTGATGATATTTATACAGGAAACGGCGTCAGTGAGCTGATCAACCTCTGTATGTCCGCTCTTCTGGATGACGGGGATGAAATCCTCATCCCATCCCCGGATTACCCTCTCTGGACTGCCTGCGCAACGCTGGCCGGCGGAAAAGCCGTCCACTACATCTGCGACGAACAGTCCGAATGGTATCCGGACATCGATGATATGCGAAAGAAGATCACCGACCGCACAAAAGCGATTGTTATCATCAATCCGAATAACCCGACCGGTGCACTCTATCCGAAAGAGGTACTGCAGCAGATTGTCGAGCTTGCCAGAGAACATCAGCTGATCATCTTTTCCGATGAAATTTATGACCGGCTCGTCATGGACGGTCTCGAGCATGTTTCTATTGCATCCCTCGCACCGGATCTGTTCTGTGTCACCTTCAGTGGTCTTTCCAAATCGCACATGATCGCAGGCTTCCGTATCGGCTGGATGATCTTAAGTGGAAATAAAGCTATCGCAAAGGACTATATTGAAGGGCTCAAAATGCTCTCCAACATGCGTCTCTGCTCCAATGTTCCGGCACAGTCCGTTGTCCAGACCGCTCTTGGCGGCCACCAGAGTGTCAACGACTACATCATTCCGGGCGGACGGATTTACGAGCAGCGCGAATACGTTTACAAGGCATTCTGCGATATTCCGGGTATCACCGCAGTCAAACCAAAAGCTGCGTTCTACATGTTCCCGAAAATTGACACGAAAAAGTTCAATATCACAAACGACGAAAAATTTGCTCTCGATCTGCTGCGCGACAAAAAACTTCTGATCGTCCACGGCGGCGGCTTCAACTGGGGACAGCCGGATCACTTCCGCGTTGTTTACCTGCCGCGAATTGAAGTTTTAAAGGATGCGGTTGAAAAGATCACCGACTTCCTCTCTTATTATCATCAGTAAAATTCTGATCACTTTTTTCACAGAGCTCCACCGGAAATACCACCTTTTTTTCCGGCGGAGCTTTTTTCCTTTACCGGATTCTTTCCTGCTGCATTACACTTCACCGGTACCCGGCAAACAACAGGTAACTTTTCGTTACTGTTCACTCAGCAGTGAAACACTTGCTGTTTCGCTGCGTAAGAAAGTGATTCAGGCGTGAGCAGCCCTCCTTTTGCGAAGCAAAACTTTAAATGAGGGCTGCGAATGTTACAGTTCGCTGGGAACCAGTGAACTGTAACAACTTTTCTGTTCCACGGCTTAATTTCGATTGCGGCTCCTGTTCCTTTATGTTATAATTCTTTCAAATCAAGTCACAACCTTTCTTTTGAGTTCTGTTCTCGCTGTATCGCTTCTTGGCGGATGCCGCGCCTCCGACAAACCCGTTACGCTGACCGTATGGACGTATTACAACGGAGATCAGTTAGCTTCCTTTGAACGTCTTGTTGAGGAATTCAATACAACGATCGGAAAAAAAGAGCATATTACGGTCGAAGCCTCCAGTCAGGGCAGCATCAATGACCTGGGAAAAAATGTTCTCGATGCCGCCAAAGGAAGGATTGGTGCCCTTGCCATGCCAAATATTTTTTCCGCCTACGCCGATACCGCCTATACGCTTGAGCAGATGGGACAGGTCGTTGATCTTTCCCCTTATCTTACAGAGAAAGAAAAGGCTGCCTATCTTCCCAATTACCTGGAAGAAGATGACTTTTCCGATGACGGCAGTATCCACATTATTCTGACAACCTCCACAAAATTCCTGCGTATCATGGAAATGGCAAGTATTGAACTGGGTGGCTATGAGATGCGTTTTGATCTCAACACGGTCTATGTCACAAAGAACTTTTTTCCCATGCTCAACCTTCCATCTGAAGATGTCTCCGGGCTTTCCACCCGGTATTTCCAGCAGATGCTGCGTGAATTTGACCAGACACATTCTCATACCGTATGGGTCGGGCATTCTAAGGTGTATGAAATTTCATTTTCTGACGGAACAATCCGCTACATCCGTATGGAGACCTCCCGCGAGGGCTATGCGCAGATCGGACTTGTCGAAGATTTTACCTCCGTTATGCTGGAACGGCAGCGCATAGAGCACGAGCGTGATTACGATGCATTGACCGGTCTCTACAATCGACGCGCGTTTCAACGGGAAAGTGAAGCTCTTTTTGAGCATTCGGAAGTTCTCGGTCACGCTGCCCTTCTGATGATCGACCTTGACAATCTAAAACGCACCAACGACACCTTCGGCCACGACTGGGGCGATGCCTATATCCGGCAGGCAGGACAGTGTTTTATCTCCTCTGTGCCGGCTAAAACGCTCTGTGCCCGTATTTCCGGCGATGAATTTAATCTTCTGTTCTACGGCTACCAATCGCAGGAAGAAATTCGAGCACTTCTGCAGAATCTTTCCCTTGCGGTTTCAAATACAGCCCTGGAGCTGCCAAGTGGTCGTAAACTGCCCCTTCGCCTTTCCGGCGGAGTTTCCTGGTATCCGGAAAACAGTACAGATCTGTCTACGCTGAAAAAATATGCGGATTTCGCAATGTACCAGGTAAAGAAAGCAGAAAAAGGGTACATTACCGAATTCGATCCGGAGCTTTTTACAAAAAACGCAAAGGAAACCGAGATGCGCCGCCTGTTCCATAAAATGTTGAATGAAGAGCTGTTTACGTATTACTTCCAGCCAATTGTTTCCGCTGCGGACGGCAGTATCTACGCCTACGAGGCGCTGATGCGCGGAAATCTCCCGGCACTTACTCGTCCGGATCAGATCCTGCAGCTGGCTCACGAGGAAGAGTGCCTGCATGAAATAGAACGTCTGACTATGTTTCTCTCTGCAAAATCCTATGCCACATTCCTCTCCACCCATCAGATACGCGGTGATGAGCTTCTCTTTGTCAATTCGATTGCAAGCCAATACATGAATCACGATGAGTCAGTGGCTTACGTCGAACAATACAGCTTTCTTCAGGATCGGATTGTCATCGAGATCACAGAGGAGGATTCACCGGATCTTACAGCTCTGTTGAAAAAACGTGAGATGCCGGGATTTTCCGGTGTATTTGCCCTGGATGACTACGGCAGCGGCTACAGCAATGAAAAAACGCTTCTGGAGCTTGCACCGGCGTATATCAAGCTGGATCTTTCCATCATCCGCGATATCGACTCCGATCCGGACAAGCAGCAGATCGTAGAAAATATTGTTTCCTATGCACATCAAAGAGGCATGAAAATCATTGCCGAGGGTCTGGAAACTCCAGCTGAACTTTTGAAGGTACTGGAACTGGATGTTGATCTCCTGCAGGGCTATTTTCTTGCAAAACCGTCCGCTGTTCCGAAACCTGTCAGTGCAGAATCCGTTGCTGTCATAGAACACTTCCGGAAATATCATGCTTAAATCCACCTCTTCCTGCCCGGTGAATGTTTCAAATCACAAAATCTATGACTGATCTGAAGAATCCTGCCTGGCAGGATTCTTTTTTATACTTTTTTCATATTTTTCTCCTGTTCGTTCCTCCGCTTCTGTGCTATGATACCTTACAGCAATGACAAATCATCCATCGAAAGGAGTTTTTCTATGTGTACAGCAGCAACCTATCAAACACGCGACTTTTATATGGGCCGCACACTCGATTATGAATTTTCCTATGGCGACCAGATCACCGTCACACCTCGCAATTACCCGTTTTCCTTTCTTCATATGCCGTCCCTTTCCCATCACTATGCAATGATCGGCATGGCGTGTGTGATGGATGATTACCCGCTCTATTATGAGGCGTTCAATGAAAAAGGGCTTGGTATCGCCGGCCTTAATTTTGTAGGAAATGCCGTTTATTTCGATCCGAAACCGGAGAAAGACAATATCGCGCAGTTCGAGCTGATCCCGTGGATTCTCGGTACATGTGCTTCGCTTGCGGAAGCAAAAGAATCCCTCTCCCGTATCAATCTCATCAGCACACCTTTTAAAAAGAATCTTCCGCTCGCACAGCTTCACTGGATCATCGCAGATGCATCGGGTGCCATCACCGTGGAATCCACGGCGGACGGTCTGCATGTCTACGACAATCCGGTCGGCGTTCTGACAAACAATCCGCCGTTTCCAATGCAGATGTTCTCACTGAACAATTACCTGCATCTGTCACCAAAACAGCCGGCCAACACGTTTTCCAACCAGCTCGATCTTTCTACGTACAGCCGTGGCATGGGCGGTCTTGGACTGCCGGGCGACCTCTCGTCTGCTTCCCGCTTTGCACGCGTGGCGTTTGTAAAGCAGAACTCGATCTCGGGAAACAGCGAAACGGAGAGTGTCAGCCAGTTTTTCCATATTTTAAATTCTGTCGACCAGCAGAGAGGATGCTGCGAGGTGGCGGACGGAAAGTATGAGATCACGCTCTATACTTCCTGCTGCAATGCGACGCAGGGAATTTACTATTATACGACGTATGACAATCATCAGATTTCTGCGGTTGATATGCACCGCGAGAATCTCGATGGCGAAACGCTTCGCTGCTTTGCGCCGGTGACGGGCGAGCAGATTCATATGCAGAATTAGAAAAATCCGGTACAGAAATCTTTGAGGACCCCTCAAAAAAAGATTCTGTATCGGATTTTTTCTACATCTCATCACACATTGTAAAACAGACGTCGCACCGGCTTCTTCTTTTAACCTCTTACTTGTTTAGTAGATATTATTTTACTTTCATTTTTTTCTGTCCCTTCCGGCAGTTTTATGATACACTTTTCGTATTGGAAAACCGATTTTTTTGAAAGGATTTTATCATCATGCAATTTTATCTCGCCCCGATGGAAGGGCTGACCGGATATGTGTACCGGAGCGCCTACCACAAATATTTTCCGGCGGCTGACCGTTATTTCACGCCATTTATTACAAATAAAAAGATGAGCTCCCGCGAGCGCAATGACATTCTCCCGGAGCATAACGAAGGGATGACGGTGATCCCGCAGATTCTCACAAACCAGGCGGAGGACTTTCTTTCTCTGACAAAAGAACTGAAGGAGTACGGCTACGATACCGTCAATCTGAACCTTGGCTGTCCGTCCGGCACGGTAACGGCCAAGGGAAAGGGAGCCGGATTTCTCGCACATCCGGACGAGCTGGACCGGTTTTTTGACGAAGTTTTCGCAAAATGCGAGGGGATTTCGGTAAAAACCCGTCTCGGCGTGCATGAGGCAAGCGAGTTTGACAAGCTGCTCGAGATTTACAACCGCTATCCCATCACCGAGCTGACCATCCATCCGCGCGTACGGCAGGATTTCTACAAGGGAAGGGTCCGGGAGGCAGACTTTGCGGCGGCGCTGCCGCGCTGCAGCATGCCCGTATGCTACAACGGCGATCTCATCACTGAGCGGGATGTGAGCACCGTCAGCGAACGCTATCCCGATTTACCGGCGGTGATGATCGGCCGTGCGCTGATCGCCGATCCGTCTCTCGTAGCGCGCCTGACCGGCGGCAAGGCCGCAGACGCAAAAATGCTCGAGACCTTTCACGATACATTGTTCGTGCGCTACTGCGAAGCCTTCGGTGACAGCCGGATTGCCATGCTCCGCATGAAGGAAATCTGGTTTTACCATCTGAATCTGTTTGAAAACAGCGAGAAAACGGGTAAAGCAATTAAAAAAGCCAAAAATACCGCAGAATTTCAGTCGGCGGCCGCAGCCGTGTTCCGTAATTGCAGGGTGCGGGCGAACGCCGTGCCGCTGTGGTTCAAACCCGCGTAAATTTTAGGAGTTGACCCTGTGTGACCAAGACTATCAACGATGTTTACATGCAGCTTTTCCGCCGTTTGAAAGAGGGCGGCGACCCGATGCCGCAGCTGACCGCGCGGGAGATTACCGCCTACGCCTGCAAAGCAGACAAAAAGCAGACTGCCGGCTGGTCCCATTTCTACGTTGAGGATGCGACCGTGGATTACGCCGGTCTGCTGTGCGACCGCTGTCTGGACGGCGAACCGCTGGCGTACATTATCGGCGAATGGGATTTTTACGGCCTGACCTTCAAGGTGGACCGTTCGGTGCTCATTCCGCGCTCGGACACCGAGCGGCTGTGCGAGCTGGTCATTGAGCAGGCCAAAGAGCGGGTTTCACCGCGTATTCTCGATTTGTGCTGCGGCTCGGGCTGCATCGGCATTGCGGCGGCGCACACGGTCGAGGATGCCCGCGTGACCGCGATCGATC
>OHAD01002483.1_pt1 | contig 14011 bp, 15 predicted proteins | sample 1577011 | NCBI WGS metagenome assembly OHAD01 (sample SAMEA3541510, study PRJEB24748) | human gut metagenome | biome: human gut; feature: human-associated habitat; material: faeces | place: China | collected 2012
TATATAACTATTAAAAATATAATACAATAAAAACAGTATTTTAAAAATATAAAATACTGTTTAAAGTTCATTACTCTATTTGTTCTGCACAATATTGGCTATAACTAACAAACCACATTTCTACTGCCAAGAAAAAACCTAACATAGACTTATATTCAAAATCTACAGTAGCTGGCAAATCTATAGGCGTAACATATATATTTTCTGTGCTGAGTGTTGCTAATGTATTACTTTTTAATTGTGTCAAAGAAATAATCGGTATTCTTTGTAAATGAAGTTTTTTAGCAAGTTCTACAACATTTTTAGACTCTCCACTTAAAGAAATAATAATAAATAAATCATCTTTTCTTACATTTCTTATAACAGTTTTAAACTCATCTGGACCTTTTATCTCATAAACTAAAACATTACAATTTACAAATAAACGCAAAATTTCACTAGCAACATTTTTCTGTACATGACCTGAAGCATAGACAAATATTCTTTTAGCATTATGTAATAATTTATTTAATCTTGTGAAATCTTGTTTTGCTATCTCTTCCCCTACATGTTTACATAAATTTACTGTTGCTTGAGCAATATCCATTGATGGCTTTTCTCTCGCTTGACTTATTTCCATTTTCAACATCATTTTCAAATCACTAAAACCATCAAGACCTAATTTCTTAGCAAAACGAAGTACTGTAGTTCGTGAAACATTACAATTATTTGCTATATCATAAATAGAAATGTAACAACATTCTTTTTTATGTGCATAAATATAACGCCATACTATTAAATCTGTAGGATTTAACTTATCTAATTTGTTATTAACTAATTCTTCTAATTTCATTTGAATATCTCCTTAAAAACATAATTTAATATATATTCTTTATAACAATTAGAAATCCCTATTTTAACTAAAAATTTTATAACCTTTTTTTTACTTCCCTATGCACCTAATCCTCTTAATTTTAGTTACTCCTTGATAAACACCTTAAAAATTAAATTTTCAAACTATTCTTTTGAAATAATTAGCATCGTCATAATAATATTCTGTAAAAGCACTCTATTAATAACAAAAGCTGTTACTACTACAAAAAATTGAATATACATCAATTGATATACATGCAAGTAGTAAATACATTTATAATATTAAATATTTTGCCTACACTCATACTTTTGTATTTTTGCATCAATAATAATCCTAATATTTCTTCACCACCACCACTACCTTTTGATAATAAAGTAATGCCAGCACCTATACCACAAAGAACTCCACCTGCAATACATGCAGTGATATTTTCAGGCAAAAAACTTTTTCTGGTACTGGCACAATGCTCAATAATACACTATAACATATTACACAAAAAATAGTTTTGATGATAAAATCTCCACCAAAACGCCTTAAAGAAATATATACTAATGGTAAATTGAGCAAAAAATAAATAATCCCTGTATGATTACCTTTACCCCAATCAATTTCTATTATATTTTCTATCAATCATTATCTGAGAAATTCCCCAAAACCACCATTATATAAATCACAAGGCAATATAAATATATTAAATCCTATAGAATATAGCAATGAATATAATATATCCCAATGCTTTCATATCAAATAATGACTTTAAACATAATTTTAATTGCATATTTTTATCTTTTTCTAAAACATCTATTCTTATAGACAAATAAAACCCAGAGCATTTTGCCCTAGGTTTTATCTATTATTATCTTATTTAGGGAGTAACCCTTTTTGTACTAAAAAGTCATGTGCTACTTCATGAGCATCTCTACCTTCTACATCTACAGCATAATTCACATTTCGCATTTCTTTATCAGATATTTGACCATCTAATTTAGAAAATACATCTTTTAATTCTGGATGTTGTTCTAATAGTTCTCCTCTAGTAAATGACACTGCATAAAATGGTGGAAAAAATCCCATATCATCAGGTAATCCTTGTAAATTCATTTTTTTCAGCAAAGCATCTGTAGAAAATGCATCTATTACATCGACTTCTCCATTTGTCACTGCTTGATAACGAATAGTAGCATCTAAAGCTCTTACATCTTTAAATTTTGTACCAAATTTTGCTTCTAATCCTGGTAAACAATCTTCACGATGTATAAATTCAGCTGTACAACCAAGTATTACATCATTAGAAATGGCTAATAAATCACTCATTTTCTCTAGATTGTGTTCTTTAGCAAAATCCGGACGAACACTTAACACATAAGTATTATTAAAACCTAATGGTTTAGATGTTACTACATTATGTTTATTTAATAATGTCTCTGATACTTGATTATATACTACTTCTGAATTTGAATTCATTGGCAATTTACAAAAATTCATCAAAGCTGTACCTGAATACTCCACAAAAGTATCAATATCACCATTTGTCAAAGCGCTAAAGCAAAAATCTGCGCCATTTAAGTTAAAACGACGTTCTACTTTAAAATCAGTATAATGTTCAATTAAATCTTCATACATATATCCCAAAATAAATACTTCTGTAAAATTAGATGTACCTACTACAATTGTTTTCTGAGTAGCATCTTTTATATAAGCATAACCCTTGACACCAAGTGGCATTATCATCAATAAAGCACATAGTCCTGCTACTACTACTTTTTGGAATGTATGTTTTTCTAATTTATCATTTTTTATTTGTCCTACAGGTTTTAACCCTTCTGGCACTAATAGATTTTCAGCTTTAGCTAACATATAATCAATTAATAAAGCTAAAACTAACGCTAGAATAGCTCCTAATAAAACCATATTGATATTAAGACCTATAAGCCCCATATTAATAAACCAACCTAAGCCGCCAGCTCCGGCAAAAGCAGCAATAGTCATTGTTCCCACAGCTGCTACCGTACTAATTCGTATTCCTGCCATAATAAAAGGCATAGCAAGTGGCATTTCTACTTTAATTAATTTTTGCCAACTAGATAAACCTATCCCTTCTGCAGTTTCTCTAAGTTTAGGATCAATACTGCTAATACCTGTATAAGTATTTTTTATAATTGGCAATAAAGCATAAATTATTACCATGATAATAGCAGGTTTTTCTCCAATGCCTACAAATGGTACAGAAAATGCTAACAAAGCAATACATGGTATACTTTGCATTAAATTTGCTATTCCAATAACTATATTTGACGCAGTTTTATTTCTAGTTATCAAAATACCTAATGGTACCCCAATAGCTATAGATAATAATACCGCCATTGTATTCATATTCATGTGCTCCATAAAACGAAGCCATACATCTGGATATTTATCTAAAAATAAAGCTAGTAATGAACTATTCATGCTAAAATTCCGTCCTTTTGTCTTACACTATCTTGATATTGGCGACTAAGCACTGATAATAGCCTACTTTTTGTTAAATAGCCTACTAATTCATGTTTTAAGTTCAATACTGGAACAATGCCAAAATGATTATAATCTACTGCATTAGTAATTTCTTTTAATGAAGTATTTTCATATACTACATGATAATCATCTGATATAAAATTTTTTAAAGAACCACTATATGAATCAAAATTCTGTAAATCAGCTAGCCATACAATTCCCAAAAATTTATTATCTTCTGTAACTAGCACACTATCAACATGAGCATGATTCATTACTTGCAATGCTTGAATAATTGTTCTATCTACAGAAATTTTGCATGGATTTTTCAACATAATATCACTAGCTTTGATAAATTCTGGATTAGACCACAATCTATTTTTACCTACAAAATTTTGTACATATTCATTGGCAGGATTTTTCAAAATATTTTCTGGAGTATCATATTGTACAATCCAAGCTTTTTGAATAATGCATATTTTATCAGCTAATTTTATAGCTTCATCCATATCATGAGTTACAAAAACAATAGTCTTCTTAAATTGCTTTTGCAACTTTACTACCGCCTCTTGTAAATCACTACGCGTTACAGAGTCTAAAGCACTAAATGGTTCGTCCATTAAAATAATATCTGGATTAGTAGCAAAAGCTCTAGCCACACCTACACGTTGTTTTTGTCCCCCAGATAACTGACATGGATATAGATATTTATAACTGTTGGGCTCTAAATCTACCATTTCCAATAATTCATCAACACGATTTTCTATATTATTATTATCATAATTACTTATTTTCAACACAGTTGCAATATTATCATAAATCGTCATATGTGGAAATAATCCTGCATCTTGAACTACATACCCCATGCGTCTACGAAGCTCTAAAGTATTTTGCTGATGTATTGAAACATTATCTATCTTTATTAAACCTCTATCCACAGTCTCCAATTTATTTATAGTTTTCAATAAAGTTGTCTTTCCACAACCAGATGAACCTATTAATACCACAAATTCACCATCATTGATTGTAAAATTAATTTTGTGTAGCACAAGTTTTTCTTTATAAGCCTTGTCTACTTCTTCAAATGTAATCACAATAGTCCTCCTAATTGATAATTGAGATTACATATATCATATCTTAAATAACATAAAAATAGCCTTAATACTTATCAACACAGTATTAAAACTATATAAGATTTTACTTAAATATAAAAAATAGGTATGAAAAATCATACCTATTTTTATTTATTAAAAAAATTATCTTTTCCCATCAAAATTCTACTACTATTTAATACTACTGCTAAAGTAGCTGTATTATGAATGATTGCTGCTACAAGTGGATTAATTCTACCCAAAGCACCAAGAAGCATTGCCGCTGAATTAATAGTAATTGTAGCTGTAAAGTTTTGACGAATTAATTTCATTGTATTTTGACCAAGCTCTAAAGCATCCATCAATTTTATTGGATTATCTGAGTTGATAGTAATATCTGAAGACTCTACAGCTATATCAGTTCGACGACCACCAAGTGCTACACCTACATCAGCAAAGGCTAATGCTGGCGCATCATTTATACCGTCTCCTACCATCAAGACATGACTATTTTTTTGTAATTTATTTACAATTTCAGCCTTATCTTCTGGTAAAATTTCTGCATAATAACTATCAATTCCCATTTTATGTGCTACTGTATTAGCTACTTCTTCACTATCTCCAGTAAGCATTACAATCTCATCAATACCATGACGACGCATTTGATTAAAAGTCTTTTTCATTTGTGGACGAATTGGATCATTAATGATAATTAAGCCCATAAGTTTAGCATCACGTGCTACATATAAAATATTATAACCTGGCATAGTTTCAATATCATTAAATTTATCCAAACCTGTTACTTCTCTATCCATCATAAAATGATGACTACCTACAATAATATGTCCACCTTTAAAACCATCAAAATCAGCCACATTAGCTTCCATACCATGAGCTACTACTGTATCTGAATCTATATGATCAGGTACTATCCAGCCTTGTTCTTCTACATAATTTTGAATAGCTACTGCCAATGGATGTACAGAATGAATTTCCGCTGAAGCTGCTAATAATATCATTTCCTTTTCACAAACACCCTCAGCTGTATGTGTTTCTATTATCTTAGGCTCACCCACTGTAATTGTGCCAGTCTTATCCATTACTACAGTATCAATATCAGCTAAAGCTTCGATATAATTTCCACCTTTTATCAAAATTCCTTGTTTAGCTGCCATAGCCACCGCTGCTGATATAGCCGTTGCTGTAGACAATTTTAATCCACAAGAAAAATCAATAAATAATAAGTTTAAAACACGTTGCCAATCACGAGTTGCTCCATAGACAATAGCAGCCCCAATAAAAGAAATAGGTACTAACATATTAGCCATTCGATCAGCGAAATTTTGTACAGGAGCACGACGAGCTTGAGCATCTTCTACTAAATGTACAATTCTAGCAAGTGATGTATCATCTCCCACCTTTTGTACTAAAATAGTAAGTTGTCCACCCTGTACTACTGAACCTGCATATACTAGATCATCTTGTCCTTTTAAAGCAGGATTGGATTCACCTGTTATTGAAGCTTGGTCAATTGCCGCATTACCACTTAAAACCTTGCCATCAACGCAAATCTTTTCTCCAGTATGCACTGCAATAACATCATTTACCTTAATAGTTTCTATGGGTACTTTTACTTCATGTCCATCATCTTCTACACGCCATACATATTGTTGATCTAATTTCAACAAACTAGATATATGTTTTCTAGCTCGTTCTGCTGCATAAATAGTAAGCATTTCGGCTACATTAGAAAGTGTCATTAAACTTAAACTAGATTCTGGTTTACCTGCTAATACTGAAGCAATAACAGCTGTCGAAGTAAGTGTATCAGCATTTGGCTGACCATCTGTTATTAAACCTTTTAAACCATTTTTAATTACATTACGTGCAATTCCCAATACAAATAAACTACGCACAATATTTAAACTTGTATATACTTGCGGAGCAAATTTTTTCAATACTTGTAAACCCACAAAGCCTACTAAAGAAATAATTGCATCTCGTTTATAAGCTTGTAATTCATTATTGATATCTTTCTTCACTGGCAAAGTTTCTTTTGGTTTATTAACTACCGGTATATTTACTTTATAACCTAAAACCTGTATAATTGCTAATTTATTTATACTATCTTTATAAAATATACGTACTGCCTTTGAATAATATCTTACTAGAACAACATTTTTAATTGCATGTAAACGTAAAGTCAATTTATTTCTTTGATTTACAGTTAAATAAGATTGTAATGGAATTTGACAATATCTCATAGTTTGATTCGTCATTATTTACCAATTCCTCTCAAAATAGAAAATGCCCACCATAGCATTTGTGGTCCATTAGGACGTTGCCCCATAGTTAAAATCTTACGTATACCTCTTAAAGCAAAAAAACTTGATACTAGTACACGTAAATCTATGACATTATTTGTTTTTTTCTTAACCCATTCATTTATCTCTTTCACTACCATTAAAATAGTATCACTAGCCATAGTAGTTGCTTGATTACTCATTTGAGTTACTTTATGTTTAAAAGCAAATACCTTGTTTTTCAACTGTGCAAATATATCATCTATAATATTTTCTACACAACTATATATAATAAGTAAACTTCCCGTATTAATATTAGTAGTAACTTCTTTTATATATGGTAACTCTTTCAATTTTAAACTTAATACTTTAGCTAATTTTTCATTTTGTTTTAAAGCATCAATATAATAACGGCGACGCCCTTTTATAGCATGTGCCAAACGAAAACTTTGTGCTTTTATTTCTTCATTTATAGTATTCAATCCTTGATGTAGTTCTGAAAAACTAAAAATTTTATTATTTCCTCCATCTTTAGAAAAAAATTTTAATAATTGTTGTCCAATAGTTAATCCAATAGCCATACCAGATGCATATGACATAAAATCCACCTCACTTATCTATTTGCACGTTTTTTTATATATGCTTCAATCTCACAAAGTTCTTTATTAGTTTTTATTTTTGCTGGTTGATATTCAATAAGAACAGAACCTGTTATTGTATTTATAGTAACTTTGTCTAGTTCATTATATTTAGCCATAGTTTCTTCAACTTTTAACTTTAATTGTGCATTATTTATTAAAGCTTTACTATAAACACGAATACGTCCTGGTATATAAGAACCTACTGTTACTGATTTTAAAAACCAATCCATCTTAGATGTTGGTATACCCACTGCATTTAGAATATTCATTTGACTAAAACCCTTCTTCACATTATTTTTCATCACTTTTTTATATTGATACGCATGTGCTAAAGATAAAGCTGTCCAAGCTATTCCAAATACAGTATGTATTTTTTTACTTCCTGTTACCAAAGATAAAACAGTACCTGTCATTCCAACAGCTAAAGGAATTCCTAAACTCATCTTTTTCATAATACATTCTCCATATATTATTTTTTATAAAAATACACATAGATTTTAAAAAAGGAGTGTTTTAATAAACACTCCTTTCTTTATTGAAATTATTTAACTTCAGCAGCTTGCTGTGCAGCAATCATATCTTCTAAAGCTTCTTTTTGACGAACAAGTTCTTCCATAGACACTTGTTCTTGTCCTTCCGCAATAACAGGTTGTTGCTGAACACGATTTTGCATATATTTATAACCAAATGCACCTGCTACCACACCTACAGCTAAACCAATCCAAAAATCTGTTCTTGTAAACATAATCAAGACTCCTTTTAATATAATATATAATAGACCTTTTATTATAAAGCAAAATGCCTATAATCATTATCAATGCTGTTTATCTTTGACTTTAGAAGTTAGCTTATTATCTGTTCCACAGCAATCACAATGGCAACCGCCAGAACAACCATTATTTGTACCACAAGAATCACATTTTCCTGAAGAAAAATTATGATAAATGCGTTTCAACCCAAAAAGGAAACCGATCACTATTACAGCAAAAATTACCCAAGTGGCAATATCACCTGTTGTCATTTAAAAGCCTCCTTTTATTTTTATACTAAATATCAAAATTTATCAAAAACCTAATAATATGCCCACTTGATAAACTAATAAAGATACAACCCATGCTACAACAAAATTACCAATAGCAGATAAGAACATCCATTTCCAACCACCAGCTTCTTTTTTAATAGTACCAAGTGCTGTCATACATGGTGTATATAACTGGCTAAACACCATAAATGCTAACGCAGACATTGTCGTAAATGCCATCTGTAATCCAGTATTAGCTACCATACCTACAGCTTCAACAGTTTCTGTATCTGGACTTAAATCAGGTAAACCATATAAAATACCCATTGTAGAAATAACAGCTTCTTTAGCCATAATACCCGTAATAACAGCAGAACCAGCTTCCCAAGTATCAAAACCATGGAAAACAAACAATGTAGACATCATGCCACCGAGAGTTGCTAAGAACGATTCTGACATATCTTCTACTTGTCCACCAAAATTATAACTGCTTAAGAACCATAAAATTACAGACATAGCAAAGATTATTGTACCTGCTTTTATGAGATAACCTTTACCTTTATCCCATGTTTCTAACAATACTGTTTTCATATCTGGTATACGATATGGTGGTAATTCTAAAACAAAGCTTGTATTATCTTTTTCAAATACAGTTCTGCTCAATATACTAGAAGCTAAAATTGCACCAATTATACCGATAAGATACATAGCAAATACAACATCGCCTGCATTTTCACCAAAGAAAATAGCTCCAAATAATGCCATTACTGGAAGTTTAGCACCACAAGTTAAAAACGGTGTTACTAAAATAGTTATCATACGGTCTTTTTCTGAATCTAACGCTCTAGCTCCCATAATACCTGGAACAGCACAACCGAAACCACAAATAATAGGCATCAATGCTTTACCACTAAGACCAGCGCGGCGCATAATTGGGTCCATGACGAAAGCCACACGAGCCATATATCCTGTACCATCTAAGAAACTCAAACAGAAAAATAACGTGAAAATAAGTGGCACAAAGGTAAGCACTCCACCTACACCAGCTATAATACCATCACATACTAAAGAATGTAACCAATCAGCTACACCTAATCCAATCAACGCTTCATCTGCCCAACCATAAAAATCTTCATTTATAAGTACATCTAATTCATCAGCAATCGGTTGACCAATCCATGTAAAAGTAATCTGGAATACAAGATATAACATTAATACTAAAATAGGTAATGCCATAAAGCCATTAGCTAATATTTTATCAATCTTTTCAGTGAGATTATTACCTACATTTTCCTTAACGACAACTTGCTCTACAATTTTATCAATAAAAGCATAACGTGCTTCTATAATTGCTTCTTCTAATTTTTCTTTATCGCTAATAGTAGCTTTTAATTTTTCAATATTAGCAATATGCTCTTCCACTTGTTGAGAATTTTTATAACTGTCCATCACTGTAGAAGTGAAGATATCTAATAATTTATTAGTGGATTTTTTACTGCGACCTACAGTTTCTACTACAGGCATTCCTAATAATTTTTCTAACTTAACTGTAGAAATTTTAATTCCTTTTTTATTCGCTTCGTCCATCATATTAAGATCAACTAATACAGGAATACGACGCTCTAACAATTGTAAACATAAAAATAAATTACGTTCAATATTAGAAGAATCAATGACATCTACAATGATATCAGGTTTTTCTCCACTTAAATAGTTTTCTACGATAATTTCTTCTGGAGAACGTCCATTTATGCTATATGTACCAGGTAAATCCATTACAGATATAGCTCTATCTTTATGTTTTGTATAACCTACTTTTTTATCTACTGTAACTCCTGGCCAGTTACCAATTTTTTGTCTAATACCAGTTAATTCATTGAATATTGTTGATTTCCCAGTATTGGGATTTCCTGTCAACGCTACGGATAATGTTGCCACTATTATCTCCCTCCCATTAATTATTAAGCAATTTGAGTAACTGCAATTTTTGCCGCATCAGATAAACGAATAGACATATTAAAAGAACGAATAGATATCGCAATCGGGTCTCCAAGTGGCGCTGAACGCAATACCTTTACTTTTGTACCTTTTACCATTCCCATACTCATAAGACGCTCTTTCAATTCTGAAGCCTCTATAGACTCAACTTTTACTACCATTCCTGGTTTCGCTTCCTTCAAAGTCATAATGTTCCTCCTTCTATTTTAAAATCTTTCTTTATATTCGTTTTTGATTTTGATAATAATTATTATTTCTTTTAACAACTGCATTATATAGCAAATGATAATCTATGTCAATAAAAATGATAAACATTATCTGTATAATTATATTTATTCTCAATAAAATAAAAAGCAAGAGTACCATCTACCCTTGCTTTTATCGTTAATATATTATCTTATTATATTTTTAATTACACCGCCACCGCCAACGATTTCATCTTCGTAAAATACTACAGATTGCCCTGGTGTAATCGCTCTTTGTGGTTCACTAAATAAAATTTTAGCCAAATTGCCATTGTCTAATGGTTCCACAGTACATTCACATTCTTTAGCACCATAACGAATTTTAGCAGTAGTAACAAATTTTTCAGTGAAATCATCTCTCGTGATAAAGTTTAAATCTTTAGCTACTAATCCTTTAGCGAAAACATCTTTATTTTCACCAACAATTACACGATTACGTTTCACATCTAAACCGACTACGTATAATGGATGAGCAGCAGCTATACCCAATCCTTTTCTTTGCCCCACAGTATATAATGGTACGCCTTCATGTCGACCTAACTTATTACCATTGACATCAATAATATCACCAGGTTTTAAAATATGTGGTGCTTTTGCTTTTAAATAAGCTTTATAGTCATCATTTGGAATAAAACAAATCTCCTGACTTTCAGGCTTATTAGCTACTGGTAAATTCATTTTTCCAGCTAATTCACGAGTTTTTTCCTTGCTATAAATTCCAAGTGGCAACATAAAATGCTTTAATACATCTTGTGTCAAAGTATATAAAACATATGATTGGTCTTTTCTTACATCTAAACCTTTTTTTAATAAATATCTGCCTGTTTTTTCATCTTGTTCAATACGTGCATAATGACCAGTAGCTACACAATCTGCACCTAATTCCAAGCAATCTTTTAATAAACTACCAAATTTTACAGTATTATTACATCTCACACAAGGATTAGGTGTTCTACCCTTTGCATATTCACTGATAAAATATTTTATTACATCATCTTTAAATTTCTTATGATAATTAACTACATAATGTGGAATATTCAACGCATCTGCTACTTTTTTAGCATCACTGACAGCAGTTGAACCGCCTGCTTCTCTACTTTCATCACTTAAAGTCATAGTTACGCCAATAACATCATAACCTTGTTCTATCAATAAAGCAGCTGTAAGCGAACTATCTACGCCACCACTCATAGCTACTGCTACCTTTTTTTTCATCTTCTTTTCCCCTCTAAAAATCTATCTGCAAATAACAAATATATATTTCCTAGTAAATAACTAAGATATATTCATATACTAACAAACTAATGCTTCTTTGTCAAAATTAAGCTTTTATTTTTTCACAAAACTGCATATATTTACCGATTTTTTCTTCATATCCATTTGATGTTGGCATATAATATTTAGCATTTTTTATTTTGTCAGGCAAATACTGTTGTTTCACTATATGATATGGGTAATCATGAGCATATTTATAATCTACACCATGACCGAGTTTTTTAGCACCTTTATAATGACAATCTCTTAAATGTATTGGTACTTGCCCACAATCTTGACTTTTTACTTGCTCTATAGCTTTATCAATCGCTAAATAACTAGCATTACTTTTAGGCGCAGATGCTATATATGTTACTGCTTGTGCAAGTGGTATACGAGCTTCAGGCATACCCAAAAATTGAACAGCTTGCACTGTAGCCATAGCCAAAACTAAAGCTTGTGGGTCTGCATTTCCCACATCTTCAGAAGCACAGATAGCAATTCTTCGAGCAATAAAATTAATATCTTCACCTGCTACCAACATTCTTGCTAAATAGTGCAACGCCGCATCAGGGTCGCTTCCTCTCATACTCTTGATAAATGCCGATACTATATCATAGTGATTATCACCGTTTTTATCATATGTTTGAATTTTTTCACTGATAATACTCTCAATAATTTCTTTATTTATATTATGATTTTGCTCTAATGCCACATCACCAGCTTGCTCTAATATATTCAAAGCCACTCTAGCATCGCCACCAGCATATTGAGCTATTATCGATAATATTTCATCATCATATTTAAATTCATATTTACCCAAACCGCGAACTTTATCTTCTAAAGCTACTTTTAAGATATCAATTAAATTTTGTTCATCTAATAATTCTAATTTCACTACACGAACTCTAGATAATAACGCATGATTTACTTCAAAATACGGATTTTCTGTAGTAGCACCAATCAAGATAATTCTACCATCTTCAACATAAGGCAATAATACATCTTGTTGAGCCTTATTAAAACGATGTATTTCATCTAAAAATATAATTGTACGTTTATGATAATATCTTCTATTTTCATCAGCTTTTTCAATGATTTTACGCACATCAGAGATACCAGCAGACACCGCATTTAGTCGAGAAAATTCACTTTTTGTCATACCTGCAATCATTTTCGCAAGCGTTGTCTTTCCTGTACCTGGAGGCCCATATAAAATCATCGAAGGTATTTTATCTTCTTGTACCATTCTCCGTAAAAATGATTTTTTACCCAGTATTTTTTCCTGTCCTATATATTCATCAAAATTACGCGGTCTCATTCTTTCAGCTAATGGACGATAGTCTTCATCCATTTCTATGGTATTTTCGCTTATATTTTCATTATTTTCACTAGCCATTGCTGAAAATAAGTCTAAATCTTGCATATTATTCTCCTGTTGAACCAAAACCGCCACTTCTTATAGTATCAACATTTTTTTCATCATCTATAGTTAAAAATTTATAAAAAATGGCTTGAGCTATTCTCATACCTTTAGTAATTTCTACATCTTCATCACCAAAGTTTATCAGACCAATCATTATATGACCTTCATTATCTTCATTGTTATAATAATCTGCATCAATAACACCTTGAGAATTTACTAAATTCAAATGCTTTTTAAAAGCTAAACTAGAACGAATATGTATACCTAAATATTCATCATCTTGCATATAAGCTTTTAATCCTGTTGCAATTACTGCCATTTGTCCAGCTTTTATAATTTTATCTTCAGCAGCTTCAATATCATAACCTGCTGATTTACTTGTTTTTCGAGTTGGTAAATTTATTTTTTTATCTTTAAAATCACTCACTATTTCAAAACCACGATTACGCAAAAAAACAACTCCTTAAGAATTATATTTAATATTTTTCACAGCTCAATATTTTATTATATAACAAAAAATGCACTGTGCAATCACACAGTGCATAATAAATTCATTTGGAGGCGGCACCCAGATTTGAACTGGGGAATAAAGGTTTTGCAGACCTCTGCCTTACCACTTGGCTATGCCGCCGTCTGGAGCGGAAAACGAGGCTCGAACTCGCGACCCTCACCTTGGCAAGGTGATGCTC
>OHAD01002487.1_pt1 | contig 13980 bp, 14 predicted proteins | sample 1577011 | NCBI WGS metagenome assembly OHAD01 (sample SAMEA3541510, study PRJEB24748) | human gut metagenome | biome: human gut; feature: human-associated habitat; material: faeces | place: China | collected 2012
GATAACATCGACCTGAAAGTCTATATACTGCTCAAGCATTTCCTTGAGGGTCAGCTCCCCGTGGTTGGTCAGCAGCAGCAGTCCCTCCGTGTCCTTATCCAGCCGCCCCACTGGGGATAGATCCCGTTTGCGCAGCTCCGGCGGCAGCAGGTCCAGCACCGTCTGCTGCCGTCCGTCCACCCGGGCCGACAGGACCCCGGCGGGCTTGTGGAGCATGAGATAGGTGTACCGGCGGCAGTCCAGTGACTGACCGTCCACCAGCAGGCAGGCGGCGTCGGCGTCCACCTTTTCCTCTGGGGAGGAGGCCAACCGTCCGTCCACCACCACCCGGCCCTGCCGCACCAGCTCCTTTACCTCCCGCCGGGAGTATTTGCCCGTTCCGGCGATGATCTTGTCCAAGCGCTCCATAACCAGCCCTCCTGCCGCAGTTTTTCTCATTATAGCATATCCCACCGGGAAACGGAATAAGCTGAGGACAAAGCGATGGAAAAAACGAAAGGAGCTGCGTGCCTGTGAAGCGCTGTCTTGCGGGACTGTGCCTGCTGCTGATGCTGCTGACTGCCTGTACCGCCCGTTCCTCCCAGACCCCGGTGACCGCCAAGGACGATGCCGCCCGCCGGGCATGGCTGGAGCAGCAGGGCTGGCAGACGGAGGAGCAGCCGGTGCGCACCCTGACGGTGCAGCTGTCGCTGGAGGGACAGGAGGACTATCTGGCCCTCCAGCAGGAGGCGGGCCTGCCCTTGGCGGACTACGACGGTCAGACCGTTACCCGCTGCACCTACACCGTCACCAATTACCCCGGCCGCACCGGAGATGTGCAGGTGAACCTCTATCTCTGCGGCGACGTCATCGTGGGTGGGGATATCATGGCATTGGGGGAAAACGGCTTTCAGGCATCCCTCCTCTATCCGGCGGAGAACACATAGAAAAATGGGAGGAAGGGCCTTTGCCCCTTCCTCCCATTTTTCAGTACTCCTCGCCCAGCGTAATGATCTGCGCCCACAGCACCGGCCCCACGGCCCCGGTGGGGTCGAAGCCCAGCTGCCGCTGGAGGGTCAGCACCGCCTGCTGAGTGGCGGGGCCGAAGATACCGTCCACCACCAGACTGGGCAGAGTCTCGTCCTCCCGGCTGATCTGGTTGAGCCGCTCCTGCATCAGGGCCACCTGTTCGCCCCGGTCGCCCCGCACCAGAAACCGCCCCGGATAGACCTCCCCGGCGAATTGCCGGTAATCCTCCGGCAGTTCCGCCAGTACCTTCTGATAGGCCGTTTGCAGGGCGTTCCACGTCTCCCGGTCCACCACGCCGTCCACTGGCAGACCGTAGACCCGCTGGAAGGTGTATACCGCATCCAGCAGCTCCTGATCGAAGTCGTCGGACAGAGAGATCATGGGCAGTTCCGGCAGAAAGTACCCCAGAAACGCCAGATAGAACCGCACCGTCCGCACGTCGATGCCGCTGTCTCCCAGCCGCAGCTCCTCGGCGTACCGCCGCTGCACCTCGGGGATGGTGAGTCCCTCGCTGCTGAGTTCCGACAGCTGCTTGACGCCGTTGTAGATCTGCTTGATCTTGTACCATGTGGCCTTGCCCACGATGCCGTCCTGCGCCAGATTGAAGATCTGCTGAAAGACCCGCACCGCCTCCTCCATGTCCTCGTCAAAGACGAAGCTGTCGTCCAGCGCCGGGATGGCGGGGTAGTTCTTCCCGATGCGGTTGAGCTGCCGCTTCAGGGTCTGCACGTCGTTGCCGGCGTCGCCCCGCCGCAGGGGCCGCCCCGGATAGGAGGCCACGTTCCCGCCTACCGGCGCATTCATCACCAGATTGATGTCGCCACCGTAGTAGTACTGCAAAATTTCGTAGGGCGTCATGCCCTCCTCCGCCAGATCCACGCTGCCCCATTGGGACAGGCCACCGCACCGGGTACGCACCCCGTCGCAGAACTGGGCGAACAGCGGCTCCACGCTGCCCTGCCGCACGATATAGTTGTTGAAAATATCGTCCACGATGCGGCTGATATTCTCGAATATGTCGCCGTCCTCCACATAGGCCTGATCGTACCGGGTGGTGGAGGTGATGTCGAAGTCGTACCCTCTGGCCCGGTAATACTCCGTGTACACCCGGTTCAGGGCGTAGGAGATCTGGGCCAGAATGTTGGCTCGGATGGCACTCTCCGGCCAGGTAGGATAAATTTCGTGGGAGGCCACGTTCTTGATGTACTGGGCGAAGGGTACCACCACGTTCCGGGCGGACTCCCCCGGCGCCCCCAGATGCACCGTGATGGTCTCCGGCACCACGGGATAGGGATAGGGCATCATGCACGCTCCTTTCTCACACCACTGGCTCCAGCATCACCGGCAGGATGGTCTCCACTCCGTCGAATACCGTCGCCGTCCGGCCAGCCACCGGCTGGAACATGGGATGCTGTACCGACACCTGATAGTCCAGCCCGCTGAGGGCGGCGGTGTCCGAGGCTTGAGACCAGGCAAAGGGCGGGGCGGGCAGGCGGATGCCGGATAGGATACCGGAGCCGTCGGTGACGCCCCGGTAAAATATGTGCTCCTCCGTGCCGAAGGCCCGGCTGATGACCACCTGCGCCCCGGCCACGGGGAAGCGCCCGCCGCCGCAGGTGACCTGCACGCGCAGGCCGCCCCGGTCCGGGTGGGTCCTGAGGAAAACGTCCACAGGTGTTGGTTGTGCTGACTGCATAGGCAAAGACCTCCTTTTTTCCTATCCTATGCAGCTTGCTTCGTCCCGTGCCAAAAAAATTCCCGGAACCGGGGGAAGTCCGGTTCCGGGAAAGAAAAGCGTTATTTCTGGGGCAGATATATCCGCCGTGCAGGCCGAAACCCCAGCATCTCTCCTACGGGGACGGCCACGTCGCCGGTGGCCTCCTCCGCCAGAGTAAAGACCATCACCATCAGCGCTGCATTGGGGAAGGGGCAGAACTCGCCGGGGTTGGTCAGGGAGATCAGCAGCATCCCCAGATAGCTCAGAGCCAACGCCCGGACAAAGGGCGTTTTTCCGGCCCGCAGCAGGGCGATACGATCCCGCATCAGCACGCCGTAGGCGGCAATGCCCACCAGACCCATGCTGCCCATGATCTGGGCGATGCTGTTGTGGTAGAACACCATGCTCCCCTCCACACCGGTGAAGAGGTCGCTGTTGCGCTGGCTGATGAGGCCGATGCCAAACACGGGGTTGTGCAGGAAGTCCGTGATGCCCCGCAGGAACAGCTGCACCCGGACGGAGTCCCCCTGATGGAACAGATGACCGCCCTCCATGCGGCTGTCCATCATCAGCGACAGCAGCTCCGGGCCCACCAGCACCGCCAGCACCGCACCGGCCACGCACAGAGGCAGCACGGCCTTCCGGGGAATGAGGCCCCACCGCACCAGATATACGAAGCCCAGTCCCAGCAGCGCCACACCGAACAGCAGAGCGCTGCGGCTGCCGGTAAGGGCCAGCCCTGCCGCCTGCACCGCCACACCCAGCAGATGGGCGGGCTTTTTCAGCGACAGATAAAAGGACATGGGCAGGGTAGTCAGCAGCAGCGCCGTGGCAAAGTTGCGGTACTTGAGATAGAGGGTGGTATGTACCTGCAGAAATTCCTGCCACCGCACGGCGTAATCCAGCATCACCAGACACGCCATGCACACACCCAGCACGCAGAAAATGGCGGCGAACCGCCGGTGCAGGTCGTAGCCCTTGGAATAGGTCAGGCACGACCGCAGCAGCACATAGAAAACCAGCATCCCGCCGCCGAGACACCCGACGTAGTACAGGCTCAGAGGCTGGAGCAGCTGATGCATGGACAGGATCCCGCAGCCCCCCAACAGGGTGGCCGCCGACACCAGCAGCAGCCCCGTGGCGCTGCGTCCCACCCGGAAGGTGACGGGCCAGACCATCAGGTGCCAGATCAGCGCCGCAAAGAACGGCGCCGCCAGCACGGCGCAGGGGAGGAAATCCCCCAGACTCTCATATCGCTGGGTCGACAGCAGAAATACCAGCAGGAACGGCGTCACCGACGCCAGCAGATCCCGGCAGAACACCAGCAACCAAATACAGATCCCCAGCAGGGCCATGGCCCCATAGACCGGCTGACGCAGAGCGGCGAAGCCCAGCGTCACCCACAGCAAAAACGGAAAATAGGCACGGCTGAGCCAAAACCGCTGGCTTAGGCCGGACAGACGGCGGAAGCCCCCATAGCAGCGGCGCTGCAGACGGGGCCAAAAGCCGCTGTCCTGATTCAGTGCGCTGAAAGACAGATCCCACATAGAATTGTTTTACTCCTTTTTTCATCCAGACAGGTACATGGACGGCTTCCCTTCCCTCCATGCACATACCAAAACAAATGCTCCCTGAAAAATGTGAAATTTTTGTGAATAATAGGTTTTTTAGGGAACCTTTTTACCGAGGTATATACCGCCCTTCTCTGGGCGTAAGCGGTACTATACCACGTTCCGGCGGGAATGTCAACGGGAGAAGCAGTCGGTTTATGAGGAATGTCCGTCCGGCTGTACTAAGAAAAATCAACGTCTGCCGCAGACCGGCGGCAAAAGAGCCTGAAAATTCCCTGAAAGAAGGGGATTTTCAGGCTTTTCACAGAAAAACCACACGAAAATGGCTGGTTTGTATAACTGACTAACATTTTTGTCACTTTTGGACGCCCTGTCTGGTATCGAAGTACCTATAGGACATCCAGCTCCGGCAGCCGGTCCAGGGCATAGGTGATGAACCGCTTGGCGGCGGGGGAGACGTGCTCCTCCTCCGGCAGGGCGATGCCCAGATGTACCGACTGGGGCGGGTCCAGCGGCAGCACCGCCACCCCGTCCGCCAGATCGGCGGTGAGAATATCGTTTAATAAGGTGATGCCCAGACCCGCCCGCACCATGGCAATGGCGGCCCGGCTGTCGCTGGTGGCGAAGCGGATCTTGGGCCGGATCTGCAGCTGCTGGAGCATCCGGGAGTTATCTGTCTCCTGTCCCGGCAGAAACTCGATGAAGGGCTCCTGCCGCAGCCGCTCCACGGGGAAGCGGTCCGCCTCCACCAGCGGGTGGGTAGGGGGGAGAATGGCCATCAGCTGGTCGTCCTTCAGCGGCACCCACTCGTGCCGTCCCGGCCGCTGGCTGATAAGGCAGAAGTCCGCCCGCCGGTGATCCACCAGCTCCCCCAGCTGAGTAGAGCTGCCCTCCCGCAGCTCCACCCGGATGCCGGGATAAGCGTGATGGAACCCGGCAATGACCTCCGACAGCCACGGGTAGAAGGCGGCGTAATTGGTGCCGGCCACCACCCGGCCCACATCCAGCCCCTGGATCCGGTGGGCCAGCTGCTGGTACTGCTCGTCCAGCTCCGCCATTCGCCGCATCAGCGGCAGCAGCTCCTGACAGGCCCGTGTGGCGGATACCCCGCCCCGCCCCCGGTGCAGCAGGGGAAAGCCCGTCTCCCGCTCCAGACTGTCCACCAACCGGCTGACACCGGAGGGGGTGTAGCCCAGCGCCTCGGCGGCAGCGGACAGACTTCTCTCGTGGAGTACAGTGAGCAAAACCCGGCATTTTTCGGTGTCCATGAAATTTCGCTCCTTCTTTGACATTTTGTCAAACAAAATTTGAAATAGTATCGCTTTACGCAAGGATACACCAAGTGCTATACTCTGTCAAGGGTAGGAGAGAAACCCCCGATTAAGAACGGACAGAAACCTTCGGAGGAACAGGCATCATGACTCAGAAAAAAGCGGAGATCCTTTTGGCGGCAGTTATCGCAGCACGGGCTACGTCCCTTCTGTTCAGCAAGATCGCCATGAACGGCATGGGGATCTTCAACCTGCTGGCGGCCCGGTTTTTGATGGCCTTTGTGCTGCTGGCGGTGGTGTTTTTCAAGCGCCTGCGCCACATCAAGCGCCATACGCTGGTGCGTGGCGCCATCATGGGCGCTCTGTTCTTCCTGATGCTCTCCACGGAGCTGACGGGGCTCAAGAGCACCCCCTCCTCCACTGTCTCCCTGCTGGAGAATACCGCCATCATTCTGGTGCCCATGACGGAGGCCGTGCTGCGGCATAAGCTGCCCAAGGCCGCCACCGCCGTCAGCGCACTGGTGGCCATCGGCGGCGTGGCACTGCTGACCGGCCAGTCCGGCGGCTTCACCCCCGGTATGGTGCTGGCGGTCATGGCCGCCGTGCTGTACGCCGCAGCCATCATCACCACCGACCGTTTCTCCCACGAGGACGATCCCCTGACCCTGGGCATCGTTCAGGTGGGTACGCTGGGCCTGCTGGCGCTGGTGTCCTCCTTCGTGTTCGAGGCACCCCACCTGCCCCAGTCCGGTACCCAGTGGCTGATGATCGCCGGCCTTGCCGTCATCTGCACCGGCTTCGGCTTCACCCTCCAGCCTGTGGCCCAGAGCCACACCACCGCCCAGCGTGCAGGCCTGTTCTGCGCTCTGAGCCCCGCCTGCGCCACCCTGCTGGGTGCCGCCGTGCTGCGGGAGCACATCAGCGTCATGGGAATGTGCGGCATCGCTCTGATCCTGCTGAGCCTGCTGGTACCGCAGCTGTGGCAGCTGGCGGAGAAGAAGGGCATCACCCTGCTGCCCCGTCATGCCGTCCCCGCCGTGCGCCGGGCCTGAGATATCATAAACTATATACCATTAGGTGTCCTTTCGTTGGGAGGAGCGCCGGAAAAGCCTTTGCCTTTTCCGGCGCTCCTTCTTTTTGCCGGGAAGATCCCCCTCGGCCGCTTTTTTACATGGACTTTACACGAGGAGACTTTTGCCCTTTACACCGCCCCTTTATCATGGGGACTGTAGCAAGAAAGCAAGTCCAAACATGAAAAACGAAAGGAGATCTTCATATGAAAAAGATCATCAGCATCCTGCTGGCCGCCGTTATGGTCATGGCTCTTCTGGCCGGCTGCGGCAGCAAAAACAAGGACCACACCAACGACAACAACACCCCTAACAATAATCAGACCACCGAGCTCAGCGGTTCCGTGGCCACCAACGGCTCCACCTCCATGGACAAGGTCATCGGCGCTTTGCGGGAGCAGTTCATGACGGACCACAAGAACGTCACCGTCACCTATGATCCCACCGGCTCCGGCTCCGGCATCGAGGCCGTGAAGAACGGCACGGCGGACATCGGTCTGGCCTCCCGCAGCCTGAAGGACGAGGAGAAGGCCGACGGTCTGACCGAGACGGTCATCGCACTGGACGGCATCGCCGTCATCGTCAATGCCCAGAACAAGGTCGCAGACCTGACCGTGGAGCAGATCGCCAAGATATTCACCGGTGAGATCACCGATTGGAGTCAGGTGGGCGGCGACCCCGGTACCATCTCCTGCATCGGCCGTGAGTCCGGCAGCGGTACCCGTGACGGCTTCGAGTCCATCACCGGAACCAAGGATTCCTGCAAGCTGGATCAGGAGCTGACCTCTACCGGCGGCGTCATCGAGGCCGTGGCCGGCAACCCCAACGCCATCGGCTATGCCTCCCTCTCCGCTGTGGAGAGCAAGGACACCGTGAAGGCCGTCACCGTAGGCGGTGTGGCCTGCACCGAGGCCGCTGTGCTGGACGGCAGCTACGCCATTCAGCGGCCCTTCGTGCTGGTGACCAAGGACGGCACGGCCCTGTCCCCGGCGGCGCAGGCCTTCTTCGACTTCGCCACCTCCAAGGACGCCGCCTCCCTCATTCAGAATGCGGGTGCCGTGCCTACCGCCAAGTAAAACAAATCGGGGGACCCTCACCTGCTGCGGCGGGTGAGGGGGCTTCCCCGTCATCGGGAAAGGAGAACTCTATGAAGCGGACAGCAGGCAAAAGCCTCCGCACCCGCAGGGCCATGGAGCAGGCCATCCACCTGATCTTCCTGCTGTGCGGCATCGTGGCGGTGGGCTTCGTGCTGTGCATCAGCGTGTATCTGGTGATCTCCGGTCTGCCGGCTATCCGGGAGATCGGGCTGACCAAATTCCTCTTCGGCAAGGTGTGGGCGCCTACCAACGCCACCACCGGCCCGCAATTCGGCATTCTGCCCTTCATCCTCACCTCTGTCTACGGTACGGCGGGAGCGCTGCTGCTGGGGGTGCCGGTGGGCCTGATGACCGCCATCTTTCTGGCCAAAGCGGCCCCGCCCCGTCTGGCGGCGGTGATCCGCACGGCGGTGCAGCTGCTGGCAGGCATCCCGTCGGTGGTGTACGGTCTGGTGGGTATGATCGTGCTGGTCCCCGCCATCCGTCGTGCCTTCGGTCTTGGCTCCGGGGCCTGCCTGCTGGCGGCCATTCTGGTGCTGACGGTCATGGTGCTGCCCTCCATCATCAACGTGGCGGAGACGGCCCTTCAGGCCGTGCCGAGGGAGTATGAGGAGGCCAGTCTGGCACTGGGCGCCACGGAGACGGAGACCTACTTCCGGGTGAGCCTGCCCGCTGCCCGCAGCGGCGTAGCGGCGGCGGTGGTGCTGGGCGTAGGCCGTGCCATCGGAGAGGCCATGGCCATCATCATGGTGGCCGGCAACGTGGCCAATATGCCGGGGCTGTTCACCTCGGTGCGCTTCCTCACCACCGGCATCATCTCCGGAATGTCCGATGCCGCCGTGGGGAGCCTGTATCAGCAGGCGCTGTTTTCCATCGGGCTGGTGCTGTTTCTGTTCATCATGCTCATTAACGTCCTGCTGAACGTCTGCATCAAACGCAGGAAGGAGGACTGAACCATGAAGCAGCAATGGTCGCTTCGCCGGAGACTATATAACGGCGGGATGCGGGGGCTGGTGTGGCTGTGCGCCGGACTGACCTGCGCCCTGCTGATCTTTCTCATCGGCTATATCTTTTATCGTGGCGTGCCGGGCCTCAGCTGGCAGCTGATCTCCGGCCAGACCAGCTATATCCGCAATACCGTGGGCATCCTGCCCAACCTATTGAATACGCTGTATATCATTCTTGTGGCCATGGTGGTGGTGCTGCCGCTGGGCGTGGGTGCCGCCATCTACCTGACGGAGTATGCCGCCAGCGGGCGGCTGGTCCGCATCATCGAGTTCGCCGCCGAGACACTGACGGGCATTCCCTCCATCATCTTCGGACTGGTGGGCATGATGCTGTTCGTGCAGAAGCTGGGCCTTCAGGCGGGAATTCTGGCCGGTAGCCTGACGCTGGTGATGATGATCCTGCCCACTATCATCCGCACCACGCAGGAGAGCCTGAAAACCGTCCCCCAGTCCTACCGGGAGGGGGCGCTGGCGCTGGGTGCCGGCAAATGGCACATGGTCCGTACCGTAGTGCTGCCGGGAGCGGTGGACGGCATCGTCACCGGCTGTATTCTGGCCATCGGCCGCATCGTGGGGGAGAGCGCCGCCCTGCTGTATACGGCAGGCTTCGGCATGGCACTGGTGAGTCTCTTCGACTCCCTGCACACCTCCTCCGCCACCCTGACGGTGGCTCTGTACGTCTATGCCACCGAGGGCGGGGAGACGGCGCTGGCCTTCTCCATTGCCACCATCCTCATGGTGCTGACCCTGCTCATCAACCTCACCGCCGGGATCATCGGGCGGAAGCTGAAAAGGAAGTGAACGACAATGGACCCCATTCTGCAAGTGAAGGATCTGGACCTGTGGTACGGCGCTCATCAGGCGCTGCACAGCGTCTCCATGGACATCCCGGAGAAAAGCATCACCGCCTTCATCGGCCCCTCCGGCTGCGGCAAGTCCACATTTCTGAAAACCCTGAACTGCATGAACGATCTGGTGCCGGGGGTGAAGATCACCGGCGAGGTCCGCTATCGGGGGGGAGATATCTATGCGCCGGGGACGGACGTGTGCCGCCTGCGCCGTGAGATCGGTATGGTGTTTCAAAAGCCCAATCCCTTCCCCATGAGCATCTATGACAACATTGCCTACGGCCCCCGGACCCACGGCATCCGCAGCAAGGCCAGGCTGGACGAGCTGGTGGAGCGCTCCCTGCGGGGCGCCGCCATCTGGGACGAGGTAAAGGACCGGCTGAAGAAGAATGCGCTGGGCCTTTCCGGCGGCCAGCAGCAGCGCCTGTGTATCGCACGGGCGCTGGCGGTGGAGCCGGCGGTGCTGCTGATGGACGAACCCACCAGCGCACTGGACCCCATCTCCACCTCCCGCATCGAGGAACTGACCATGGAACTGAAGGAGCGCTATACCATCGTCATCGTCACCCACAATATGCAGCAGGCGGTGCGTATCTCCGACCGCACGGCCTTCTTCCTGCTGGGTGAGCTGGTGGAGTACGGCGCCACGGAGCAGGTGTTCTCCGCCCCGGCGGAGAAGCGGACAGAGGACTACATCACGGGGAGGTTCGGATAATGAGAAGCCGGTTTGATGAACAGCTGGCCCAGCTGGAGCGGGAGCTCATTGAAATGGGCGCACTGTGCGAGGAGAGCATCGCTCTGGCGGCTAAATCGCTGGGAGACGGCAGTCTGGCCCGTCAGGTGGCCCCGCTGGACACGGAGATCGACCGCAAGGAGCGGGACATCGAGTCCCTGTGCCTGAAGCTGCTTTTGCAGCAGCAGCCGGTGGCACGGGATCTGCGGCAGATCTCGGCGGCCCTGAAAATGATCACAGATCTGGAGCGCATTGGAGATCAGGCAGAGGATATTGCCGAGATCATCATCAGTGGTCAGGTCAACGAGGGGGAGGAGCTGCTGCGGGATATGGCCGCTTCCACCATAAAAATGGTGACGGAAAGTGTTGACGCCTACGTGAAACATGATACAATGTTGGCGGAAAAAGTCATCGCAGAGGACGATATTGTGGATGACTGGTTCGACAGGGTGAAGCATACGCTGATCCGCCGCATGACCAAAGACCCCGGTGAGGGGGAGCGGGCGGTGGACCTGCTGATGATTGCCAAATATTTTGAGCGCATCGGGGACCATGCGGTGAACGTCGCCCAGTGGGTGATTTTCTCCGTCACCGGTACGCACAAGGAGGGATAGCATGATCTGGTGCGTGGAGGACGATGCCAGTATCCGGGATATCGAAGTATACGCCCTGCGTTCCACCGGCTTCGAGGCCTGTGGCTTTTCCGACGGTGCCGCCTTCTGGCAGGCCCTCCAGACGGAGGAGCAGCCGGAGCTGGTGGTGCTGGATGTGATGCTGCCCGGCGTGGACGGCATGGAGCTGCTGCGCCGGATGCGGGCCTCGGCGGCCCTGCGCCGTATCCCGGTAGTGATGGCCACCGCCAAGGGCGCAGAGTACGACAAGATACAGGGGCTGGATCTGGGGGCGGACTATTATCTGGCCAAGCCCTTCGGCGTCATGGAGCTGGTGTCCTGCGTCAAGGCGGTGCTGCGGCGCTGCCGGACGGAGCAGGAGCCGGTGCTGCGGGCCGGGGGCATCGTACTGCACCCGGAGGAGCGCATCGTCACGGTGGAGGGTCAGCGAGTGACGCTGACCTATAAGGAGTTTGAGCTGCTGCGGCTGTTTCTGTCCCATCCGGGCATGGCCTTCACACGGGACCAGCTGTTCAACGAGATCTGGGGCATGGATTACTGCGGCGAGACCCGGACGGTGGATATGCACATCCGCACCCTGCGCCAGAAGCTGGGCAGCTGCGGCAGCATGATCCAGACCGTGCGGAATGTGGGATACCGGCTGGAGGTAGGCGCATGACAAGAAAGATTTTCCGTTCCATTCTGCTGGTGGCGGGTGTAGTGCTGGCGGCGGGCATGGTCATCATGACCGGCTGCCTGTACAGCTACTTCGGCGGTGTGCAGGAGCAGCAATTACAGGATGAATTGAGCCTCGCCGTCAGCGGCGTGGAAAACGGCGGTACGGCCTATCTGGAGCGCCTTCCGGCGGAGCGGTTCCGCCTGACGTGGATCGCCTCCGACGGCCGGGTGCTGTACGATACGCAGGTGACGGACGTGGCCTCCATGGAGAACCACGCCGGCCGTCAGGAGGTGCAGGAGGCCCTGGAAAACGGCAGCGGCGAAAGTAGCCGCTACTCTGATACCCTTTTGCAGCAGACCCTGTACGTGGCTCGCCGCCTGACGGACGGCACGGTGCTGCGTATCTCCGTCAGCCGTGCCACCGCCGGGATGCTGGCGCTGGGAATGCTCCAGCCCATGCTGGTGGTGCTGGTGGCGGCGTTGATCTTCGCCGGGCTCATGGCCGGCCGCCTGTCCCGCCGCATCGTGGATCCCTTGAACCGGCTGGACTTGGAGCATCCGCTGGAAAACGACGCCTACGAGGAGTTGGCTCCTCTTCTGAGCCGCATCAACTACCAGCACAAGGAGATCGACGCCCAACTGAGGACCCTGCGGCAAAAGACCGACGAGTTCACCCAGATCACCGGCAGTATGCAGGAAGGGCTGGTGTTGCTGGACGAGAAGGGGACGGTGCTCAGCATCAACCACGCCGCCTGTAAGCTCTTTCAGGCGGACGAGGGCTGTGTGGGCCGTGACTTCCTGACGGTGGACCGCAGCCATGAGTTGTGCCTTGCGATGGAGACAGCCCGGGAGAAGGGCCACAGCCAGCTGCGCTGCCAGCGCAATGGCCGGGAGTACCAGCTGGATATGAGCCGCATCCAATCCGGCGGCGAGATGGTGGGTACAGTGCTGCTGGCCTTCGACGTGACAGAGCAGGAGTACGCCGAGCGCAACCGCCGGGAGTTCACCGCCAACGTCTCCCACGAACTGAAGACCCCTCTGCAGGGCATCGTGGGCAGCGCCGAGCTGATCCAGAGCGGCATGGTGAAGCCGGAGGATATGCCCCGCTTCGTGGGCCATATCCACGACGAGGCCTCCCGGATGGTGACGCTGGTGGAGGATATCATCCGCCTGTCCCAGCTGGACGAGGGGGATGCCATGCCCACGGAGACGGTGGACCTGCTGGCCCTGAGTCAGGAGGCCGTGACCAACCTGCAGGATGCCGCCGCCAAGCAGCGGGTGTCCCTGTCGGTGGACGGCGGCCACGCCCCGGTCATCGGCGTGCGGCGGCTGCTGTATGAGGTGATCTTCAACCTCTGCGACAACGCCATCAAGTATAACGTCCCCGACGGCGCCGTAAAGGTGCAGGTGTCCTCGGAGAACGGCACCTCCTCCGTCACGGTGTCGGATACCGGCATCGGCATCGCCCCGGAGCACCAGAGCCGGGTGTTCGAGCGGTTCTACCGGGTGGATAAGAGCCACTCCAAGGCCTCCGGCGGCACGGGGCTGGGCCTCTCCATCGTGAAGCACGCCGTGCAGTATCACCACGGCGACATCCGCCTCACCAGCAAGCCCGGTGAGGGGACTGTCATCCGGATCACCTTCCCCGCAGCGGCCCAGTGACCCGCTGACCCAACCTATAAAAATCAAAAAGAAATGCGCCGCATCCGCTCCGGCGGAGCGGCAGCAGAGGAAAGTCATATGAAAAAACGACGCAGTATCTCGCAGGAGGCGGACTCCTTGCCGCCATCGTTGTGGTGCTCCAGTTTGCGGGCAGTGCCATTCGTCTCGGCCCCTTTTCCATCTCACTGGTTCTGATTCTCATCGTGCTGGGCGCCGCCCTGTACGGCTGGGGCTGGAGGCACTGCTCTCTGGTACGGCCCAGCTGCCGGATATCCGCCTGCGGATTCCGGATCGGGTGATCTGCGGCTGGACGGAGGAGAGTCTCCTCAGCGGCGCCCTATATAGGGCTGCCGCCATGACGGAGGGTCTGGCCCAACGCATGGAGCAGGAGCTGGGCTGTCCCTGCACACTGGTGTTCACCGGTGGCTTGGGCCGCTTCGTGGCGCCCCGGTGCCGCCGGGAGGCCGTCTACGACGAGGATCTGCTGCTGCGTGGCCTGTGGAAGCGCTGCACCGCTAACTGCCCATCGGCAGATAAGCCCTGAAAAACGATCGAGATACAAAAGGAGGCTGGGGACTACGAGTCCCCAGCCTCCTTTTTTCTGCCCCACCACCGGGAGAGCCGGCCTTACGGAAAGAACACCCGCACCGCCCATGCGGCGGCAATGAAGGCCGCCGCATCCGCCGCCAGCGCCGCGGGGACGGTGT
>OHAD01002488.1_pt1 | contig 13980 bp, 9 predicted proteins | sample 1577011 | NCBI WGS metagenome assembly OHAD01 (sample SAMEA3541510, study PRJEB24748) | human gut metagenome | biome: human gut; feature: human-associated habitat; material: faeces | place: China | collected 2012
CCCGCTCCGGGTCGGCCACGTTGCCGATGACCCGGGTGCGGCAGCCCATGTAGGCCACTTCGCTGTTGTAATCCCCTTCTTTGTAGTATTGCAGGTTGAAGGGGGCATCCAGGAAGCTGAAGTTGGGGAACAGCCGCTTGGCCGATGTGCGGATGGCCAGCTGGAACAGATCGTAGTTGGGGTCCTGGGAGTTGTAATTGATTCCTTCTTTCACTTTGAAGATCTGTACCGGGAAAATGGGAGTCTCCCCATTGCCCAGACCGGCATCGGTGGCCAGAAGCAGATTGCGGATCACCATCCGCCCTTCGGGGGAGGTGTCGGTGCCGTAGTTCACCGAGCTGAAGGGTACCTGGGCCCCGGCCCGGGAATTCATGGTGTTCAGGTTGTGCACCAGGGCCTCCATGGCCTGGTAGGTGGCCCGGTCGGTTTCCGCCATGGCGGTCTGAGTGGCCATATCATGGGCCTTCTGGGCCTGTGCAGCGGTGAGAGTACCGCCCTGGGGCAGCGCTTGCTGGGTCAGCCAGGGCACCAGCTGTTCGCCGTAGAGCTGGGGCTGGCCCATGGACACATCCTCCCCCACCTGGGCTTTGGCATTCTGTGCCAGAGCCTGTCCCTGACCGTATTCCAGGGAGCAGAAGGCGTTAAGGTATTGTCCCAGAGCCTTGAAATATTCCTTGCGGAAGGTTTTGGCCACACCGGGAGCCATGGCGTAATCGAAATTGGGCACCGACTGGCCGCCGTGCATTTCGTTTTGGTTGGCCTGGATGGCGATGCAGCCCAGAGCGGAATAACTTTGGATGCTGGCCGGTTCCCGCAGATAGCCGTGACCGGTGGAGAAACCGTTTTTGAACAGCTTCAGCAGATCGATCTGGCAGCAGGTCTCGGTGAGCATATAGAAGTCCTTGTCGTGGATGTGGATGTCGCCGTTGATGTGTGCGGCGGCCACATCCCGGGGCAGGATATAGTTGTCCACAAAATATTTGGCCCCTTCGGAGCCGTATTTCAGCATGGTTCCCATGGCGGTGTCGGCGTCGATGTTGGCGTTTTCCCGCTTGATGTCGGCGTCGGCCGCATAGGAGAAGGTCAATTCTTTATAGATCTCCATCAGGTCGGTTTCCGACTGACGGATCTTGGCGTGTTCCGCCCGATAGAGAATATAGGCCTTGGCGGTTTTGGCGTAACCGGCTTTGATGAGGGTCTCCTCCACCAGATCCTGCACCTGTTCCACTCCCGGGATCTGTCCTTGGGGAATGGAGCGGGCCACCCGGCGGGTCAGCTCCTCCAGAGCGGCAAAGGGAAGGGATTCCTCCCGGACGGATACATTGGCTTTGCGGATGGCCTCCCGGATTTTGCTGGGATCAAAGGGCACCACATCTCCGCTGCGCTTGCGGATGGACACCGGCCCGGCCCAGGAAGCGGCGCTCACCCGCACCGGCAGCCGTTTGGAAGCAGCCATAAAAAACCTCCTTTGCATGGCGGGAGCAGGGAAGGCATCCTCCCTGCTCCGCAGCGGCGGCCCATCAAGGGGCATCGCCCTTGTTCTTGTGTGCCGTCGCTTTACCATACTATATATAGTGATTGTAATCGTTTCAAACTGTATATATAGTAATTCACCCCCTGGAAAAATGCAAGGGGCATTTTGTAGTCAAGCCCCTGTCTGGCGGCGTGTTTTGGACCCCCTTCTCCCATGGGAGCCTTGAAGCTGCAAGGGTTTCAGAGACGGGATAAAAATTCGGAGAAAAATCAGGCCAAAATTTGTGCAAGGTATTTTGTGGAAAACTCTTTTTACGAAAAGTAAATTTTCCTCCTGGGTATACCAAGGGGTGTTGGGATAGGAAGAATCTGTTTAGTGACTAAACTTTTTCCCCCCCTCGGCTGGACAGGGTAGTTAAATTGTAATATACTATTTACAAAGAAATGCGGAGAAAGGGGAGTGATGACAGTCGCGCACTGCGCGGCGGTACTTATGAAAACGAAATCTTCTGCCCAGCCGTCTCTGGCCCTGGATCTTGTGGAACCAGGCCGGGACGAACACATGGTGGCCGCCCGAAAGACCACCGAAAAGCTGCCGGAAGGGGTCACTTCCAAGATGATGTACCGGGATGTGGTACGCATCGCCTGGCCCTCCTTCATCGAGCTGACATTGACTCAGCTGGCCTCCATGGTGGACCTGATGATGGTGGGCAAATTGGGAGCTGCCGCTATCGCCGGCGTAGGGCTGACCACGCAGCCCAAATTTTTGATGATGACCATGTTCCAGGCCATGAATGTGGGCGCTACCGCCCTGGTGGCCCGGCACAAAGGCGCTTCCCAGCAGAACAAGGCCAACCTGATCTTGCGTCAGGCCTTGCTGCTGACTCTGGTGCTGTCGCTGATCGGCGGCGTGCTGGTGTTTCTGTTTGCAGAGCCGCTGGTGCAGTTCATGGGCGCTGCCGAGGCATCCACTCTGGCCGACGGTACCATCTATCTGAAGATCCAGGCATTGGGCATCGTGACCGTGGCCCTTACCAGTACCATCACCGCTTCCCTGCGGGGCGCCGGTAACAGCCGTACCGCCATGATGTACAACCTGGCGGCCAATGTGGTCAATGTGATCTTCAACTATTTGCTGATCTACGGCAATTTTGGTTTCCCCCGTATGGAAGTGGCCGGTGCGTCTTTGGCCACTGTCATCGGCCAGGCGGTGGCTATGGTTCTGGCCTTTGCTTCGGTGATGGGCCACCGGAATTATGTTCACCTGTCCATCCATGATTTCCCCCGGGGATTCAAGCCTCAGAAAGAGGCCATGTTCTCCATTTTCAATGTGGGCATTCCCGCTATGATCGAGCAGTTGGTCATGCGTACCGGTATGATCATCTATTCCCGTACCGTGGCCGGTCTGGGCACGGTGGCCTTTGCCACACATCAGGTATGTATGAACATTCAGGCGCTGTCTTTTATGAATGGCCAGGCCTTCGCTGTGTCGGCCACTTCCCTTATGGGTCAGAGCCTGGGAAAAAAGCGGCCCGATATGGCGGAATATTACACCTCCCGGACCCGGCGTCTGGGCATGTGCGTGTCCATTTTCATCATGATCTGCTTTATCCTCTTTGGCGGCACCATTGTGGGGCTGTACAATGACGATCCCCAGATCGTGGAAACGGGTGCCAAGATCCTGATGTTCGTGGCCTTGATTCAGCCCTTCCAGTCCAGTCAGTTCATTCTGGCCGGTGCATTGCGAGGCGCTGGAGATACCCGGGCCACCGCTGTGATCACCACCATCACCGTGCTCTTTGTCCGGCCTACTCTGGCTATTCTGCTGATCAATCTGACGAGCCTGGGCCTTTATGGCGCCTGGATCGCTTTGGTAGCCGATCAGCTGCTTCGTTCCCTTCTGGTCTGGCTCCGATTTATTTCGGGCAAATGGAAGAAACTTCGAATCTGAACAAAAACCCCTCCGGTGTTCCGGAGGGGTTTTTATGTTTTAAGTAATTTCTCTGGACGAATAGAGGAAAATAGTGTATTACTAATAATAAGCTGGAGCAAAGGTAGGCGAGATGAGCCCTTTGGCTGCCGCAAAGAAAAAGGGGGCAATGCCATGAATGTGATTGAGCGCATCCAGGAAAAATATGGGGATATGACCAGGAAGCAAAGGGTATTGGCCGATTATATGCTGGAAAACCCCGACTCTATGTCCTTTATGACCATGAAAAATCTGTCCGGCCGGACTCAGGTTTCGGAGATGACCATTTTAAATTACTGTACCGCGCTGGGGTATGGCAATTACAATGAGCTGAAATATGAGTTCCGCAAATATATCAATGAGCGAAACAAGATCGAAGTGCAGCGGGAGAACGCTTATCTCAACTCCAGCGTGCCGGAATATGAACTGGACGACAAACAGAACCTGCTGTATCAGGTGTGTCAGGAGGAATTTGACCTTCTCAAACTGCTGTTTGCCCATTTGGATATTCCATCGCTGTTCCGGGGGGCCGAGATGATGCTGGATGCCGATTGCACGATATTCTGTGCCCGGGGAGTGTCGCTGCAGATCGCCGATTTTCTTTCCATGCGTCTGGCCACTATGGGGCTTCCATCCATTGTGATGAACACCGAGCTGAACGACAGCGTGCAGTCGGTGCTGCCATTGCTGAGGGGAGGAACTTTGCTGGTACCCATTTCTTTGCCGGATTACTATGTGATGACCACAAAAGTGTGTGAGTTTGCCCGGCAGAGACGGTGCCGTATTTTGGCCTTGACAGACTCCAATGAGCAGTCTCCTGTGGCGCCTTTTGGGGATCTGGTGCTCACAGCCCCTGCTTCCAGCAGGCTGTTTCTCAATTCTCCCGGCGCGCTTCTGGTGTTGGCCCACCTGCTTTCCGCGGCGCTGAATATCGAAAAAAGCGCCCGCCACACCAGTAAATTTTGTTCTCCTCAGGAATTTTCCCAGGTCTTTACCAAAAAAATGAAAGGGACACGCTGAATCCCCAAAATTTTTTGGGAATTATAGTATATACATTGATTTTATAGATGGTTTATACCGCAAAATGGAAAACTGTGAAATTTGCCTAGATTTATTGGGCGGGATTCACAGTTTTTTATTATTTTATTGACTTTTTTAATAGTAAACACTACAATAATTCCATAACTTGAAACCTCCCATTGGAGCATCTGCACAATTGGAGGAATACAGAAGGAGGTTCTATTTTATGAAACGATACTTGGCATTGCTCCTGGCGCTGGTCATGTGTTTCTCCCTGGCCGCTTGCTCCGGCGGCGGTGAATCCATCACCGATGACCCCAGTGCTCCTGGTGGCTCTGGAGGCGAGAAAGAGGGTTCTGAACAGTCGTATAATTCATTTATTTCTGCAGAACCTTCCACATTGGATATCTCCCGCCGCATGGATTCCTACTCTAGTACTATCATGATCAACACCATGGAAGGTCTGGTTCGTCTGTGCCAGACTGGTGAGGGCGAAAACGCAGAATATGAGATGCGCGCCGGCGAGGCAGAAAGCTGGGACAGCAATGAAGACGGCACCGTCTGGACTTTCCATCTGCGGGATGGACTGAAATGGCAGGATGGCGAACCGGTCACCGCCGATCAGTATGTATATTCTCTGCAGCGCAGTGCCGATCCGGACACTGGCTGCCCCAACAGCTTCTTCCTGGAGCCCCTGCTCAACTACCCGGCCATCGCCGCAGGTGAGATGGATGTTTCTGAGCTGGGCGTCAAGGCCATTGACGAAAAGACTTTGGAAATCACCCTGAGCGCTCCCAAGCCCACCTTTATCGAAATGCTGCCCGCCACTGTGTATTATCCCCAGCGGCAGGATATCATCGAGAAATACGGCGATCAGTTTGGTTCCGAAGCCGAAGCCTACATCGGCAACGGTCCCTTCAAGGTGGATTCCTGGACCCATAACAACTCCATCGTTCTGAGCAAGAACGAGAATTACTGGGATGCGGACAGCGTCAAGCTGGAAAAAGTAACATACAGCATCATGACCGATGAGACTACATATTATAATGCTTTCTCCAGCGGTCAGTTGGATTCCGTTACTGCTTCCACAAAGGACTATGTGGAGATGTTCCAGGGACAGGACAAGAACTATGCTCCTTATCTGTCGGCCAACCTGACATTCAATTTCTTCAACATCAGAGACGAACTGTTCTCCAATGTAAACATCCGCAAAGCCTTTACTCTGGCTGTGGATCGGGAAGAGTTCAACGAAGTTTGCTATGACGGTATGCGCGTTCCCACTTATGGTTGGGTGGTTCCCACAATGACCGTGGGCGAAACAAATTACCGTGAAACTGCAGGCGACAATGTGAAGGTCATGCAGGAAGAGCTGGCGGCCGAAGGCAAGACCCCCAAGGATCTGCTGCTTCAGGGCATGCAGGAACTGGGTCTGGGCAATGATCCTTCCACTCTGGATGTGACATTCTCCTTTGGCTCCACCAATACTCTGACCCGCAACATCGGCGAATATCTCCAGCAGGTCTTTAAGACCGAACTGGGTGTGGAAATCGAAACCAGCTTCAATGAATGGGGCATCTTTAACTCCAATGTGCAGAGCGGCGATTATCAGGCCGGCTTCATGGGCTGGGGCGCTTATTACAACGATCCCTACGATACCCTGAGCCTGCTGCTCACCGGATCCACCGCCATCAATACCGGCTGGGCCAACGAGGAATATGATTCCATCCTCAATGCCGCCACTGCTGAAATGGACGAAGAGACCCGGATGCAGGAATATATCAAAGCCGAGCAGATCCTCATCAATGAGGAATGTGTGGTGTCCCCCATGGCTACCAACCAGGTACAGCAGTTCTATCAGCCCTATGTGAAGGGATATAGTTCTCTGGGCTTTACCAATACTGGTTGCAAGTATATCTACATCGAGAAGTAAGGGCCATTCACAGCGAGCTAGTTGAAAATCAAATCACTGTGTGACGCAAAACGGGGGGCAGCGCCTGGAGCGTTGCCCCCCGTTTCTTTCCCGGATATTTTCCAAATGATTGGAGGGGTCTTGATTGACACGCTATGTGCTCAAGCGCATCCTGTATATGCTGCTGACGCTGCTGATTGTGGCCACCGTCACTTTCTTCATGATGCGCAGCATCCCCGGTGATCCTCTGGGCGGCATGGCCCGAGAACTGCCGGAACAAACCAAGGCGAATTACTATGCAAAGTACGGTTTGGATAAACCGTTGGTAGAGCAGTATTTGATCTATATCAAAAATATGCTCCAGGGTGACCTGGGTGAGAGCTTGCTGTATCCTGGCCGTTCGGTCAGTGCCACCATTGCGGCCACTTCCCCGGTTTCCGGCTTGGTGGGAGGAATCGCTCTGGTGATTGGCTTGCTCATTGGCGTTTGCTTGGGTATTATAGCAGCGCTGAAAAAGAACCAATGGCCGGATTATGTGGTGATGGTCATTGCGATTATGGGCATCACCATTCCGGTGTTCGTGCTGGTGTCGTTGATGCAGTATTTCTTCTCCATCAAGTTGGGATGGCTTCCCTCGTCCGGTTGGGGCCAACCCAAACATTTGATTATGCCTGTGATTGTGCTTAGCTTCAGTACGATTGCCACCTATGCCCGTTATATCAAGTCCAGCATGCTGGATGTGCTGGATCAGGATTATATCCTTACCGCCCGTTCCAAAGGGCTTAGCGAAGGACAGATCGTCCGCCGCCATGTGCTGCGCAACTCGCTGCTGCCGGCCGTGACGATTCTTTCCGGACGGATCGTTGGCATCTTTACCGGCGCTTTTATCGTGGAAAAGATGTTCACCATCCCTGGCATCGGCTTCTACTACATCAGCTCCATCAACAACAACGACTACACCATGACCATGGGAACCACGGTGTTCTATGCGGCGTTGTTTGTGGTGATGCAGCTTGTTGTGGACTTTGTCTATATGTTGGTCGATCCGCGGATCCGCATTTCGGAAGCAAAGTAAAGGAGGGCTGAATATGCAAACGATCCCCAAAGAAAAATTTGAGATCATCGGCGTAGAGCCCGGCGCGGAGCGGATCGCCCGTCCACAGGTAGGTTACCTGAAGGATGTATGGCGTCGTTTCCGGAAAAACAAGCTGGCCATTGTTGCGCTGATCATGCTGGTTGTTTTGGCGTTTTTTGTGATTTTCGGCCCGGCCATCAGCGGATATTCCTATGAGGATGTGGATCCCACCTCCCGCAATGCATCTCCTTCTGCAGAGCACTGGTTTGGCACCGACAGCCTGGGGCGTGACCTGTTTGCCAGAGTGTGGCAAGGCGGCCGGGTTTCGCTGATCATCGGTTTCCTGGGTGCGTTGATCTCGGCCACTGTAGGCTGCCTTTACGGCGGAATTTCCGCTTATTTTGGCGGAAAAGTGGATACGGTGATGATGCGTATTGTGGAAGTTATTATTAGTATCCCCTATTTGATCGTGGTCATTTTGTTTTCCATCACATTCCAAAGCAAGGGACTTTTCACATTGATTTTGGCCATGACGGTTACCGGTTGGTGCGGAACAGCCCGTCTGGTTCGCGGCCAGATGCTTCAGCTGAAAAGTCAGGAGTTTGTGCTGGCCGCTCAGGCCCTGGGCGTCAAGCCGCTGCGGATCATTGTACGGCATATGATCCCCAACACCTTGAGCGTAATCATCGTTTCCATCACATTTGCCATTCCCAACTACATCTTCTCGGAAGCCTTCCTGAGCTATATCGGCCTGGGCGTTCAGTCCCCCAACACTTCCTGGGGCGCTCTGGCTTCCAGCGCCCAGACACAATTCCAATTTTATCCCTTCCAGCTGTTCTTCCCCGCTGTGATGATCGCCATCACTATGCTGGCCTTCACGATGATGGGCGACGGTTTGCGGGATGCTCTGGATCCTCGTCTGAGAAAGTAGGCGCTATATGGAAAGAATTCTTGAAGTAAAAGACCTCCAGGTCTCTTTTAACACCTATGCCGGTGAAGTACGGGCTGTGCGAGATGTAAGCTTTCATATCAACCAAGGTGAAACACTGTGCTTTGTAGGAGAGTCAGGCTGCGGTAAAACCGTTACGGCCAAAGCCATCATGCGGCTTCTTCCCAAAGGACAGGCCGTGATCAAAGAAGGGTCCCAGATCGTTTTTTCCGGAAAAGATGTTTTGAAAATGGACGGAAAAGAGCTGCGTAATTATCGCGGCAACGATGTGAGCATGATCTTCCAGGACCCCATGACCTCCCTCAACCCCACCATGACCTGCGGCAAGCAGATCATCGAAACACTCCGGCTGCACCGTGGCCTTTCCAAAGAAGAGGCCACCAAGGAAGCCATTCACATGCTGGAAATGGTTAAAATCCCAGATGCGGAACGGCGCATTAAGGATTATCCCCATCAGATGTCCGGCGGTATGCGTCAGCGGGTAATGATCGCCATTGCCCTGGCCTGTCAGCCTCATCTGCTGATTGCCGATGAACCTACCACCGCTCTGGATGTGACCATTCAGGCCCAGATCATCGATCTGCTGCGGGAACTGAAAGAGAAATTGAACACAGCCATCATCCTGGTCACCCATGATCTGGGTGTGGTGGCCAACTTTGCCGATCGCATCCAGGTAATGTATGCCGGCCAGGTAGTGGAACGGGGTACAGCCCGTGAGATCTTCTATGAAGCCAAGCATCCCTATACCTGGGCACTGCTCAGCTCGGTTCCCAAGCTGGCCAAGGAGAGCAAACAGGAGCTCTATACTCTGCAGGGCACACCTCCTGATCTGATCCTGCCTTTGAAGCATTGTCCCTTTGCGGCCCGGTGCGAATTCTGTATGCCCATCTGCAAAGAGCAGATGCCCCAGGAGACCGTTTTGACCGACACCCACAGGCTGTCCTGCTGGCTCCAGCATCCCGACGCCCCCAAGGTGAAATCCTTCTATGAAAGAGAGGTTTAAAGCATGAGTGAGAATTTGATCGAAGTCAAAAACCTCTGCAAGTATTTCCCTGCGGGCAAAAAACGCACGCTGAAAGCGGTGGACAATGTATCCCTCACCATTGCAAAAGGTGAGACACTGGGACTTGTGGGCGAGTCCGGCTGCGGTAAGACCACCTGCGGCCGTACGATTCTGAAACTGTATCCTCAGACATCAGGGCAGATTTTCTTTGATGGACAGGAAGTTTCCAATATCAAAGGAAAGGCTTTGTTGAATTTCAAAAAGCGGGCCCAGATGATCTTCCAGGACCCCTATTCTTCCCTGGACCCCCGCATGACCATCGCCGAGATCATCTCCGAAGGCATGACGGTGCACAATCACCTGTCCAATCAGGAAAAGCAGGAGAAGGTCAACGAGCTGTTGGGCAAGGTGGGCCTGACCGAAGATTATGCCAACCGGTTTGCCCATGAGTTGTCCGGCGGCCAGCGCCAGCGTATCGGTATTGCCCGGGCCTTGGCAGTGGAACCGGAGTTCATCGTCTGTGATGAGCCCATTTCCGCTTTGGATGTGTCCATCCAGGCCCAGATTATCAACCTGCTGATCAAATTGCAGAAGGAAAACCACCTCACCTATCTGTTCATTTCCCATGACCTGTCGGTGGTGCGTCACATCTCCGATCGGGTGGGTATTATGTACCTGGGCAGCATGGTGGAGCTGGGCAGCAGCCAGGCTATTTTCGGCCAGCCGCTGCACCCCTATACCAAGGCTTTGATCTCCGCCATTCCGGAGGCCGATCCCGATTCGGAAAAGACCCGGAAGCGGATTCCTCTGGAAGGAGAAGTGCCCAGTCCCATCGATCCTCCTTCGGGCTGCAAGTTCCGCCCCCGGTGCGCTTATGCCACCGACAAATGCGCCCAGGAGATCCCCACTTGGGAAGAAGCGGCTCCCGGCCATTTCGTAGCCTGCCACCACTGGCGGCAAGTGTAAGGAAAATAAAAAAAGGCGCCTGAAAGGGCGCCTTTTTTGTTCAGATTTCTCCCATCCAGTGGGAAGCTATGGTATAATAACCACAAAGTGGTTATTATACAGATTTTTGCGGCCGTTTTCTCGTCCCGCAGGCGGGACAACCGAAAACCTGGCCAATATACCATTTCGCATTCGCTTCATGGTATAATATCAACAGATTTCTTTTGAAAGGGGAAACAATATGGAGACTTCCGCGCTTTATCCCTACCCTTCCCGACGGTATGTCACCTATGCCGCCCGGGGAATGTGCGCCACATCCAACCATTTGGCGGCGCAAGCTGGGGTGGATATGCTGAAAAAAGGGGGAAACGCCTTTGATGCAGCCATTGCCGCCGCAGCCTGTCTGGTGGTTTTGGAACCCCAGACCAATGGCGCTGGCAGCGATGCATTTGCCATCTTCACGCAGAATGGAGGCAAATTGCAGGGCATGAACTCCACCGGTGTCATGGGCCGCAGCTTCGATTTGCAGAAAATGCGGGACAAGGGCTATAAGGAGATGCCCCATTATGGTTTTGAGCCGGTGACCGTGCCCGGTGCTCCCGCCGCCTGGGCAGCCATCAACGAAAAATATGGTCGTCTGCCTCTCACCGAAGTGCTAGCCCCCGCCATTTCCTATGCCCGGGAAGGTCAGGCTTTGTGCACCATCACCTGGAGCAGCATCAATACCATGGCATCCCGCATGCGGGAAAATACCGATTGCGGTCCGCAGTTTGACGAGTGGTTCCGCATTTTTATGCCGGGAGGGGAAGCGCCCCGGCCGGGACAGCTGTTCCGCAATCCTGATCTGGCGGATACCCTGGAGGCCATCGCCAAGACCCAGGCCAAGGACTATTATCAGGGGGAGATTGCCGACAGAATCGTGGCGGCCTCCCATAAGTTCGGCGGCTTTTTGGAAAAAGAAGATCTGATGGAGCATGAAGTCCAGTGGGTACAGCCCCTCAGCGTGCCCTATCATGGCTATGAGGTGTGGGAGCTGCCGCCCAACGGCCAGGGGATCATTGCCCTGATGGCCCTCAACATCCTCAATGGCTTTGAACCCTCTCCTCTGGACGATCCTCTGGGGGTGCATCGGCAGATCGAAGCCACCAAGCTGGCTTTTATCGACGGCCTGCGTTATATCGCCGATCCCCGGTTTATGGAAGTGTCCCCGGAAGAAATGCTCTCTCCGGAATATGCCGCCGCCCGGCGGAAGCTCATCGGCCAGACCGCCATCGAGCCGGCCCCGGGCAATCCCAAGAACCCGGGCACCGTCTATCTTTGCGCGGCGGACAACGAAGGCAATATGATCTCCTACATCCAAAGCAATTATGCCGGTTTTGGTTCGGGCGTGGTGGTGCCCGGCACGGGCATTGCCCTGCAGAACCGGGGCAAGGGCTTCTCCCTGGATCCGGAAAGCCCCAACGCCGCAGCGCCGGGCAAGCGGCCTTACCACACCATCATCCCCGGATTCCTCACAAAAGACGGCAAACCGGTGGGCCCCTTTGGGGTAATGGGCGGCTTCATGCAGCCCCAGGCCCATGTGCAGGTGATGACCAAGCTCATTGACTGCGGCCTTAACCCCCAGGCCTGCATCGATGCCCCCCGTTGGCTGTGGACTGCCGGAAAAGAAGTCCATGTGGAAACGGAATTTTCCACTTATCTGGCGGATTCTCTGGCCCAGCGCGGACATAAAATCGTCTTTGATACCAACCGGGGCGGCTTTGGCAAGGGTCAGATGATCCTGCGCACTCCCTTTGGTACACTCATCGGCGGCACAGAGCCCCGCTGCGAAGGGGCCTGCGCAGCCTGGTAACTCCCCTTTCCTCCCCCCTGGCTTTGCGGCCAGGGGGAAGGAAAAATATCTCTTGACAGAGGACGCTCCTTATGCTATACTAATCGAGTACCAAACAAACAGAATATCGCGGGGTGGAGCAGTTCGGTAGCTCGTCGGGCTCATAACCCGAAGGTCGTAGGTTCAAATCCTGCCCCCGCAACCACATTGTGCGACCAAAAAAGATATCGCACCGAAAAAGCCCGAAACCATGCGGTTTCCGGGCTTTTTTCGTGCCCGGTTTTGACTGCACAAAAAAAAGATATCTTCCCGCCCTTCACTCGTGTGGTGAGGACTTGAACTAAATCTGACCGGTTTTGAGCCTCTTTTTTGGCCCAAAACGATAATAAATATTGATCTACTCAAAAAATAAAATGTTAAATTTTTGTGAACAATGTGGTTTGTACCAAAATGTAGTACAAACCACTGATTTTCTTTTTGGAGCATAGTGGCCGTCACCCATCACTGGGTGGCGGCCTTTTTTATTTGCAAAATATATATTCAATCGACTGGAGGTCTTTAGGATGGATCAGCAAATGAAGCCGTTGAGCCCATATTTTTCGGAGCTTTCGCTTCGCCTTAGCAAAGAAGGCTACACGGTCCACATAGGCGAAACCGACTGTCTGTCAGCGGACTGGCAAGGTCTCCCTCTCTGCCGGATCACAGCGGACGGAGGCGTTCGCTACTGGCAGGAGGATGTAGCGACGCCGGAACGGGAACGGGCCTGTGAGCGAGCCACCGATCTGGCCTGCACCGTGCGGGAGTACATGACGCTGCTGGAACAGGCTCCGCCCCTGCAAGCCCAAAGCCTGACCGGTGACTACCGTCTGCTGGCTGACTTCAATGGAGCCGTGCTGGCCGCCCATCCCACCCGGCTTGGCGTCCAATTCGTCACATGGGACTGGAGCTTCGACCGCACAGGTCTCAACCAGGGCAATTACTTTCAGGAAAACTATGTAGGTGCCAAGCAGGACTTCGCCATCCGCGCCGGCCTCATTTCCAAACAGCAGATCTTCAATCAGGAGCAGCTTATCGAAATCTACCGGTGCTGCTCTGACACCTTAGACGCTGGTTTTGATTTGACTGCCGAGCAGGAAAAGTGCATCCGGGGCGTTCAGGAGCAGATTGCCATTGCAGCTCCCGATGCCCTGGATCGCATAAGGGAGCAGGAGCAGCACCCCATGGAACCCTACAACCAGGAACCGATCATGTAATATTCAAGCGCCGGAGTTTTAGAAATAAGACTCCGGCGCTTTTTTGCTTTACTGAAAGGAGCACACCACCAATGACACGCTACTTCATGCGGGATACACCGCTGTGCCAGATGGAACAGCAGATGATGACTCCGCCCTATTTCAAGCCCAGAGGCCATGGCCGATACTATCCCGGTTTTCAATATAGCAGAGATGACATGGAGTGCCCATACTGCATGAACTTCAGACGCAATCATCCCTGCCCTTTGGAGCAGTGCGTCTGTCTGGATGAACGGATCGTGGCTGGTGCGATTGACCTCAACGAGTTTGTCAGGGATTGCTTCTTCCCTGAAGCTGGAGCGCAGCTTCAGGCCCGGTTAGAGAGGAGTTTCAATGGCTGCTCCATTGAATTTTTCCTGAGCGACAGTCATCGGGAGCGTTGGCAGCACTGGCGTGAGCGCTGTTTTCGAATGCCGAACCGTAACCTGGCCGCACTGTTTCTTCTCACGGCGTATGAGGATATCTGGCGCAGGATGATCTGGAAGTTTGATGCCTGCGGATTTGACTTCCAGTC
>OHAD01002503.1_pt1 | contig 13862 bp, 8 predicted proteins | sample 1577011 | NCBI WGS metagenome assembly OHAD01 (sample SAMEA3541510, study PRJEB24748) | human gut metagenome | biome: human gut; feature: human-associated habitat; material: faeces | place: China | collected 2012
AGTTAAACATAACATCCGCTTCTTCCTGGTATGGAAAAATATTTTTCTCCTCGCCGCGTCTTACAGAGGGCCATCTTGCAATGGTCTCGCTGGCTGAGGTTCCTCTTGTTCTTGCATCCCGGACGATTCTGCGGATCAGTCTGCCGTCTGTGGTAGGAATCCGGTTGTGTTCATCAATGTTCAGCTGGGTGAGGGCACTGATATAGATTTTGAACTTGCTCTCCTTCGGAAGCGCATAGCTTAATTTGTCATTCAGACCGTGAATTCCCTCAATAACAAGGATATCTTCCTTCCCCAGCTGGAGAAAATCGCCTTTATATTCTCTCTGCCCGGTCTTGAAGTTGAACACCGGAAGTTCTATTCTCTCTCCATTAAGAAGTGCCAGCATATCTTTGTTGAACTGCTCCACATCAATGGCTTCCAGACACTCGTAATCCTTTTCCCCGAATTCATCCAGCGGGGTATGCTCTCTGTTTACAAAATAATTGTCAACAGCAATGGGATGTGGCTTCATTCCGTGCGCCGCCAGCTGAATGGACAGCCTGCGGGAAAAGGTAGTCTTGCCGGAGGAGGACGGACCAGCGATCATGACGAACTTCTTGTTTCCAGCCTCCACAATCTGCTCTGCAATTCTGGCAATTCCAGACTCCTGGATTGCCTCCTGCATGAGAAGGATCTTCTGTATCCCCTGGGAAACGATCTGATCATTCAGCTCGCCTACTGTGGAGATTTCCAGCTTTCTGCCCCACTCTTCAGAATCCTTCTGCACCTGGAAGATCTTCTCCTGGGGCCGGAATTCCGGGAGCACATCCGGAGCCTTAGCCTCCGGCAGAATCAGCACAAAGCCTTCATCATACAGCTTCAGGTCAAAATATGGCACATAACCGGTATCGTAAGCCATTGCCCCGTAAAAATAGTCCTCAAAATTCTCTATGCTGTAAATATTCACCCTGGAAACCCTGCGATAGCGGAACAGCTTCTCTTTATCATACATTCTGTGATGATGAAAAAGTGCAATTGCTTCATCCGTTCCTACACTTCGTTTCTTCACCGGGATTTTCTGCTCCACCAGTTCTGTCATCCGCTTCTTTACCTGGTCAAGAAATGCCTGATCCAGCTTCTGTTCTCCCGCCATGGTAAAGTAAAAACCGCTTCCTACAGAATAATGAAGCACCACTTTATCTACTTTTTCTTTGCCTGCAAGATCATAAATTGCCTTTAAAAGCACCAGACATGCAGTTCGCTTATAGGTTTTATTTCCAATGCTGTCTTTTGTGGTAACCAGCCGGACTTCGCCGTCCCGTTCCGCTTTTTTATGAAGCTCACAGATCTTACCTCCTGCAATTACAAGAATAACAGGGGCCGGGCTGGTCTTTTCGTACTCTTTTACAACTTCTTTATAGGTAATTCCCATGGGAAACTCTCTGGTTTCCCCATTGATCGTAAGTTTCACTGCATGATCCATAAAATCTCCTTTTCTGATCTGAAAGATCAATTAGGCTAAACATAAATCACATTTTCCCAAACCAGACAATATTATTCTGACAACTCATTTTATCTCCGGGCGGGCGAACACCATCACGCCCATCCACACCAGGTCTTAACCTTATAATATCGTATACGGGCTTCTCACCTTTGCGCAGCTGACTATAAGCTCCGGAAACGCTTTTGCCAGTCTTTCCTTCATATCTTCCATAAAAATATATTCCGTACCGTAATGACCTGCGTCAATGATTGCAAGCCCCTGGGCTACGGTGTCAATTCCGGTATGGTGGTCAATATCACCTGTCACATATACATCTGCCCCGGCAGCAAGCACATCCTGGATCATACTTTTACCAGAGCCGGTACATACGGCAGCCGTTTTCACAGTCTGTTCCAGATTTCCGTACACTTTCACATCTGAAAGCTTCAGGTTCTTTTTTACAAGAAGGGCGTACTCCTTTAATGTCATCTCACAAGGCAGATTTCCCACACGCCCAAAGCCAATGGGCTCTCCGTCTTTTTCCCCGGTGGCACAAAGTACCTTCGTATCTGACAGTTCCAGATATCTAGCACTTAAATCTGCCATTCCCAGAATATCATAGTTGGTGTGCATCGCATAATAAGATATTCCATGGCGCACCAGACTGATAATTTTCCGTCCTGTAAAGCTATGATTGTTAATCTTCTTAATACCGGAAAAGATCATAGGATGATGGGTAACGATCATGTCAGCGCCAGCCTGGATAGCCTCGTCTAACACCGCTTCGGTAAGATCAAGGGCAAGAAAGACATGTTTTACCTCACTCTCGTCATCTCCTGTAAGAAGTCCCACATTATCCCAGTCCTCTGCAACTGCTGCCGGAAAATTTCCTCCCAGCCATTCTGTCAGTTCTTTAACCTTCATATTCTGCCAGCGCAGCAGCGATCAGCTGCGCCTCCTCCTTTACTTCCAAAATGCGGGCAGTAACTGCCTCTGCCTTCGGTGCCGTTTCCAATTGGTCCAGAATCTGGGAGCGGATCCGGGATTCCCGCTGAAGATAATGGTAAAGCACCTGGTTCTTTTCCTGAAGAAGATATTTGCCAAAGGCTTCCTCCAAGGTGTAAGCAGCTGGATTTTCCGGCATTTCTGCCCATTCATCAGCATGTAGGTTCTCAGAAGAAGCAGCTTTCACAGACGTATTTTTTGGGAAAGAATCCACGTTAAGTTTCAAACTGCTGTGAACATTTTCCCCAGGCACCACCCGCATCATGGGATAAAATTTCCCATCCTCTTCCACCATTTTCTCTTCTGTGATCTCCCAGCCTTCAGACTGGATAAATCTGCGAAAATGGGGAATGTCGGACTGTGGCTGTAAAATCAGCTCAGAGAAAGAATTTCTCACAGACCTGCCATCTGTGAGAATCCTTTCCATAAGGGGACCGCCCATACCTGCGATCACAAGGGTGTCACCCTCTCCGGCTTTCAAGCCTTCAAGTCCGTCTGAGAGCCGGGTCTGTATGTATTCCTCCAGTCCATACTGCCGGATATGTTCCTGTGCCCTGGAAAGGGGTCCTTTTCGCACATCCATTGCAATGGCGGATGGAATTTTTTTCTGCTGTATCAGGTATACCGGCAGATATCCATGATCGCATCCCACATCTACCAGCCGGTTTCCTTCTGTCACCAGGTCTGCGATTGCAGACAGTCGTAAGGATAACTGCATAGTCCACTCCTTAATCCAGATAATCCTTCAGCTTGCGGCTGCGGCTTGGATGACGGAGCTTACGAAGAGCCTTTGCCTCAATCTGACGGATACGCTCTCTGGTAACGTTAAACTCCTTACCAACTTCCTCAAGCGTTCTTGCACGTCCATCATCAAGTCCGAAACGAAGACGGAGAACCTTCTGTTCTCTCTCAGTAAGAGTTCCAAGAACCTCTACCAGCTGCTCCTTCAAAAGAGTAAATGCTGCAGCATCAGCCGGAACCGGAACATTGTCATCCTGGATGAAATCTCCAAGATGGCTGTCCTCCTCTTCACCAATAGGGGTCTCCAGAGAAACCGGCTCCTGGGAAATCTTCAGGATCTCACGTACACGGTCAACCGGCATGTCCATCTCTTCCGCGATTTCCTCCGGAGTAGGTTCACGTCCAAGCTCCTGGAGTAACTGTCTGGAAACGCGGATCAGCTTGTTGATCGTCTCAACCATATGAACCGGAATACGAATGGTACGCGCCTGGTCTGCAATGGCTCTTGTGATAGCCTGACGGATCCACCAGGTAGCATAGGTACTGAACTTGTAACCCTTTCGGTAATCAAATTTTTCGACAGCCTTGATAAGACCAAGGTTACCTTCCTGAATCAGATCCAGAAACTGCATTCCGCGGCCCACATATCTCTTGGCAATGCTTACAACCAGGCGCAGATTCGCCTCAGCCAGACGCTTTTTGGCATATTCATTGCCCATCTCCATCTGTTTTGCCAATTCTATCTCCTCCTCCGGTGAGAGAAGGGGTACCTTTCCAATCTCCTTCAGGTACATTCTCACAGGGTCATCTATATTGACGCCGTCCGGAATAGTCAAATCGATGCTTTCAACGTCTATCTCTTCTTCATCATTCAGCTCTTCCTCAATAAAAAGATCCGGATCGATCTCAAGCTCCTCTTCGAACTGCAATACATCCACCTTATTACTATCGAGAAAATCATATATCTGATCCAACTGATCCGGGTTCAGTATTTCGCCATGGAAAAAGTCAAGAATTTCTTTATTTTCCAACACATTCTTCTTACTTTTCGCCAGTTCCAAAAGCTGTGTGAGCTTCTCTTCAAATGTCACTGTCTTTTCATCCATAATTCTTACATCCCTCCATAGCTTTTTAATATTTTCTCCTTAATCGAGTGAAATATGCAGATTAGCAAGTTCCGCCTGATCCCTGATCAGTTTTTGCAGCTCGTCCAGCCCTTCGGCGTGGCGGATCTGATGATCCAGACTGTTCTTTTTAATGCGCAGCACTGTCTCCGAAAAGGCTTTTTTCTGTTCTTCATTACTCAGGGACTCTTCCAGACTGGCGTTAAACAGAGCCGCCACCTCCCGGTAGTTCCCCTCGTCGTCAATAAAATGATTCAGGATGGATGCCGGATTAACATCTCCTTTTTCATGACCGTCAAAAACCATCTGCGCCGCCTCCCGGTACAGCGGTTTTACAAAATCAGCCGGACCGATAATTCCATGAATCTTATCAAAAAGCTCCGGTTCTTCAATCAGCCATGTGAGCAGAAGACGCTCCGACTTCCTGATGCCTTCTTCCTTCTCCTTCTTCTTTGCAGGCGCGCCCGGACGGTTCGCGGCGCTCTCTTCCCCGCCTGGCTCCCTGGTTCTTCCGGCCCCCATTCCCAAACGGTTTCCCAACTGATTGACAAGGGTTTTCAAATTCTCATAATTGATAAAAAATTCTCTGGATACGGCCTGTATATAGTTGTCCCTCTCCAGAGCTTCCGGAAAATCCAGTAATTTTCTGGCTGCCTTATTATAAAAATCCGTTTTCTGCTCCGGATCCTGCATATCGCATCCTTCTTTTAATACATCTATCTCAAATAAAAAGCTGTTACGGGCATTTTCAATCCGTTTTTTGAACTCCTCCGGACCCAGGTTCTTCATAAACTCATCCGGATCCTTGTATGGCCTCATATTCAGCACCTTTGCCGATATCCCCGCGTTCTTAAGTATCGGGATTGCCCGAAGAGCCGCTTTTACGCCTGCGTTATCGCTGTCATAGGTCAGAATCACCTGTTCCGTATAGCGTTTCAAAAGAGCCGCATGCTGTTCCGTCATCGCCGTCCCCAGCGATGCCACCGCATTGGTAAAGCCGGCCTGATGCATCGATATTACATCCATGTATCCCTCGCAGAGCAGGATAAACTTCTGTCTGGAGGTTCTGGCATAATTAAGCCCGTAAAGGTTCCTGCTCTTGTCAAACAGCTTCGTCTCCGGAGAATTCAGGTATTTGGGTTCTCCGTCTCCCATGACGCGGCCGCCAAAACCGATCACCCGGTTATTGACATCCATAATCGGAAACATGACGCGGTTCCAGAACTTGTCCCGTGAGCCGCGCTCTTCAATTGTGACAAGGCCTGTCTCCTTTAATATGGTATCGTCATACCCTTTGCCTCTCAGATAGCGGTACAAATCATCGCTTGTTTTATTCGAATACCCCAGTCCGAACCGGCGGATTGTCTCATCCGTCAGCTGGCGCCTCTGCAGATAATCATAGCCTGCCCGGCCCTGCGGCTGTTTCAACTGATAATAAAAGTAATTGGCCGCCTGCTTATTGATCTCAAGCAGCGCCGCTTTCAGATCCGCCTGCGCCTTTGCCTCTTTGGAATATTCCATCTTCGGCAGCTTGACGCCGCAGCGTCCGGCAAGCATTTCCACTGCCTCACGGAAGGAATAATTCTCATATTCCATAACAAAGGTAATCACATTGCCGCTCACGCCGCATCCAAAGCAATGATACATCTGCTTCTGGGGCGCCACGGAAAATGACGGTGATTTTTCGTGATGGAAGGGACAAAGGCCAAAATAATTGGCCCCTTTCTTCTGAAGCTTCACATACCCGGAAATAACATCCACGATGTCGCTTCTCATTCTGACTTCTTCTATTACTTCTTCCGGATAATACATGAAAACCTCCTTAAACTTTCCAGGATTTTGGTACAAAGAGCTCGTTAAAACGGTCTATGGCGTAGATGTCGGTCATTCCGGCAATATAATCGCAGACCACCCGTTCTTCTTTTTCACCGCGCTCTCTCATCATATCCAGATACTCTTCCGGTAATTCATCAATATGTTTCATATAATGCTCATAGAGCATGACAATCATGTGCTGCGCCTTGCCCTCCTCCGCTTTGGCGATTCCGTTCCGGTATACATTCTCGAACATCCATCTGCGCAGGCCGTGCATCGCCGTCTCCATACCGGGAGACATGGCGATCTCAGGCTTGTCAAAGCTCTGGTAAATAATATCATGTATCATTGTATTGAGACGCTCCCTGACACTGTTCCCGAGAATATCCGTATATTCCGGCGGCAGATCTTCTTCCTCGAAAATCTTTCCCCGGATCGCGTCGTCAATATCATGGTTAATATAGGCTATCTTATCGGAAAGACGGACGATATGTCCCTCCAATGTAGATGGACGGCCGCTGGTACGGTGATTCAATATCCCGTCCCTCACCTCCCAGGTCAGGTTGATTCCCCTGCCCTTTTTCTCCAGCACCTCCACAACGCGGACGCTCTGCTTGTAGTGGGCAAAGCCGCCGCTGCAAAGTTTATCGAGAATCGCTTCCCCCGAATGGCCAAACGGCGTATGCCCAAGATCATGGCCAAGCGCAATCGCCTCGGTAAGGGATTCATTCAGCCGCAGAGCTTTTGCAATGGTCCTGGCTATCTGGGAAACCTCCAGCGTATGGGTAAGCCGGGTTCTGTAATGATCACCCTCAGGCGCGAGGAATACCTGTGTCTTGTGCTTCAGCCTTCTGAATGACTTGCTATGTAAAATCCGGTCCCTGTCCCGCTGGTACTCCGGACGGATATCACAGAGAGGTTCTTCCCTGTCCCTGCCCCTGGTGTTTTCGCTTAAAGATGCGTAAGGGCTAAGATATTCACGTTCCCATTTTTCCGTAGTTTCTCTGATATTCATATCGCTCCCACCCTTATTCAGAACAATTTGTGCAATAATCTCGAAAGTTCACCCATTATCTATCTATGATATCATATTTTTCTACTTTTTAACACCCTTAATATGTTAATATTTTCTAAAAAGTTACGAAAAAAAGGACAAAAGACGCAAGATTCCTTTCTATATATCATGCTTTACACAGGGAAGGAATCTGCCAGACACAGGGTTCCCCACCCGATTCTCGGGTTCGGATAGACGCTCTCTCCCGGCAGGTGCCTCGCCCCCCGGATCAAAAAAGCCTTCAGTTTTTCGCCATAGAGGAAGGGATCATTGCCCCTTACAACTCCCCACTGCATCATCAGAGCCGCGCTGCCCGTCACAAAGGGGGCGGCAAAGGATGTTCCCGTAACCGTCTCATAGCCTCCCCCCGCCCTGGCAGTCATAACATTTACACCCGGAGCTGCAAGATCCGGTTTGACCAGGTTGTCGAGCCTGGTAAACCCCCGCCCTGAAAAGTCAGCGTAGGCCTGATAAGAATCGTTATAGGCTCCGACTGAGATTGCCCGAAGGGATGTCGACGGTATTGTGAGGGTCGTATCCGGCGTGGAGCGCAGGAAATGGGTGGCACGGTTCAGGGCGCTTGCCGACGGCAACCAGAAATCATACTGCCCCGAGATAATTCGGCGGGGAATCAGCCTGAATTTCCAGATTCCGCTCTCCACATAATCGTACCTGGGTATGAAATCAAAATAAATTTCCTGAGCCTTGCTGTATGGGCTGGGTTTTCCATAGTATAAAAGAACCGTTGTCCTTGCAAACTGGATCCGCTGGGAGCCGAGCTGGCTGCTTATTGGACCTACCGTAGTGCCTCCGGGTCCCACCAGTACGACATCAAAAATATCCGCATAAATCTTCCACAGCTGTACGCCGAAGCCGGTTTCGTAGCCATCCACCGACAGTTCAATCTCCACCTCACTTCCCTCCGTCAGAACACCGGAGGTATGCCCCATCGCGCTGCCTTCGTTGCCGGTTCCGGCAACCACTGTGGTTTTCCCCTGGGCAGCCATGGTATTTAAATAAGTTTCCAGCAGGCTGGTTCCATCGTGAGAGCCATATGTATTACCGAAGCTGAGATTGACAGCCAGCGGTTTCTGGTAAAAAACCGCCCGGTTCACAACATAATCCAGGGCACGCATCATCTCCGTAGTCCGGGGAAAAGAATCCGTGGCCGGAACGCCCAGTTTCACAATAAGCAAATCACTTTCCCAGGCCACGCCTTTGTATCTGCCGTCACCTTCCAGTCCGCTACCGGCCGCAATCCCGGCCACCGCCGTCCCATGACCGCTCACATCCCTCGTCGGCACAATCTGGTAAGCCGCCTCACGGCTTCCCGCTGCAAGCGCTTCATTGATCTGTTCACGGTCATATATGGTATCTTTATCCTGATCCCATAATTCCAGGATGCGGCTTTTTCCGGCAGCATCACGAAAATCCCGGTGATAGTAGTCAATCCCGGAATCAATAATGGCGGTGATGACGCCTCGGCCGGTCAGGCCGCTTCCGTCCTCCTGAACCTGATTAATGCAGGAATTGCTTCTACCTCTGTAAACGGAAAAATAGAGCCTTTTCGGTTTTTCTATATATTCGATCTGCGAAAAACCTGTCAAAGACTCTATTAGTGATTGCGGTACCGTTAAGATCGCATAGCCTCCAGATAATGTGGCTGCTTCGATTTCCGGTAATGCTTCAAGGACAACATTCAGATCTCCGTTGTATTTTACGATCAGCTCCCACCGTTTTTCTTCCCTGTTAAACCCCACGCTCAGCGCAGGTGATTTTTCAAGTTCTTCCGCCGTGGCATCGAGAGCCAGGTTCAAAAGATTTTCTGCTTTTTGATCGGCCATACGCACATCCGTTTTCTCATATTACACCTAAGTATATGCGGACAGCGGTGAGAATATGCCTGCTATTTCAGGAAACCGTTTATAATCTGTTCCTCTGCCTCAGCTTCCGTAAGCCCCAGCGTCATCAGCTTTATAATCTGTTCTCCCGCAATTTTGCCGATTGCCGCTTCGTGAATCAGGGCTGCATCCGGATCATTGGCGGTCAGTTCCGGAACTGCCTGGATTTTTGCGTTGCCTATAATAATCGCGTCGCACTCCGTATGGCCTGCGCAGCGGCTGTTTCCATTAATGACGGAAATAAACTTCTGGCGGGAATCTTCCTTGGCAACAGAACGCGACATTACATTGGCGCTGGCATCCTCACCGTTCAGATTGACAATAATGCTGCTCTCGGCATCCTGGTTCCCATGGGTCAGAAGGCGTTCTTTGATGACAATGCCGGCTCCTGCTGCCAGATCCGCCACTGTTTTCCTGATCGTGGAATCCACTCCCTTAATCTGGACCGTCTCCATCTCCAGGCTGCTTCCTTCCTCCATCGTAACTTCCGTCGTCGGATTTAAAATCCGCTTTCCTTTTCCGTCCCCTTCGCCGTAATGCTTCTCAACATAACGGACCCTGGCATTCCTTCCGATAAAAAAGCGGTGGATTCCGTCATGCTCAGATGCGGCGTCTCCGCCGTTATGAATGCCGCAGCCTGCAATAATCGTCACATCTGCATTATCTCCGATATAAAAATCATTGTATACCATCTCCGTCATGCCGCTCTGGCTTAAGACAACCGGGATATGGACACTCTCATTCTTCGTGCCTTCCTTAATTCTGATATCTATGCCCGACTTGTCCTCTTTCGTTATAATGTCAATATTGGCCGTCGTATTTCTGCCGGCCATCTGTCCGTTGGCGCGGATATTATATGCTCCTGCCGGTACTCCATGCAGATCGGCCACCTCTTCCAGTAATGTTCTCTGAATCTGATCCATTAATTATCCCTCCTGTAAAAATCGCAAGCCTCCACTGCAGATGACGTCCCCAGAATCTCCGGAAGAATCTCATCCTTTCTGCCTTCCTTAATCACGCGCCCGTCAGCAATTACGACAATACGGTCCGCAATATTGAGAATCCGTTCCTGATGGGAGATAATCATGATAGATCCATTCGTCTTTGCCCTCATTCGCTCAAAAACCTGAATCAGGTTCTGGAAGCTCCAGAGATCAATCCCCGCCTCCGGCTCATCAAATACCGACAGCCTGGACGCCCTGGCCAAAACCGTGGCGATTTCGATTCGTTTCAGCTCGCCGCCGGAAAGACTTGCATTTACTTCACGGTTAATATAATCCTTTGCACATAAGCCAACCTCCGACAGATAGCGGCAGGCATCCGCCGCAGACATGTTTTCTTTTGCCGCAAGCCGGATCAAATCGAGAACCTGAACACCTTTAAACCGCACCGGCTGCTGAAACGCGAAGCTGATTCCCATGTTGGCTCTCTCGGTAATGCTTTTACCTGTGATATCCTCGCCGTTAAACAGGATCCGGCCCCCGGTCGGATTAATAATGCCTGCAATCAGCTTGGCAAGCGTTGACTTCCCGCCCCCGTTCGGCCCTGTTATTACTACAAATTCATTGTCATTTATCGTTAAATCGACATGGTGGATTATTCCTTTTTGTCCCTTTTCTTCCTGGATCTCATAAGAAATATTCTCCAGTTTAAGCATGGTGTTCCTCCTCTATGATAAATTTATCCATCGTGATGTTTCTGCTGCTTTTTCACATCTTTTTGCAGTTAGTATTATATACCACTTTTCCAGCTTTTACTATAGTAAGGAGGAGAAAAGATCGCTTGATTGTGTGTTTTTTTACAAAAACCTGCATAAAAAGCCTTCAATATCTCTAAAAACCGCTGCAAGTATATCTGCTGCCGCACCGTTCCCCATGTGGCTCCCGGCGTTATGTTTCTTGCATTTCTCCCTGAGCTGTTATAAAATAATAAAAAAGATACAAAGGAGAATTCTATTGGCTTCCATCGAAATTTTTCTTTTGCAGTCCCCTAAAATCATACATGATTCTTCCCCGTGCCGTCTTCCCTACCAGAAGGCCGAAGCGCTTTTATATTATCTGGCCATAGAAAAAAGGGCCACCAGAGAACAGGCCGCGTCCCTTCTGTGGGATCAGTGTGACGAGGCGGCAGCCAGAAAGAATCTGCGCCATGCAATCTTCACGGTAAAAAAGGCCCTCGGTGAAGAATGCATCCTGCCGTACGGCCGCCAGGAATTGATTTTGAATCCTGATATCTCCATTACCCTGGATTATGATCAGTTAATACAAGAGGAATGTACCGATGTCTATCACGGTGAATTCCTGACAAGCTTCTATATTAAAGGCGCTCCTGCTTTCGAAGAATGGATGCTTGCAAAAAGGCACTATGCCCTGCATACTTATCTGAAGCTGATTTACCGCCGGCTTTCCCTTCTTCCGGACAGCGACGTCGAAGAATCGGAACGGCTGTTCCGGCTGTATATGGAAGAAGACCCTTTGGACGAGAATATCTACCGGCTGATGATGGAACGCTACAGAGCCTGCGGACTTTATTACAAGGGGCTTAAGCTATACGATCGCATGGTACATCTTTTTGAAAAGGAACTTTCCGCATCTCCCGGTAAAGAGCTTCAAAAGCTGCACCACCGGATGCTCGATGCCCTGAACGCGGAACGGCCCGTCCTGCAGGAAGCGGTCGAAGAGCTTCCGGGACGCGAAAAAGAGCTGCTTTTTCTGTCGGACGCATTTCAGCGTTTCATGGGCGGAGAATCCGCCTCCATCCTGCTTTCCGGTATTGACGGAAGCGGCAAGACATATTTGGCTGAGTATTTCACCCGGAATCTTTCCAATTCCTCTTTTCTTATTTTGCAGGCATCCTGTCTGGAAACAGAAAAGGATGTGCTGTTAAAACCCGTCAGCACCATGATTCTGCAGCTCCAGCCCCTGCTGGAGCGTTATCACCTCAAGGTGGATCCCAGTCACCTGGAAGCCGCATCCAGGCTTTTTCCCCTGACCGGCTCGATTGACACATGGGCCTACAGTCTGCTGTTTAAACTGTTTTACAGTATAGGGGAACAGATTCCCCTGGTACTTTCTTTTGATAACCTTCAATATATGGACTCAGCCAGCCTTGATTTTATTTCAATGCTGATACGCGGCCGGAATCCGAATATCCTGTTTTTCGGAACCGTTCTTCCTTTCTGCAGTAATATGAATAAGATCCTGAAACCGCTCTGTGAGGAAAATTTACTATCCCATCTGGAGATATCGCCTCCTGCATCTGTTGAATCCGGCACCGCCGTAAAAGCAATAAAAGCGGATTATTTCTGCCAGCTTTCGGGTCCGGCAGAGAGCCTGTCACATACCGGGACATCCGTACTGGAACTGCTCTCCGCCTGTCAGTCCAAAGCAAGCTTCGGACTGTTTGAAGATCTGCTCAGGGAAAATCCGCTGAACATCCTGGATACTCTGGAGCAGCTGAAAAACCTCGGCATCATTGAGGAAAGGTTCGAACAGCAAAGTCCCTATTTTGTATTTTGCAATAACAGCACCAGGAAAATGATATATGAACGAATGTCCCCATCAAGACGCTGTTATTATCACAGAATTCTTGCAGAGCATTTAAAACATATGGAGGCGCTTGGAGCATCCGATTATGAATGCCTGATTTACCACTATTGCCGCGCCGGCAGCCAGGCGATGGAGCTAAAATGCCGTATCCTTGCTCTGGAAGAATATATGATAAAGAATTATGAGCTTTATCCGATGCAATATGCTCCCCACAGGGAAAATAACGGAGCCATCCCTTCGTTTACGGGATACTGCAATATCTTGGAAGACCGTCTCCTATCCCTTCCTGAAAACGAAGCTTCCTCCATCCCTTTTTCCCGGCTGTACGCACTGCTGCTGCGCACAAAAGCCCAGTACTGCATCGCCCGGGGTGAATATAAAGAAGGGCTTGCCTGCCAGAAAAAGGCGCTGCTGATTAACAGCCAGACCGATCGCGATCCTCTTATGCGGATCCGCTGCCTGCGCCTCGTCAATTTTTACCGGCTTAACATATGGAGTACAAAAGATTTGGATCATTCCCTGTCGGAATGTTTGACGCTCGGAAAAGAAGGGGGATTTGAAGAAGATTATGCAATAGACTGCCGTCTCTACGGCCTTTTTAAAACCATGGAAGGAAATTATGCTGCCGGCCTGCGCTATCTGAAACGGGCTCTGAGGATTTTCTCAAAATATCCTCTGAAATCGCGTATTTATACCCTGAATATCGCCGGATGCTACAATTATATGGGAGAAGCCTACCGCAAGCAACAGCAATTTGCAAGAGCCGTCCGTTTCTACCAAAAGGCCGTCCAGACCTGCGAAGCCGCCCATGCCTGCGGAAATGCCGTCTTCTATTCCAATCTGGGACGCGCTTACCTTGCAATGGGACGGAAAGAAGAAAGCGCAGACGCATTCTATCTTTCCAACAGACTTTTCAATGATTCCGCCGCCCTGATCGGACGCTCCATCACCAAAGGCTACGTGAGCATCCTGGAAGCGGAGAAAGGCAATTTTTCCGCTTCCAGAGAACTGATTGCCGAGGCCGGGGAAAGCGCCCGCCTTTTGAACTCCCCGCAGTCCCTGGGGCTTTTAGCCCTTGCTTGCAGCGAACTGACGCATCGCTGGCCGGATGAATTTTCTTCTATATTAAAGCAGGCGCCGGATGAATACAGGCGTGAGGCCGCCGCATTACTTAAAAATATTCCCGGAGCCTATGAGACAGGGGAGCTG
>OHAD01002504.1_pt1 | contig 13857 bp, 20 predicted proteins | sample 1577011 | NCBI WGS metagenome assembly OHAD01 (sample SAMEA3541510, study PRJEB24748) | human gut metagenome | biome: human gut; feature: human-associated habitat; material: faeces | place: China | collected 2012
GTCTTGCCCTTTTTGCGGATGGAATACAGGCAGGCCCGTTTGCACAGGTTCATGTCTGAGCCACCTCATTTCCTTTTTGTAAAACCAGTGGGTTCACTTGTGTACCTCCTAACATAAGTTTTTCGCCGGGGCTGTTTCCCGCTCCGGTAGGTATCCCGTCTGCCGGGAACACCCTTATGGTACACTACGAAGGTGGAGTTGAGGTGGAGTTGAGGAGTAGTTTTGATGGAGTTGGCATTTTTACAAAGCGAAATCAGTGTACTGTCTCCCAGCATCCGGGCAAAGAAAAAGCAGGAAATCTCTCTCAAGATTTCCTGCCGGATGGTGCCGCCGATAGGCGGCTGCTATTCAGTTTTGAAAGTTCGGGTCAGGGTGACCCGATGATGGGATATTTTACAACTCAAAATTCCTATCTCAAATCAAAAAGAACGCTTTCATAGTCCTTTACGAAATACTTTATATTTGTGCGTCCTTTCTGGATAATTGTGTGGCCTTCTGCTTCCAGTCTTTCCTTTTGTGCTTCTATACCGCCGGGATATTTTGCGTTCAATTCCCCGTTTGCCTTTAAGGTTCGCCAATACGGGGTTTCATCTTCGGAACGCTGGTAACTCGCCCATGCTGCAATAGATACAAAAATCCCGGCTGTGATAGGCTCTGTGAAATCCGCCCCGTTCAGTTCAGCAAAATATTCACGGATTTTTCCGACAGTGATTACTTTGCCATAAGGAATTAGTTTCATCACCTTGTCATAGTCGATTGGTGGGGCAAAGTACATTCTGCTTCCGCCATATTTCTCAATGCTTTTCTGGTCGGTAATGGTCTGAAATTTAGGCATATCCTTGCTATCATGTAGCATGGCATTAAAATCTTTTTTATCTTCATTCGCCATCGCTAAACACCTCCTGCTTTAATTATAATAAAGTAGACTATTCCATGCAATGAGGCGGTTTGAAAAGTTCTGTTCTTATCACCTCTATTATACAATGACCGTCCTTCCTTGGAAATAAATGAATTGTAAAATTGCCAGACAGAAACAGGGGTTTGGGGATATACCCCAACAAACAAAATCCCCGGCCCGACAGGGTGGCCGGGTCAGGGATTTATGAGAAGTATTGTATCGGTATCGTAGGTTCTTACTCGTCGAAATCCGGGAACAGCTCCAGCTCGGCAAACTCGGCGTCGCTCATAGCCTGGAGCTTGTCCAGGGCGCTGTCGGTCAGCTCTCGCAGTTCGGTTTCGTCCGGTTCCAGGTGTCCGCGCATTTCGGTCAGAGCCTCGATCAGCCCGGTGCGGCTGCCGGTGTTGTAAATGCACATCAGGTTCATTTCTTCAAAAGTAAAGTTTCCCATATCAAATCTCCCTTTCTGCGCTCTTTTTAGGCGCTGTCTTTTTGTGTTCCGTCCGGGGCTGGCTTTTCAGCTGCTCCATGACGGACTTTTTCTTGTCCCGTTCCTCCCGGTGGACAGCTTCCGCTAAATCCATGAGAGAGATTGGCTGGCCGCTGCGGGCCTGCTGTTCCAGCTGCGCCACGGTCGGCTCTTTTGGGCCGTTGTTGATGATGCCGTCGATCATGCCGTAGTCATCCTCCAGCATCATTTCCGCATTTTTCAGCGGATTGTCCGGCAGGAATCCGGGAATCTCGGTGAAACCAACGCTGTCGCAGTAATGACAGGATACCTTACCGTCCTGCTTGATCGCAACGATGTCGCTGACGCTCATAGAAGGATGGTGGTAGTCTGCCGGATGATCGTTGTTGAACTGATTATAAAGCTGTTCAACAGCAGCCTGCGGAGAATTGCAGGGTTCCAACGGCGCAGTATAGACCAGATCATAGTTTTCACGCTTTACTGCTTGCCCGATGGATCGGAGCCAGTCCATCCCTTCATAGCGAATGTCACGCAATTCATCGGTATGCTTTACCTGATAGATGGCAAAGCAATCTCTATTCTGGGAGAGAAATGCCTGTTCTCGTTCCTGCTGATGTTCCTGACGCTCCATGACCTTTTCATGGAACTGAGGGCTTTTCTCCCATTCCTCACGGTCCACACCGCAAAGACCGCCATGCTCCATGATCTCCTGTGGGTCAAACACCATGCTCTCCGTATTGTCCTCATGCAGCACATAGACAGTCAAACCGGCGGCATCCAGTTCCAGCGCCCGTTCTCTGGTAACAGGGAGCATCCCATCATAGGAGTAGCCGTATTTCAGCATATCCGGTGTGGAGACCTGCTCATCCGGCATGGGGTATTCATCCAGCGCCTGCTCCTGTGCCTCCGGCAGCTGGGAAGAAGCAGTCATCTGACTGACCTCTGCCTGCATCTGCTGATAGGCCGCTTCCTGCAAGGTCTCGATCATGGACAACGGTGCGTATTTTACCGAGTCTTTGCCCAAATCGTTGTCATCACAAATCTGGAGAACTGCCTTCATGCGGGAAAGTTCCGGCATATCCAGCTGACCACCATCCAGCTCTTTCATGGATGCGGCATCGTAAAATCACGCAGTCTGTAGTTTATGTCTACAATTCTTTCAATCAGCCATTCCGCTATCTGGGGGATGATGAAGATTGCAAAGCTGACTGCCAGCATTTTCAATGCTTCCATGCCGGTACACACACCGAACAACAGCCCTGCAAGCGTAATCATAAAGATAATTCCTGCCAGCAGGTCAAACAGGATAGCAGAAAAGGAAGTCAGAAAGATTGCCACCCATTGAATCAGGGTCACAATTGCCACCAGCGGCAACGCCAGCAGCTTACCAATCAGCCTTACAATCACATTTTCCACCCCCTTAACAGTAAATCATTTCTGCCTTGATAATCTCCATAGCCCGGCTGCGGATGGAGTTCATGGACTGCACCCACAACATCTGATTTTCAGCTTTCATAATCCCTCTGGATGGATGTATTCATTTTGACGTGGTACAGATGCGTATCTGGCTGACCAACTTTTTATCAAGCACCAAGTGCGGGTTCATTTTCGAGAGGAATATGCGCGGGATGGTTCCCCATATTGAGGTGGAACTGGAGACCGCTTTCAACCTCTCTACATGTTCTTTATCAGTTCCAAGTTCTTCATCCGTCTTTGGCACGAAGATTACCGTCTCATCCGGCGGGTTAAAGGGATCTGGTCCGACTTCCACAGTCATACCCAGCCTAGGCAAGTCTACGGTTTCCGGTTGTGCCGGCGCTGCATCAGACCACTTAAAGCGGAATTGAAATTTTGATACCGCCATAGCAAACTCTCGCATGTCTTTTTTCATGGAGGGATAAAGATTCACAAATTTCTGGACAGTTTCTATATCGTCCAGGAATTCCGCGCAGCGGTATGGCGCAAAGGATCCAAATGGAGACAGTCTGACCGTGTCGCCAATTTCAACAACGCCTTCTGCCTGATATACTCCTCGATACTTCACAAGACGATCATAATAAAGATACTGATCTGGATCATAGCGATCCTCCAATTCCAGTACAGAGGCCAGCCTGTTGAACTCGGATATTTCGTTTTCAGAGAGTTCATTGGTCAGTGCTGCCTGAAACAACTCATTTTCGCGTTTAACCATTTCGAGATAAGAATCGCACAGTTCCTTTATCTTGCTGAAATGACAAAACTGCGCTGTTCTAATTCTCAATCCCTACATGGCAGCACCTTCGTGGAATGTCCCTGGTACTTCTTTATCCATTTGCCGAAGCAATTCCAACAGCCTTTGATATACACTGCGGTAATTGTACTGAACCGGAAGAACATCATGGTTGTGTATTTGATCACCCAAGATGGCTTTGAGGAGCCTGTGCTCGGCCAGGCGTGGGCCGTAGCGAAGCTTCTCCAATTCCTTCTCAAATTCAGAGCGAAGTTTGAAGTAGGGGTATTTCGTCATCCATGAACTGATTTCTCGTCCATCGAGCTGCATCAGGGCCTCAATCGGCAGCCCGAGAGATTTTGCGGCTTTGGCCAAAGTTTTCTTTTGAAGTTTTCCATGCTTTTCAATGGGGTTTGGTGAAAAATCATACTCGTCGTCCGGTGAGGCGTATCCAACGCAATGAGCGCAATCGATATACAACCAATGAAATAAATCTCGGACAAAATCTTCGATATCGTTTGCTGTTGGTTTCATGTCTATCCCCCCTTGACTTTGTACTATCATCATAACGGACCGAGGACAAGTTGTGTAGGACTATTTTTGTCGCATGCGATGTGAACAGGGGAGATGAAGGCCGAGAAATTGCTCCATGACAAGAATAGACCTTTCCAATACATTCCAATCTGATTATAATAGTATATATCCTATTTAACAATCACTCCGGGGGATCGATATGAATAAAATGCGGCTGAACCAGTTGTTCTCCAACTATATAGAAAAGTTTGAGTACATCAATAATCCAGATAATAATGAGACATACAAATGGGCGGCAGTTGAACAATACCGTGAGTCTTTCAACCTGGAAGCACCCGATCTACCTGGAATGCTTTATGAGGCGTGGAAGGCCAGTGAAAACCTCATCGACAGTGCCAACCAGCAGCCCTTCTATGCTTTGGTATCTTACGCAAAGGAAGAACCGGAGACCGTTCGGAAAATGTTCCGGGATCTCTTTGCTGATGACGGTGGAAATCTCGCGGAACGGCAGGAGAAGATCATTGCATTCATCCAATCGAGCGAAGAATTAAAGGCAAAATATGCGCCTGGGAGCTGGAGATATACTAACGACCAGCGCTCCGTGATGGCTTACCTGTTTTTTCATGATCCAGAGCACAATTATCTCTATAAGGCTACCCAGGCTCACGAATTTGCTGACTGTGTTGAGTTCCTCGATGATTGGGGAGCTGGCGCAAACTTCAAACTGGATGTGTATTATCGGATGTGTGATGAACTGGTAGCCGCAATAAAGGACTCACCAGCATTGCTCCAAACCCACATGAGCCGATACGAGGAAAATGCTGATCAGCTCTATGAGGATCCGGCCTATCATATCTTAGCCTTTGATATGATCTACTCCTCCCAAGTCTATAACCTCTATGATGGCATCCAGTACGATCACCCCAAGGGAACAGAAAAGAAACTCTATCGTGAGCGGATGGAAAAGGCAGCCGCACTGAAGGAGGCGTATGAGCAAGCTCGTGCCGACTTCGAGTGCCTGGAAGAAATCCGGGCAGTGATCCTGTCTCACTTGCAAGCAGGCTCAAACATCATCCACAAGGTGTATGGCACCGGCACGATTATCTCCATAGAAGGACAGGCTATTCCCATTCAGTTCCCAGCACAGGCAGAACCCAAAAAATTCATGCTTTTACCCTCGCTTGGCGGCGGTTTCCTGAAACTGGGCACTGAGGATGACCTCCTTGTTCAGAGCAATGCTAAGCTGCTGCAGATGGATGGGAGTTTGGAACGACGTCTGAAGAGCGCCGAGGCTGCACTGGAGCCATATCAACAATACCTATAAACCAGCAACCACTCCCTCCGAGCAAAGGAGGGATCGGTTTTTATACGACCTTTTCGAGAATATCTTCTATGTCGCAGCACAGAATTCTGGCAAGCATCACAAGGTATTCGACTTGTGCTTTATTGATGTTTTTTTGGCGCTGTTCGTATTGCTGGATTGTCCGGATGGGCACTCCGGACGCATCGGCCAACTCTTTCTGGGTGAGTTTCACCTTCTGCCGGCGCAACTTTAGGTTGGTATCCGGTTTCGCAACCCGATATAACTCGTTCATCCGATCACAGAATTGGCGAATGTCCATCTCATGGTAGGGATGATACAGTGCGGACACATGCCGAATGGGAATATAGGCATGGATCTCCTCAAAGGAAAGTCCTGTCTCCCATTGATAATAGGCCAGAGCCCAGCCGGTCCAGTATTCGACGCTGCGGTCAACCGGATAGTTTGGTTTGATCCGTTCTCTGCTGATGCCGGATTGCTCCAGAACATCATAGGCAAGCTCTACTCCGGACTGACCAACGATGACTGTGAAGTCACCACGGCCAAATCGGTCTGCGATACCGGAGGCCAAAAAGAGACCGTAGAACGTCTCCAGACTGTATCCCAGGTCATGCACCGCAAAGTCCAGCATACGCCCGAGGGCGGTGCGCGCCTTCTCCAGATAAACCTTATCGTAAGCGTTCATCATCGGGCTTCATCTCCTCGTCCAAAATCTGCGTGATATACAGATCGCCACGCTGCCGCTTGTTGCGCTCAACGCTGAAGTACTCGCGTCGGGCTGACCGGTCTCGCAGCATCTTTTTTGCGTACCATTCATCATGATCAGCCACTTCATAACCAAGGAATTGAATCCGATCAAATGCCTGTTTGCTCTTCAAAACGAATTGCTGCCCCAGTTTTCCCAGATGCATCGCATTGTTGAGCTGCCGATAGGAGATCGTACCGTTGATAAAGTCCTGGGCAAAAGAAAAGTAACTGTCGTCGGCGCGATATCCGATGATGGCATCCTGTGACTGATAATCTACGCGAAAAGTATTCAGGATATATTCTTTGGCCTCCAGCGCCAGCCCGGAGGGCACATCAAACTCACGGTTTTCCAAAAGCACAGCGAGCCAGTGAAGGATATTGAAAGAAGGTCCGTTCAGATCCAAAATTTTGAGACCTTCACAGTCCAGCTCATAGCGGTTGGCATACCCGTTCCGATTCTGAGCCACACCCCATTCTTTTGCCATTTCCAGACTGTCGGTACAGTAAAATCCCAGGCCATAGTCATTATATACTTTACCATAACCAAATTGGGGTTTCTCTATGATGCTGGGGGATCCATGAAATAACTGACGGATCATACTGCCACCTCCTCAAAAGAATTATACTCCTTTGGGAGTATAAAGTCAACTTGGTTGGATACCTGGGGGAATGGTTGTCTTTCCATTGTCATTCCCGTATAATAAACTAAAAAGGAGAATCAACGCGAAAGGGGGACAATGGCTTGTGAAAGAGGAGCAGCTGATTGCCGAAGTATTGTATGGCGAGGAAACTGCAGATCGTTCCCGATATGCGTTATATGAGAATGGTACCTACATGGTGATCTCCAAGTTCGCATATCTCATCGGTGTCCCGTTCCATATCTTTGAAAATGAGCATGAGCCTCCGAAGATGGAGTGGTATGAGGCACTTGAAAAAGATAAGAATGCCCGGATCATTCGGAACCTCTGCATGCTGCGGACAGCATTCGAGCGCAACTACCGGAACATCTATCAGGCTATGCGGTATGATTTGAAGGGCATTGCCAGTATGCCGGAGTATATTCCGAGAGAATGTATCGATCAGCTGTCGGCAGACGGCCTTTCCATCTATCGAGCCAATGCTCAGCCCATTCAGTACATTATAGACATCAACGGCCATATCGCAAACCGGATCAACAACTGCAAGAACCTTTTCCCCATCTGGCTGAATTGGTCTTACATCCGCCAACTGTTTATCATGCCAGGCGGTACAACGGAGAAAGGCGCCAAAGGCGCTGCCGCTGACTATTATGCCCATAGGGAGATTTATCCCTATCAAGTTTACATGAACTGGTCAGCTCCATCTGATGTGGGCAACATCCTATATAACGACAAGAAATTTGTCCGTCTTCTCTACGAGCATCATGAGGACTACTTCACGGACATGAGCAAGGTCACAGATGCAGGGCTCATAGCCAAAAACGGAATCTATGACTTTTTGGAGCGAAGCAGCAGGACCGCTGTCGTTGTAGACTGCGAGAATGCGGATCCCTACAAGCTCTATGCCACGCTGAACAATCTGGACCAGGCGGCACTTCTGGGGAAAATCAGCAAGATTATTTTGTACGACGATGTCCATACCACCACTGCCTGGAAGATCCTTGAGAAATTCACCCAGATCCCGATCGAGCACAATATGATCGAGCGCATCAAGGAGAACAAATCTCTGGTGGATATTCGCCTTACCACCGGAACTTGCCGGGAATTCTTTCAGAACGACACAGATTCCTTTATTCTGGCCTCCAGCGATTCAGACTACTGGGGCCTGATCTCTGCCATGCCAGAGGCGCATTTCCTGGTCCTTGTGGAGTCGGACAAGTGTGGGCCGGATATCAAACGAGCCATGATTGATGCGGGTATTACCTATTGCTATATGGACGACTTTTGCACCGGCAACAGCGATGAAATTCGAATCCAAGCTGTGCTGAATGAAGTCAGAAAAGGCCTTGATAAAGCGGTACATTTCAACATTCATGATTTGTTTCAGGATGCCATTCGGCAAACACGCGCGGATCTCTCGACCGGAGAGCAGGCGCAGTTTTACGATCGCTATCTTAGACCCATGCGGCTGAATGTGGACAAGGAGGGCGATGTAGAGGTTCTGCTTGGTCCACTCTGAGGCAATCGCAGATTGGAGGAATGACGACATGAGCACAGAATGTCAGTTCTCAGATCTGAAATTTACCGAGAAATGTCGGCGTTTTAATGAGAGTGTGCAGCAGATTCGTAAACAGTGTATCCAGCAAGTGAAGGACCTCGCGGACGATCCTGAGCTGGAAAATGCCAAGGAGTTTATCTTGGACAATCTCCAACACCATAATCCATTTCTTGCCTGGTATCCGGACGAAGATGATTGGGTCGTCGGGACCTGTACGGTGAAGGAGTTTTACTGGCGTCGTGATAACGGGTTTTCTGATATTGGCTCTGTGCAAGAATTCCAGGAAAAGCACCCTCATCTAACTTTGGTAGATGAATATGACCGACCAGTCACAGTCAAAGAACTTGAGCAGTTGATCCAAAGCCGCAATCAGAAGTGAGCGAGGTGTTTCCTGGATAAAAATTGCTGATTGGACTGATAGAAGGCAGATCAGACACCTTAGTGTAGGTGTTTGACCTGCCTTCTGCTGTATGGATGGAATCTGAATAGTCTGCTACTGGACAACGCTTGCTTCAATCTGAATACACACATGAAATAGAAACGCGGGCTCTGATTTTCTTCATTGTATATTTCGAATCAACACCTCAAACGCCTCCCGCAACTCATAGCGTGCCACTTTTAGTGCGTACTCTTGGTTTTGGCTTACATCTATAGCGGATTCAATTTCACTGGAAATCTCTTGGAACTTTGGTTCTTTTGCCTCGAAATCGGGGATAGCATCACTCAAAGCACAGTAAATTGTGGCCCGATTGACGAGCTCCTCCCCATAACGACTGCGCAGTTCCTCATAGACATCATCGGAGCGCGTTTTTAGATCCTTACTTATATTGACAGCCTCAACCAGACAGTCAATGAATCCTTGAAAATAGTGCGATTCAAAGAAACTGTTTATGGCTTGCTGTCTCGCCTCAAGCTCTCTCGCAAACCCTTTATGTGTTGCGGCACGAAGCGATTCAACGCTTCGGCTGGATAGCCCCAATGATTCACATATTGCGGTGGTCAATTTCGAACCATCTTTGTAGCTTTCCTCGCCGAGCAGATACCCGTATTCGCAATTAAACAGAGCGGCCATTTTCAGTAAAATGTCTTGGGGCGGAAGCAATTTCCCATTTTCATAATTTGATATTTGCTTTCCCGAAACGCCCAGCTTTTTACCAAGTTTAACCTGTGTCCACTTAAGTTTATCTCGTTCCTGGTGGATTGTCTTACCTATTTTTTCGAGATCATACCGCATTTCATCACAACTCCTTACTCATAAAGTAAGTAATTCTTAAATAAATCTATTTACGGTTCCTGCACAGCAAAGTATAATATAGGCAAAGGCAAGGGTCAAGGAGGTTTTCATATGAGTCTGCCTGTTCGTGATTTCCTTTCAGATAAACTTCCCTCCGCACACGAGATCAAAGAAAAGCTTACAGAAGCGGGCACTTGGGTCTGGGAACATAAAAAATGGATTATCATGGCTGCTTGCGCCACTGGAGGTTTACACTGATGGAAGACTGTATCAAATGCGGAATGTCACTGAGCGGCGGCGATCTCACACTGCCTTGGGAGGATGATGATAACCCCAATGCCTATGTTATTTGTCCGCACTGTGGTTACAAAAACACGGTCTATGTGGATGATTCCATCATGGTGGATCCCATTGCAATGGAGTGCCACGATGAAGCCCACAGCAAGGAATTTCAAGCGTATTTTAGGAAGAAGGAAGGTGAATAAATGTCTGATTGGGCAAGTGGAATCGTTGATGTGACCGGGACGAAAGCCTCCATTGAGGCGTTCTTGAACCGGTTCCTCTAGGCAATCACATCATCCGCGCCACGCACTCGTCCGGTAGCGGCAATGTACTGCCGCTTTGCCAGAAGAAACTCTGCATCCGCAGTCCGGCTGTCACACGCATAGCTGGTAATGAGCTTGCCGTCATCTGTTTTCTGTGGATTTGCTACATAGTCGATGATGTCACTGATCGCCCGACTCTCTGTGCGGCCTTTGCCGACATGAAGCGGCATGATTCTTGTAGTTGCCATAGGTCAGACCTCCTTCCCGAAAAAGAAAACGGCCTGCCGTAGCAGACCGCGTTCTTTTAACCTTTTTGACTTCCGATAATATTGCCGTTTGACTTCCGAAAATATTAAATTTTTACTTCCGACTTTGTTGTTTAATCTTTCAGACATCCCAGCGGAACAACATAAACACCATCCTCTCTGCGGTAAGCAATCTCGGTTCCTGTTAAAATCATTAGGAACGATGGCTCCCGCATTTTTTCGGTATTCACTTTATTTTTCAATTCCAGCAAATGTACTGCTGCATCTTCAATCTCTTTTGACCCTAATTTCACTTCAACCGCTGCCCAACGGCCATCGTTCAATGCGATAACTGCATCTGCCTCCAGACCGCTTCCATCACGATAATGGAAAACCTGCCCATCAATCGCTTCTGCATAAATGCGCAAGTCCCGATCACACAAGGATTCAAAAAGAAATCCAAAATAATTGAAATCTTCCAGCAATCTTGATGGAGTCAATCGCATGACTGCCGCCGCAATAGACGGATCAACAAATTGTCGCTTTGGCGATGTGCGGATTGCCGTCTTAGAACGAAGGGCTGGATTCCATGCTGGCAAATTCTCTGTGACAAAAATTCGATCCAATGCCCCCAGGTACTGACTAATTGTTTTCTCAGAGATGCTTTCATCTGCATCTCCCATGGCAATATCATCGTGAATTGTTCTGATTGTTGCCAGCGTTGAAATATTTCTGGAAAGAGATCGTAGCAACGCTCTTACACGAACAGGGTTCTTCTCAATACCATCTACTCTGGAAACATCTGCATTGATAATTGCTTCCACATAGTCAATGGCATGGCGTAACGCAATTTTCTCTGATTCCCCAATGGATGCCGGCCATCCACCCCGCACGATCGCAAATGCAATCTGCTCTATTGTCAAGGTGGAAAAATTGTCTATTTCTGTTTCTCCATCAAACAACGCTTTCAAAGAAACGCTGCCATTGGATTCCATAGATTCGTAAAGACTCATAGGACGCATCAACAATCTGGAAATTCGTCCCGTACCCGTGTGCTGCACTACATTGTCCTTTGGAACCGCTGAACCTGTCAAAATAAATTGTCCTGACTTCCCACGCTGGTCTACCATAAACCGAACGGCGTCCCAAAGTACCGGTGCTGTCTGCCACTCATCCAGCAGTCTTGGCGTGTCACCCTTTAAGAGCAGCGAAGGCTTTGTATCTGCTGCTTTCAAATAAGAAATCGCTTTATCCGGGTCTTGCATAAACAAATGGCTTTTTGAATTTTCTAATGCTGTCCTTGTTTTGCCGCACCATTTCGGACCTTCAATTAGCACAGCTCCACTTGCTGCTAATCGCTCCTGCAATACACGGTCAGCGATTCGTTTCAGGTATTTATTTTCCATGAACTACCTCCATTAAATCTCTTTTATAGAGATAGTATATCACTGACTTCCGAAAATATCAATGTTTTACTTCCGACTTTATTTGCGTTTCGCTTCCGAAAATATTGCAGTTTCACTTCCAATTTTGTAGAAACAAGATGTCAAACATCCCGTTTCTTTATCCATACACCCAATCCTGAATGGCAAATTTCAAACTCTGCACCTTGCCCAGCAGCCAGATCGCAGCCAGCGGCACCCCCATCGGGCTAATCAAAAATGCCATAACCAGCAAAATTACACCATTCTGCGGGGAATAGGTAATAAGCACAGCCACGCCAAGCAGAGCAATTACAGTGCTGAGCAGACCAAGCACCAGACCGGATATGTAGATCAGCCCCGTGCAGAGCCAGACAAAAAGCGTCAACACCAAAATGACCGGTGCAGTTACGATCATCAGCAGACATTTCAAAATCTTCATTTCTGTTCCTCCTTCCAACGCTCCAGATACTGTTTGCATAGGGCATCCGCTTCTCTCTCATCATCTTCCGTCACTTCCCGTTTTCCTTTGGTCAGTTCAATCTCCAGATAAGTCCGGTAATCATCGGCTAAGAGGTCGAACAGTTCCTTGGGAGTATGGCACACCTCGCCGGTGCAATAGTGAAAGTCTTGGTCAAATTCAATCCTTACACATCCATGACGGCTGATATAAACTTCGGTGGTCTCGTCTGCGGCCAAGTAATCCGCAAAAATCTCCAACACTTTTTCAAAGGTCAGCATCTGTTTTCCACTCCTTTGCTACGCTTCTTATTCTACTCATATTATCCGGTACGGACAGACAAAAGACAAGGATACTGGCAAAAAGAAAAAACGGAGAGAGGTGCGGCGAAGAAACGCCGTTCCTCCCTCCGCAAATGGAGTATCTATCCCTGTTATGAAAGTTTGGAGAGCTGGGTAAGGATTTCCTTTACACCCTCATTCGTATTCTCAAAAAGTCAAAGAAAATGGGAACGTCTATCAGCCAGCGGAAAAAACGATAAGAAAGAAAGCTGTCATCACGGGACTTTCCTGCAACGACAGCTTTAAATAGGCTTATATGATTTTTGAGAAATTCTTGACTGAATTACCTACTTTCTTGAAAAAGTTCTATACTATATTTGGTAGGATTGTTTTGCTCGATAAAAACATTCGCATATAAATCCTCCTTTCGGTGAAATGGTGTCAAAACATAGTAATTACTTACTGCTTTGTATTCCTTACCCTCGTAAATAAATCCACATACAATTCTGCAACAGATGTAATTTCCAACCCTAATCCATGATGCTGGAATTATATCCTTGATTTCAGAGTCTATGCAAGTACCTGAATGCTTCAGGTTTTTCAATTTTTTCTTATCGTATGTCAGCTTACCCACTGAAATCAGAAACAACATTATCCACACAGAGGCATTGAGCAACATGACCTTCAATATAATTGGATCAAAAAAATTCCCAATAAAACCAACAGCTAATTCAATCACTGCTACAAGCAATGTTACATTAGAACATGTAGAGAATAAGTATTTTATTGGTTTAAGATTGGCAATTTGCTTTTCTTTGTAAAGTTTGGAAATATTTTCTTCCGCCTTTCCTTTATATTCCTCTGCCGATATATGTTCCCCAGAAAAAAGCTCGTTCAAACTAATTCCCAAAGCATCACATAAAGGTTGTAAAAGCGACACATCGGGCATTCCTCTACCATTTTCCCATTTAGAAACCGCCTGATTGGTAATATCTAATAGTTCGGCAAGCTGTATTTGTGTTAGACTTTTTTCTTTTCTACACTGTGCAATAAATGCACCTATTTTTTTCTGATCCATAAAACAAATCTCCTTTATACTATATTTGACCTCAGTATATCAAATAGAGAATTTATTTGGAACATACTAAGCGTTGAAGGGAGTCTCAACGTTGAGTTGAATAGATATCAATTTGCGATAATCATTCTACCATACCGTTATGAATAAATCATCTCATGCAAAACAATTTCTTCTGCCCGGTTGTGAATGTTATTGCAACGCTGCACCCATTCCATTTGA
>OHAD01002505.1_pt1 | contig 13855 bp, 13 predicted proteins | sample 1577011 | NCBI WGS metagenome assembly OHAD01 (sample SAMEA3541510, study PRJEB24748) | human gut metagenome | biome: human gut; feature: human-associated habitat; material: faeces | place: China | collected 2012
CCGAACGGCACGCTCCGTGGTGTGAGAGGGAGGAGAAAGTCCTCCCTACTCGATTCCACTGACTTCTATGATTCTTGTGGTGCGTTATCCCGACTTTGGAAAATCAGCAACATATACAGCAGAAGAATTAGCAACTGTGAATGATTTAACAATCGAACCAGCTAAAGATGAAGATATTTGCTTGACATCTGAAGAAAAAAATAATAAAATAAATTCAGCAGTTACAGGAGCAGAAGCTACTGATAAACCAACTGTTAAGGCAGATAAACAAGTTGTTGTTCAACTTGATGCTGATGGAAACAAAATTGCTGATGAATATGAATTCTCAGCAACATATGAAAATGTTAAGGCTATGAACCAAAACACTGAAGAAGGCGCCCCTGAGAAAGTCACTGATAAAGAAAAATCAACAACTACAGTAACTGATAAAGTAAAACCAGGAGCAACAGTTAAAATCACTTCAGCAGATGGTAAGACAGACTTAACACCAGCTGATGGCGTAAAAGTTGATCAAGATGGCTACTTCACAGCTGAAATTACTAAACAAGAAGTTGGAACTGAAATAAAGGTTACAGCTACAGAAGGAGGTGAGAAAGAATCTGTACTAGCAAATCCTGGAAACACTTCAGGTAAAGATTTAAAAGAAACTTTAGACAAGTTGATAGAAACAATTAAAGAATACAACAAACGTAAGAAATATGACAAGAATGATTATGGGGTAGGATTAGTAGTCCATCCTATAATCATTAAATTTGAAAACATAACTTAATTAATAGGAGGTTTAAATGAAAAAAAGACTATTATCTCTAGTTTTAGTTTTTTCATTTATATTTGGCACGTTACCTGTAAATGTATTAGCAGGTGCAATGCAAACTGGAAAAAGTGAACAAAAAATTGAAACTATAACAGGAAATGGTAAGGCTAACGTTAAATATCGTGATGAAACTGACCATGATTTAACAACTCTTAGCCCAAGTGTTAAGATAGATAAAGAAAAGTATCCCGTAATTGCCGAAGGTCAAGCTGGAAAAGAAATTTCTAAGGAACATTTAGACATTGAAAAGGCACCAAAATTTATCGGTTATAAGATTAAAAGCGTTAAGACATATCCAGTACCTGCAAAAAATGAAACAGCAAATTACACTACAGATGGTAAGTACACTGTTAAGTTTATTTATGAAAAGATTGATGACATCATAGAACCACTAAAACCATCAGACGACTTCCCAGAAGGATATGTAGCTGTTAAGTTCTTTGCTGATGACTCTGAAAATGACAGAGGAGTGTTTGCTGGTAACAAGAGAGAAGTTGTATATGCAGTAAATCCAATTAATACAGAAATTGATATGGTTGCTAAGACATTAAAAGGTAGGAAAGCTGATGGTAAAACTGACATCAAAAAAGATTTCCCAACATATTCTGTAAAAAAAGCTTCTGAAGCTATTTGGAAGACAAATGATAAAGCCCCTTGGAAAATGAATCATGAAAATGCAATTGGACCTGATAAGAAAATTGATGTAAATAAACTTGGAGAACACCAAGACCTTACTTTTACAGCACAATACGAAGCTCTTACGATAGCAGAGATAATTAAAAAAGGAAATCTTGTACCAGCAACATTGAAGGTATGGGTAGGAGATACTACTATTCCATGGAAAAAAGGCGTTAAGGTTGCAGATACTGTAACTGATGAAAAATTGAAGGAAAAAATAGAAGGTTATTTGAATGATGCAGAAACTTCATATAAAGACATTACAACTCCTGCAAGAACTTCAAAAGGAGAAGCAGTAGGTAAACCAATAACAGGAACAATAAGAGTAACATTTAGTGATAATTCATTTATTGATGTTGCAAACCAAGAGTTATATGTAATACCTCATATAACATTTTCAACAAATGATAAAGCACCAGATAATGCGATTGAAGTAACATTTAAACTAGGTGAAGGTGTTAAAGCGGGAGATAAAACTGGTAAAGAAACAGCTGTAGAATATGGTATGTATAAAGTAAAACCGAACACTAAGCTTGACGATTATAAGTTAGGAACAGGTAAAACTATATTTGGTAGTATCAATGCAGTAGTAACAGATAATAAAAAATATACTGGCGTTGTATGGGAAGGTCAAACAGCTAACAAGCCTGAAGATCATGTAGTAACAGATAGCAATAAAGTATTTACAGCTAAAGCTACTAAAATATTTACTGTAAAACACGAATTTGTAAGTGGTACAAAAGGCAAGGTACTTCCAACAACAGGAATGCCAAATGCACCAGAAGTAGTAACAGGCAAAATAGGTTCAACAGTAAATGCTCCAACAACAACTTATAAAGATGTAAAAGTAGCTGAAGGAACATGGAAATTTAAAGGCTGGAGCCCAGCAACTCTAAAAGTATCAGCAACAGACAAAGACAATAAATTTGTAGGTAAGTGGGAATTTACACCTGATAAAAAAACAGTCAACTTAACTTTCGAATTCTACAAGAAGAAAGATAGTGGCAATACTCTACAACCAGATAATGCACTTGGAGATTTTAAAAAGCCTAAACTAGAAAATCTTACAGGTAAAGAGGTTGGAGCAGAAATTACTTTACCAAAATATCAAGGACAAACAGTTAATACTGGAGATCTACAAGGTACTTGGAAGTTTGATGGTTGGTATCGCGGAGATAAAAAATTAACTAACGCAAAGGTTTCTGCAATTGATGCAGAAAATAAATTAGTTGGTAAGTGGATTTTAACTGAAACTAAGACTGCTAAAGTTACACGTGAATTTGTTATTGATCCAACTATAATGGGTGATGGTAAAGATGTACCAACAGGTCATAAATTACCAAATGCTGTAAAAGTTGATCAAAAAGTAAATGATACTACAAACTATATAGGGTCAACACAAACTCCAGGCAAGGATAAATTTACAGCTGTACCAGAAACTATCAATGGTAAACAAGGTACTTGGACATTTAAAGAATGGACTCCAAAAGAATTAACTGTTAATAAAGAAGAAGCTAAAAACGTATTTACTGGTACTTGGACTTGGACTGAAAAAGATAAGATTGAAGTTAAATATGTATTCGAAACTAAACCGAATAACAAAACTCTTCCAGAAGCTTTAAAGGCATTAAAACCAGAAGACCGAGTTGGAGATAAAGCTGTTTATGAAGACAATAAGCCAGCAGATCCTAAAGCACCAGACACTTCTTCAGAAGCAGCACAAAAAGCTCTTGTTGAAATGAAAGGTGGAAATAAGGTTGGAGAATGGAAGGCTGGAAACTGGGTTAAGACTACAGATGCAAAAGGAAACATCACTTATACTTTAACTTGGACTTTCGAAGAAGTTAAAAAAGACAAACCAAGACCATCAACTCCAACAAGACCATCAACTCCATCAACACCATCAACTCCAACAACACCATCAACTCCAGTTAGAGTTAATGGAAAAGATAGAGTTGATACGGCTATTGAAATTTCTAAGAAATACTTTGGACAAGCTGAAAGAGTAATAATAGTAGATGCTTCAAACTTCCCAGATGCAATGGCAGCATCAGCACTTGCAAAGCAGCTTAAAGCACCTATTCTATTAACAAAATCAAATAATTTAGATTCAAGAGTAGCTGCAGAGATTAAAAGACTTGGAGCACATAATGTTACTGTTATTGGAGGGAAATCTTCAGTTTCAGATGGAGCATTAAATCAAATATCTAAATTCGATAAAGATGGTGTAGAAAGAATTTCTGGAAAAGATAGATATGAAACATCAGCAGAAGTTGCAAGAAGATTAGCAAAAATAACTGGAAAAACTGGACATGCAGTGATAGCATCAGGTGAAGTTTTCGCAGATGCATTAGCAGTTGGTCCATACGCAGCAAGAGAAGGCTATCCAATACTATTAGTGAAATCAAATAGTATACCAAAATCAATTTCAGATCTTATTACAGAAATTGGTGTAAAGAAAGTATCCATTGTAGGTGGCTATGGCTCAGTATCAAAATCACTAGAAAAATCACTACCATTAGTGGCAGAAAGATTAAGTGGTAAAACAAGATACGAAACAGCTATAGAAATAGCATCCAAAGGATTAAAAACTTCAAACAAAGTATTTGTTGCAAATGGAGCGGAGTGGATGGACGCACTAGTAATAGGACCAGTAGGTGGACTGTTAAATATGCCAATCCTATTAACAGGAGCAAATAGCGCACCACAATCACTAAGAGACCATATCGCTAAATCAAAAATCGATAAGATAACTGCAATTGGTGGTAGAAGTAAGGTAAGTGATAGAGTTTTAAACGAGCTAAGTAAATAAAGAAAAAAGAAAGAACTTGGGGGAGACTAAAGTGGACCCAATGTCAAGGACAAAATAAAAAAAGCTATGCACTTAAAAGCTGATTTCTGCATTAAGCAGGAGTCAGCTTTTTCATATTCCACGAGTGTATGTAATTTTTTCTGTTTTTGTAGTTGTGATAATCTGATCGTAATTCTACGCTTACGTTCAACTTGATTATACAATCAACGGACAAGGATACAAGTATCAATATGAGTATAGTCTGGTTACTACTAAAATTACAGTTAGCACTATAGGAAAATTTGAAGCTTTTGCAGAATTTCTAAAATTATAACAGGAGTATAAAAACTTAACTTATTGCTGGATTGACTTTTTGCACCCAAAAGTGTATAATTTTGGGTGCAAGGAGGTGTTATATATGGATTCAATCACAAAACAAATAGAAACCATAATGTCTGAGAATCAAGGTAAGATTTTTTCTATAAATGACTTCTATGACTTAGGGACAAAGAATACCATTAAATCCATTTTATATAGGTTAAATGAAGAAAATGAGATAGCCAGACTTCTTGATGGATTATATACCAAACCAAAGTACAGTAAAATTTTAAATGAATACTCTTATCCTGATGCTAGTGCTGTAGCAGAAAAGATAGCCGATAAATTTTCTTGGACAATAGCTCCCACAGGAGATACAGCATTAAACTACACAGGATTATCTACACAAGTACCAAATGAATATGTTTATATTTCAGATGGACCGTATAGAGAATATTTGTATAGAGATAAAAAAATCATATTTAAGCATACGACAAATAGAAATATAACATCTTATTCAAAAGAATTATCTATTTTGATACAGGCAATAAAAGCACTTGGAAAAGATAATATAAGTGAAGAAGATATAAAAAAACTTGCTGTTTTTGCTAAGGAAATTCAAGAAGATTTAATAAAGGATACATTAAAATTACCTTTTTGGATACAGGAAGTTTTAAATAAAATACAGGAGATAAACCATGAGTAAATTATTAAAAATATCAAGTGAAGAGCTTGAACTTGTGATACAAAATACATCAGATAAGCTTTCTATGTCAAAGGCTATAGTAGAAAAAGATTTATGGGTTTGTATGATTTTGAAATACCTATTTAAGGATTTTAAATATAAAGATGCCATTGTTTTTAAAGGTGGAACAAGCCTATCAAAAGTATATAAGCTGATTGAAAGATTTTCGGAAGATATTGACCTTGCTTTGGAAAATGCTACTTACAGATATAAAAGAAAAAAGTTTCGATAACTTAGATTTATTAAAAGCGGTTATTGAGTTTAAGAAAAAGTTCTATGCGTGTAATTGGGCAAAATATGATGATATTATGGAAGGAAATATAAAGTTAATTCCATCAGATGAAGCTTTAGAGATATTCTCAAAAGACTATGATAGTATGAAAAATATGCTCTTTGGAGAAAAAATATCATTTGATAGAATCATAAGTAATGTTAAAGAATATGAAATAGAGCTAAATGAAGTTTTGAAAAATAAGTAATAATTTCAATTTTGAAATGGACGATAGAGACTGCTATCGTCTTTTTTGGTATGAATGAAACCCCCCAGTTAGACTGGGGGTTCAGTGTAGCTTTAGCGTTGAGAAGCTATCAAAAAAATCCCCCTTGTTATATAATATTATTGTGGTCTGGCAACTACAAAAATATTTAACATAAGGAGGAACTCAATGGCATAAAATGAAAACACAGATATTGAAAAAATATAGACAGGAGAACAACCAAAACACCAAAAGCCTGATGGTATTCTAATCAAAAAGATAAATGGAAAGACCTTTGCAACAGAGATATATTTTGATAAAAAGAGTAAAGAAACATTTCAAGATAAGCTGTTTAAGGTAATACATTCTAAAGGGAATAGTAGCGAGTGAGTAGGAAATCTGGCAGTAGAAAAAATACTTAAAAATGCTATAATATTAAGTAATATGGAAGTGGGAGGAGGACAAGAATTGAAAAAATATATTAGAATAGTTTTAGTTTTGAGTTGTATATTAGCTCTAACTGCTTGTGGAAATAAAAAAGAAATAGTGTTACCAGAAGCTAAAAATATAACAGAAATTAAAATCATGGATAATGCTTCTGAGACTGCTAACAAAATTATTGATGAAAAAGAAATATCAAAGCTGATTAGTGATATAAAAAATAATTCAAAAGGTACTAATGCTAAGAGTGTAAATGACCAACCTACGAACATTGAAAATTATATTATAGTAAAATTTTATCATAAAGGTGAAGAAAAAAGTCCAAGTGTAGCATATCTATATCAGAAAAATGGTAATAGTTATGTTGAACAGCCATATCAAGGGATTTGGGATTTAAAAGAAGAAATCTTTAATAATATTAGAGGGTTGATTAGTGAAAGCGATAATAAAAAAGCCGGAATAGAAGCATCTTATAAACCTATGGTCAAAATAAACGATGAAATTTATGGCTGGGTTAGAGATTTGGGAGCAGTTAAATTAGGTGATATAGAATTTTTAGGAGAAATCAAAGGCTCGAAAGCTTCTTTATCAAAAACTTTAAATGATGAAGATGAAAATTTCACGAGCAACATTTATCCAATAGGAGCAAAAATATACAAATGGGGTGAAAAAAGTATATTGATTGAATCTAATGATGTTTTTAGCGTTTGTGAAATTATTGAATAAAAATATAAGTGATGGTAGAGGGATGTATTATGAAATTTAAAAGGGTAAGAAAGTTTGTAAATAAAAAAAGACTGCTTTTGTTTTTTGTGGCTATAGTTGCTGGTCAGTTTATGATTATAAAGAGCGACTATTTTGATAAAAATATAGATAGAGACAAGTCATATGAAGAGATTGAAGCTGCTCTAATGGATGATTCCATAGAGAATGGAGTGGTCGTAGATGATAAAAAGGATATCAGGGATATAAATAAGTCTACTTTTGAATACAATACAAAAAAGGAAAAGAAGGAAGCAAAAAAGAAAAAAGATCCATACTATACTCTTGGAGATATAGGTAAGGCACCTAGAAGGTTAGATAAAATAATTGCTATAAGGCCACCCAAGGGAAAAAATGTAGATAATATAAACAGGAGGCCAGACCCCAACAAAAATAATGATAAGAACAAGCCTTTTGCCAGATACGTTATATTTTATCCTCAACATCAGGATGATGAAGTTTTGTGGGCTGGTAGTGCTATCAGAGATGCCATTAGAAAGAGGGGGAGGAATAATGTCTTTGTAGCCCTAGTATCATCTGGAACGGGTCACAAAATATTTTCTGAAAAGCAGTTTGATGGTCTAGATATTAAGGAGAAGGCAGAGTATAGAAATAGGGAGTTTTTGGATTCTTGTAAAAACTTGGGTATACCTAGAAAAAACATATTTTTCATATATAAGGAGAGGGGAGATTGGAAGACCGACTTTAAATTGGAAAGAGAGTTTGCTCTAAAAATAGAGAAAAAGTACAAGAGTGTAACGCATATAACCCATTCCTATAAGTATGATGACCATTTTATGCATAGGGCCAATGGTCAAACCCTGTATGACTTGTGGACCAAGGATAAGATTAAGGATTTGAGATTCTATTTGAAGCCATTTTTGGTTGAGTACGTAGATGCCAGCAACAATAACTTGAACGTATATACTGTGAATAACCAAGAGGATTATAATAGGATAAAGAATGCTTGTAGGTCTTATAAGTATGTAGATCCACGTAAAAAGAGAGCTGGTATAGGTTATAGGACGGACTACCTAAGCTTTGACTCTCTAGTTTACGACCCTAACCAAAAGTCATATATTATAATACAAAACAATAAGAAAAAAGGTTAAAAGCTGTTGACAAGGTTTTTATAATGTGATAAATTAAGCGTATAGGATAAATTGAATAGAATCTTCAGGGCAGGGTGCGAGTCCCTACCGGCGGTAAAGCCCGCGAGCGAAAGCAGATTTGGTGTAATTCCAAAGCCGACAGTTAAAGTCTGGATGAGAGAAGATATAGTGTTGTATTTTGTGATATAGTAGATTGCTCTGAAATGTTTTTTTGACATTTCAGATTTTTTTTCAAATATCACGAGTGTGTATAGATATTTTTAGGCGTGCGAATTTCGCCTACCAGACCGGTCTATATATAATACACGCAAGTATAGAGATTAGAGCCCTGGACTAGATGTTCAGGGATTTTTTTATGGGGGGATTCATATGGACGAAAAATATATGAGTATGGCTATAGACCTAGCAAAAAAGGCTTGTGGATATACAAATCCAAATCCCATGGTTGGGGCCCTAATAGTCCGAGATGGTCAGATTTTGGGTAAAGGTTACCATACCAAGTGTGGTTGCCTACACGCAGAGAGGGAAGCCCTAAAGGATTGTAGTTCGAGAGGTGTATCTGTAGCAGGAGCCACTATGTATGTTACCCTTGAGCCATGTTGCCACTATGGAAAGACGCCTCCATGCACAGAGGCCATAATAGAAAACAAGATAGGCAAGGTGGTGGTAGGTTCACTTGACCCAAACCCCAAGGTAGCTGGCAAGGGAATTGAGATACTTAGAGAGCATGGGATTGAGGTAGTCACAGGTGTTATGGAAAAGGAGTGTGATGACCTAAACGAGGTCTTTATGCATTATATAAGAAATAAAAAGCCTTTTGTAGTGATGAAGTATGCTATGACTGCTGATGGCAAGATAGCTACAAGAACAGGCAAATCCCAGTGGATAACAGGTGCAAAGGCAAGGAGTCAAGTTCATAAGGACAGGCACAGGTATGCAGGTATTATGGTAGGTATTGGGACAGTATTGGCAGACGACCCAACCCTAAATTGTAGACTAGAGGGGGGAGTCAGTCCAACTAGGATAATATGTGATTCGGGACTTAGGATTCCGATGGATTCAAATATTGTAAAGACAGCCGACCAGTACGAGACCATAATTGCAACTAGGTTTGAAGATAGAGAAAAGATTGGCCTACTAGAAAAAGCAGGCTGCAAGATACTGGTCCAAGATGGGAAACATGACAGGATAGATCTAGTAGATTTGATGGATAAAATAGGTGGTATGGGTATTGACTCAGTCTTCCTAGAAGGTGGGGGTCAGCTAAATTGGTCAGCACTGGAGGCAGGTATAGTCAGCAAGGTTCAAGTATATATTGGCAACAAGATATTTGGAGGAAAGGACGCCAAGTCGCCAGTTGGGGGCTGGGGTGTAGACCTGCCAGACCAGGCCAAGAGCTTGAAGATGCTAGGAGTAGAAGCCTTTGGTCAAGACCTTCTTATAGAATATAGGGTTGAAAATGAGGTGGTTGAGTGTTCACAGGAATAATAGAAGAAATAGGTAGCATCAAGGGGATTTCAAAGGGGGCCAATTCAGCAGTCCTAACCCTATCTGCCAAGAAGGTACTAGAGGACGTAAACCTAGGTGATAGCATAGCTGTCAATGGGGTATGCTTGACAGTTACATCCTATAGGCAGGACGAATTTACAGTGGATGTCATGCATGAGACTATGAATAGGTCGTCTCTGTCCAGTCTAAAGACTGGCTCAAAGGTCAACCTAGAGAGGGCCATGATAGCCAATGGTCGCTTTGGTGGCCATATAGTGTCCGGTCATATAGATGGTATTGGCAAGATAGTGTCAGTCAAAAAGGATGACAATGCCATTTGGTACCAGATAAGTGCGGATAAACAAATATTAAAATACATAATAGAGAAGGGATCTATAACTATAGATGGGATTAGCCTAACAGTTGCCAAGGTTACTGACAGGGACTTCTCTGTATCTATAATACCCCATACATTAAAAAATACTATTTTGGACTACAAGAGTGAAGGACATATAGTTAATTTGGAGAATGACTGTATAGCCAAATATGTAGAAAAATTTATGAACTTTGGTAATACCGATGACAAGCAAGAAGACAAACATGAGATAACAAGAGAATTTTTATTAAAGAATGGTTTTTAGGAGGAGAATGATATGTTTAAGTTTAGCACAATTGAGGAAGTATTAGAGGATTTAAGACAGGGAAAGATGATCTTGGTTACAGACGATGAAGACAGGGAAAATGAGGGTGACCTAATATGTGCAGCCGAATTTGCCACTACTGAGAATGTGAACTTTATGGCTACATACGGCAAGGGCCTAATCTGTATGCCTATGAGTGCAGAATATTGCCAGAAATTAGGCCTACAGCAGATGGTAGTAAACAACACAGACAACCATGAAACAGCCTTTACTGTATCAATCGACCATGTCGAGACAACTACAGGTATATCAGCAGTTGAGAGAGGATTCACTGCAAGGGCCTGTGTAGATGATAATGCCAAACCAAGTGACTTCCGTAGACCAGGACATATGTTCCCTCTCAAGGCCAAGCCTAATGGTGTCCTAGAGAGAAATGGTCATACAGAAGCTACAGTTGACCTAATGAGACTTGCAGGATTAAAGGAATGTGGTCTATGCTGTGAAGTCATGAAGGAAGACGGTACAATGATGAGGAAGAGCGACCTTATAGAGATGGCTCAGAAATGGGACCTAAAGTTCACATCTATAAAGACCCTACAGGAATACAGGAAAAAACACGACAAGCTAGTGGAGTGTTCAAGTATCGTAAAAATGCCAACTAGGTTTGGTGATTTTACAGCTCATGCCTACATCAACAAGCTAAACGGAGAGCACCACATAGCCCTAGTCAAGGGTGATATAGGCGATGGACAGGATATCCTATGCAGGGTACATTCAGAATGCCTAACGGGAGATGTGTTTGGTTCAATGAGGTGTGACTGTGGCCAGCAGTTTGAAGCAGCTATGCAGGCTGTTGAAAAAGAAGGTCGTGGAATAGTTTTATATATGAGACAGGAAGGTCGTGGAATCGGTCTAGTCAACAAGTTAAAGGCCTATGCCCTACAAGACAAGGGAATGGATACATTGGAAGCAAATATAGCCCTTGGATTTGAGGGAGATATGAGAGAATACTTTACAGGTGCACAGATACTAAAAGACATAGGCGTAAAGACAATGAGACTACTAACTAACAATCCAGACAAGGTGTACCAGCTATCAGACTACGGTATGGAAATAGTAGAAAGAGTGCCAATTGAAATCAAGGCAACAGAACACGATAGGTTCTATCTACAGACTAAGAAGGAAAAGATGGGACATATACTAGAGATTGCAGAGTAATCTAAGAAGGTCATATGATAGATTTAGAAAATCTAACAAGGTTTTTGTTTGCTCGTGCAAAAGTAAGCTATGAAGAAAATATAAGAAATATAGTATTTATTAAAAATTATTAGAAATAATATATAAAGCAACAAGAAGATTAATATTAAAAATTGGAGGAAAAAAGAAGATGAATTATATCGAAGGAAATTTAGTCGCAAAGGAAGTAAAGATAGGAATAGTAGCAGCAAGATTTAACGAATTTATCACATCAAAACTACTTTCAGGAGCTCAGGATGCCCTAGTTAGACATGATGTAAAGGATGATAATATAGATGTAGCTTGGGTACCAGGAGCCTTTGAAATACCCCTAATAGCAGACAAGATGGCCAAGTCTGGTAAGTACGATGCAGTAATATGCCTAGGAGCAGTAATCAGGGGCAACACAAGCCACTATGACTATGTATGCAACGAAGTATCAAAGGGTATAGCCCATGTATCACTAGAGGCTGGAATACCAGTAATGTTTGGTGTAGTAACTACAGAAAACATAGAACAGGCAATAGAAAGGGCAGGAACAAAGGCAGGAAATAAGGGGTTTGACGTAGCAGTTGGAGCTATTGAAATGATTAACCTTATCAAAAATATGTAAGAACCTGACTGAATAAAATATCTATAGGCACAATACATATATTTATCAGCAAAAGAGCATACAATAAAGGTAATGTATGCTAGAAAGTCAGGTTGAATAATATTTGGAATTTGGAGGCAGAAATGTACGACGAAACAATTGCTAAGATTACAAGTGCAGCTAGGAAAAAGATAGGTATATTGGATGACAGTAGATTTAAGTACCTAGTTTCATCTGCATTTGCGGGGGCATTTATAGGTATAGGTATACTTATATCCTTCACAATAGGTGGGATTTTGACTGCAGCAGGAAGTCCTATGGTAAAGATAATGATGGGGTTATCATTTGCCGTTGCCCTAAGTTTGGTAGTGTTTACAGGTACAGAGTTATTCACTGGTAATAACCTTGTGATGTCTGTGACATATTTAAAAAAAGGGGTTAGTTTTAAGGATTTAGGTAGAGTTTGGATAGCTTCTTATATAGGTAATTTTATAGGTGCGATTATACTTAGTTTTGTCTTTGTATATACAGGCCTAGTAAATAAGGGGCCAGTGATGGAATTCTTCGTCAATGCAGCCATAGCCAAGGCGGCTCCTTCCTTCATAGAATTGTTTATGAGAGGTGTATTATGTAATTTACTGGTATGTTTGGCTGTATTGGTTACTTTCAGGACGGATGATGACGTGGCAAAGTTGATAGTAATATTACTATGTATATTGGCTTTTGTTGCGTCTGGATTTGAACATAGTATAGCTAATATGACAGTTTACAGTGTTGGCTTGATATCTAAGTCTATCACTGGAGTGACAGTTGGACAGATGATGACTAACCTGATTCCAGTTACTCTGGGTAATATAGTAGGTGGTGGACTGGTATTAGGTGGAGGGATCTACGCTCTTAGGTCTGGTAAGTAAGATTTATTGTTTGAGTTAGTCTTGAAAATATTGGTTCTTTGTCAAATAGCGTTGATGAATAAAATCCGAAATTTATGTGACAGCATCTTGGATACATATAGTATCCTTGATGTTGTCTTTTTTCTTTATGTGAATCTTTTTCCTTAATAGTACTCTTAATCTCAAATTCTGAAAGCTTCTAAAGCCGAAGGCGGTCTTCTTTATCGATTTAATTAGATTGTTGTTACCTTCGACAACAGCGTTCGTATAACCTGTTTCTAGAGAATTTACGATAGCATCCTTGTAACCATATAGGGTGTTAATGGCAGTCTCAAACTCTGGTGGAACAGAATCCTGATTTAAATATCTATCTAAAAAGGCCTCAAAACCATCGATATCTCTGTTATGTATGGTGTATAGAAACTCTTGATATAGGCTGTGACCAGCTGATAGCCTATCAGACAGGCTAAGTAAGTCTATTAAAATTTCTTTTGTATTAGTCCATTTTTTGTAGTGTACATACTTGTAAAATTTAACTCCATTTAGATTAAAGTCCTTCTTTAAAAGAACCTTCCAGTACCTTTTAAGCTTCTTGTAATTCGTTGATCTTGTGTTAAAGTTCTTCATAACATCTATCCTCAATTTTTGCATGCATCTAGTAAATAATTGAACTACATGAAATTTATCAATGACTATTTGAGCATTTGGAAATAGGTCAATTCCAAGGTCTATATATGTTTGATACATATCTGTGGTTATGTATTTCACCATGCTCCTAGCCTCCTTAGAAAAGCTTTCAAAGTATTCTCTTAAGTACCTTTTACGCCTATCAGGTACAATGTCAATAATCTCTCCAGTCTGAATATCA
>OHAD01002521.1_pt1 | contig 13772 bp, 6 predicted proteins | sample 1577011 | NCBI WGS metagenome assembly OHAD01 (sample SAMEA3541510, study PRJEB24748) | human gut metagenome | biome: human gut; feature: human-associated habitat; material: faeces | place: China | collected 2012
AGGTAAACGAAAACCTACCGCTGTAAAGTGGAAAGGCGTTGTTTGCCGAGCCTACATATCATGGACATGACTATTGTGCATGACCTTGAGAAAGCAGCCTATTCTAAATTAGCTAATAGACCAAAAGGCTAGGCAGTGATTGTCTGGAAATGTCCTGTTTTTAAGATTGGCATCAACAGAGTTGATTTAAAATCTAACAATATGGCAGAAATAATGCATAAATCAATGTAAGAATATGCAATTTACAAGTGATTTGTCGCATATAAATGACTGTAATATACATAAAAAGTGCAATGTCAGGACTCTTTCCTTTTAAAGGAACGATCCGTTCCTTTAAAAGGAACAGATCGTTACTCACCGAGGAACATCTAATTGCTTTAAAAGGAAGAGCCAAAAGTAGTTTTAATTTCTAATTCTGTTCTAGCTGATAGACTTTCCTGTCACAGGAAAATATATCATATCGAAACTAAACGTTTCTTTTATATTCAAAGGTGCAAGCTGATATAAGTAATCATATAGCACAAGGAAACAAAAAACGGACAGATGTATTTCATCCGTAGATCTGCTGTTTTAAAATCCTGCCGATTTTTGTCATTCTCCCAAGCAGGTTCTGCATATTTTGAATTATACCATAACTAAATATGCTTTTCTTCAGATTTGATCTTTTTCTACTATCACGCCCAAAAAGTAATCATTCATTATGATTGGTGGTGAGAAATATTCGGGAAATATAAAAATAGTATCCAATAATAATACCTCATATAAATAAAATAAAGACATAACTTTCTTATAATGAATGAACTAAATGATTGAAATGGATAGAAACAGGGTATCATTCGTTAAAGAAAAGGGTAGTTATAATGCTGATAAATAATTGATTATCACGTTTATATATGGATACAATAACATATATGACGATTAGGTTTATATTTCTCATTATTATAATAATCAACACTTTATATAAAGAATTAGTTCTGCAAAGACTTTGCAAATTTCGTACATCGGTATGCAAACTCAAGAAGTAGCGATTAAGCCTAATTTAAAGGTAGTACTTAGGTCGGATGCTCAACAGATCGATGAAGTTGTTGTTACAGCAATGGGTATTAAAAGATCTGAAAAAGCATTAGGGTATGCTGCGACTTCAGTGGGTGGAGAAAAAATTGCGGAAAGCCGTACATCTGATGTGATGTCAAGCTTGGCAGGTAAGATTGCAGGTGTACAGATTTCCAGCACTTCATCTGACCCCGGAGCCTCTAATTCGGTCATTATCCGTGGAGTTAGCTCACTCTCCGGTACCAACCAGCCACTATATGTCGTGGATGGAGTACCTTTGAATAACTCTACCGTATACTCTACAGATGGCTTGAATAGCGGATATGATTTTGGAAACGGTGCCAACGCTATCAATCCGGATGATGTGGCAAACATGACTATTTTGAAAGGTGCTGCGGCTACTGCTTTGTATGGTAGCCGTGCTGCCAACGGTGTAGTCATGATTACTACCAAAAGTGGCCGGAAAGAAAAAGGAGTTGGAATCGAGTATAACGGTGGAGTTCAGTGGTCAACTGTTCTGCGTCTGCCGGAATTTCAAAATGAATTTGGTATGGGATGGAACGGCAACCATACAGAATTGGAGAACGGTTCCTGGGGACCTCGTTTCGATGGCTCCATGCAGTTGTGGGGTAATGTGTACAACAACTCTCAGAAACTGAAACCTTATGTCGCAATGCCTGATAACATCAAAGACTTTTTTGATGCGGGATTCAGATATAGCAACAGCCTTTCATTCAATGGAGCTACAGATAAAAGTGATTATTATGTATCCTTCTCTCAGATCAGCGATGATGGTATGATCCCGACAGATGCCGACAGCTACGATAAATACACTTTTTCTGCACGCGGCAGCCATAAGGCAGGAGCGTTGACATTCTCTTCTTCACTGAATTACGCTTATCAAAAGAATAACTTTGCTACTACGGGACAAGGTTTGTCCATGCTAAACTCTTTATATCAGACACCAAGAGATATCAGCATAATAGGACTGGAAGACCAGAATGATCCGTTCAACACTCCGGGATATTATTATACCCCCTACGGAGTTATGAACCCTTATTATATTTTGAATAACTATTTGAATGAATATGAATCTGAAAGATTCTACGGAAAATTTCAATTGGATTATGAATTCCTGAAATACTTCAAGTTTACGTACCGTATGGGCTTGGATACTACAACAGGACAAAGTGACAAAGGAAAACCGAATCTGTACGCTCTTTATTATGAAGGTACTCCTAATGGAGAAGGTCAGGGCTCCAGCAGTCCTTTCTCTGGTGAAACCGGACAATATTCTGAGCAGATAACCCGTCGTCGCGAGATAAACCAGGATATTATGGTTAATTTCAATATGCCGGTTAACGATTTTAATATCAATGCACTGGTCGGTTTCAATGGCAATGAACGTAAAGTCTCTTATCAATATTCAGAAGTTAATGATTTAACGATTCCTACATGGTTTAATCTGAAGAACTCCGGCAAAACTCCTATAGTAGAACAGCACATGGAACTCAGACGTCTGATGGGTGTTTTCGGACAGTTTGAAGGTTCATGGAAGAATATGCTCTATTTAACGGTAACTGCCCGTAATGACTGGTCTTCTACTCTTCCGAAAGAAAATCGCAGTTTCTTCTATCCCGGTATTACCGGTAGTTTTATTTTCAGCGAATTATTGAATGACAATCTGCAAGATGTGATAACTTTTGGTAAGATACGCGCCAGCTGGGGTAAAACAGGTAACGATGCTGATGTGTATATGGTTAATCCTGTGTATGCACAATCTTCCAATAGAATACCTTTCGGTTCTCTGACTTTCCCTCTAGGAGGTGTCAACGCTTACTCTGCAGGAAATGTACTCGGAAGTAATACATTAAGTCCGGAAATGACCACAGAATCTGAAGTCGGTTTAAATATGGCTTTCTTCAAAAACCGCCTCTCTTTTGACGTATCTTATTATAATAGGAATACCGATAAGCAGATTTTCTCTTTGGCTATGGACCCTGCTTCAGGCTATACAGCACAGAATATGAACCTGGGTAAGATTCGTAACCGTGGTATAGAACTCCTGATCAGCGGCACTCCGATAAGAACAAAAGATTTCAGTTGGGAACTGACATGGAACTTCACAAAGAACTGGAGTAAGGTGATTAGTTTACCGGAAGAATTGGGTGGTATTACAACGATTTATGGTCTCAATGGAGGTACCAGTATGTACGCTATAACAGGCATGCCTGTTGGTGTTTTCAAGGCTCAGGTAGCCGAACGTGATCCGCAAGGACGTATTGTAGTAAATTCATCAACAGGTCTTCCGGTTGAAGCCAGCGAATTCGGAATCTGCGGAGATATGAATAACAAATATCAAATGGGTGTTTCTACTAACTTGAAATATAAAGGTATAAGCTTAGGCATTGATTTTGATATCCGTCAGGGCGGAGTGATGTATTCACGTACTAAAGATATAAACTATTTTACCGGTAACGCGATACAGACTGCCTACAATGACCGTAATCCTTTGATTGTTCCTAACTCGGTAAATAAAATAGTGAATGGAGAAAACGTTACTTATGTAGAAAATACAACTCCTATTACAAGCTCTAACATTTATAAATACTGGGGCGACGGTGGTTCTGATATGGGAAGCTGCTTCCTGGTAGACAAATCATACGTCAAGCTTCGTTCTGTTGTATTAGGTTGGGACCTGCCCAAAAGATGGTTGGCAAAAACTCCTTTCCAGGCAGTAAAAGTGTCTGCATATGGCAATAACTTATTTGTCTGGACTCCATCCAGCAATACATTTATTGATCCCGAAATGACTTCATTTGGTAATGACCTTGAAGGTAACTATGGAGAATACACGGCTAATCCCAGCTCACGTCGTTTCGGTTTCAACTTAATGGTTAAATTTTAAACAGGAATAAAAATGAAAAAAATATTATTATATGCATCATTAGCAACAACAGCATTGTTTGCAGGTTGCGACCTGAACATCAATGACGACCCGAACTACCCGATGAATGATCAGGTGACGGCGGATTTGATATTCCCCTCTATCAGTGCTTCTATTGCTTCGGCGGTAGGCGGAGAAATTTATAATTACGCTGGCTTTTTCGCTCAGTACTATGAACAGAAACCGGAGTCGAATCAGTATAACACTCTATGTGAATATACATTTACCGAATCTTCCCAGCAAATGGATTATTCGTATAGAATCCTGTTTGCAGGAGCTTTGGAAGATGCAAAGCAGGTGCTGGAAAAGACCACAAACCCTGCCGACCGATTCGCCACTACCATACTGAGAGCATATGCCTTTCAGATAATGGTGGATAATACCAGTGACTCACCTTATTCGGAAGCTCTGCAAGGTAATGCTAATGCCACACCTAAGTGGGATACGGGTGAAACAATATATAAAGGTATATTAGGTGAGATAGATGCGGCAGAAGCAGCTTTGGATGGAAGTGGTATGGATGTGCCGGATTTGATATTCAACAAAAATATCGCTCAATGGAAAGGTTTTGCCAATGCTCTTCGCCTCCGTATGTATCTGCGTTTCATTGATGCCAACATAGATGCGGCTTCGTATACAGAGAAAGTGAAGACCTTAGTACAAAACAACGAATTCTTTACCGGTGACGTGAAACTGGATTGTTTCTTGGATGAAACAGACAAACGGAATCCATGGTATAATACGAATGCGGTCGGATTGACCGGTAATCATTGTGCTGCCTATCCGTTAGTATCTTATTTAAGCAGTACGGGAGACCCTCGAATCGCTTATGGTATTAGTAAAACAGATGCGGATGGAAAGTATGTCGGTCAACTTCCCGGAGGAAAAACACATATGCAAAGCATTCTGGGTACTGACAACTGGAAAAACAAAAACGTAAGTGCGATTGATTACTCTATCGGGGCCACAAAACCTGTCTATTTCTTTACTCAGGCTGAATTACAATTCCTGATAGCTGAGGTATATGCTCGTTTCCACAATGATGATGCGAATGCAAAGAGTGCTTATGAAGCAGGTGTAACTGCCGACTTTGCCGTTCGTGGATTTGCAGGTCAAGAGAATACCATTTTGGAAGGAGCGTGTGCATGGTCTGCTGCTTCTACACAGGCAGACAAGTTAAACTTGATATATATGCAGAAATGGGTATCTCTTTTCTACATGGATCATATGGAAGCATGGAGTGAGATTCGTCGTACAGATTGTCCGAAACTGTCTTCTTATTCAGCAGCACAGATACAGGCTAACGAGTCAGTATACACTCCGGGAGAGTTAGTTGCTCCATGGACTAATGGTCTGGAAGCGGGTGGACTGATGAAACGTATGACTTATCCATTAAGCGCACGTCAGCAAAATGTGAATACTCCTGCAGGAGTACCGGGAAGTACTCCGGTTTGGTGGGATATCAAATAGTAACCAATAACTTAGTAAGTTTTACGTATGAAAAATATAATATACAGCATATTAGTATGTTTGCCGTTTGTCTTTGGAGCTTGCGACAAATCAACAGATGACACTTCTAAAGTCACCTATTTTGTAACGTTGGAAAGAGAAGGTGATGAAAAGATCGTTCTGGAAAAAGGACAGCCTTATGTGGAACCGGGATATTATGCGGAAATGAACGGAGAGGATATCACTGAATCTGTTCAGATAAAAGGAAGTGTTGATGTCAACACTCCGGGAATCTACAATTTAGTATATGCGGCATACAATGAGGATGGTTTTGCCAAAACATTTACAAGAACAGTATATGTGGCAGATAATACAGCTTCTCCTTTGAAATCCGGAATTTATACCGTAGCCGAAGGAAGTAAACGTACCGCCCCTTCTGTGGTAGCTTTCAGTGGATATGAGATTGTGATTTTGCAGATGGAACCGGGGATTTTTTATATCAGCGATTTCTTAGGAGGCTGGTATGACCAGCGTACCGGCTATGGCCCGGATTATGCAATGGTTGGCAAATTCGAATTGAATGATGATAATACCATTACTCCTCTGGAAAGTTATGTTGCAGGTTGGGGAGATTCCATGGATCAAATGACTAATACATTATTGGACACTGCGACTGGGACTCTGAAATGGACTGTTGCTTATGCCGGTCAGCTATCTTTTGACATTATAGTAAAACAATAAAAATACGATTATGAAGAAATATATGATATTACTTTTAGCTTCACTGGCTTTTACATTCGTGGCATGCGACAACGATACAGAACCAGGTGGTACTGCTGTTGAAAAAATGGCAGGAGACTGGTGGGTGACAGTGAATGCATTTATTGACGGGAAAGAAGTAGAAGATCCTTTTGGAGCAGGACATCTGCAAATGAGTACTTACAATACAGCCAGCAACAGTGAAACTGAAATGTGGCTGGATGATTTAGGAAACTTCTGGGAATATAAACTGAAAGTAAACGTGAATTATGCAGCGAGGACTTTCTCGACAACAGGCTTTGTGGATAATGTAACATATGAATCCAAAGTGAAGATAACTGATGGCAAGGTACTGGAAAATGCTGCCACAACTCCTAGCGGTATGCCTGCTGACAGTATCGTATATATGGTACAGTTCGACGACGATGAAAATGGATTAACTTATAAGGTTTCAGGCTTCCGTCGAACAGGTTTCCCTGCTGACGATTTTTAACAGAAGAGTTTAAATATAGAGAAGGCTGTTCCAATGATCGGAGCAGCCTTTTTTGCAATCTAACCTCAACTAAGACAGATCAATATATGAGCAATCTCTAATATTTACAATAATTCTTTGCCTTTAAAAGAAAAATGAATGGGACAATGTTTTTAATTAGCAACATCCATTACCTGATTAATTGTATACAAATAAAGGTGCCTCTTATGGCATGATACTATTTTTTATTTATAATAGCTCCTTATTTTATAGATATAATATTGATTATAAGGTAAATAGTTCTCATTTCGGTAGAGAAATGGTATTACATAAAAGAGAGTAAACATTAGCTGAATTAGGGTAATTAACTGTCAAATAGATATATAAGCTATTTCTGATTGATAAAATATCGACTAGTGTTACTGATTTATCCCCTATATACATGATTGATTATCAGCTATATATAAATTTATTAGTTCTGCAAAGACTTTGCAGATTTCGTATATTGGTATGCAAACACAAGAAGTCGTAATCAAACCTATTTTGAAAGTCTTGTTAAAGTCTGATTCTCAAAATCTTGAAGAGGTAGTGGTAACAGCTATGGGTATTAAGCGATCTGAAAAATCTTTAGGTTATGCAGTATCCAGTGTAAAAGGAGATGAGATAACTAAAGCGCGTGAAAGTAATGTGCTTAATTCATTGTCCGGTAAGATTGCAGGTTTGCAAATTGCACAGTCGTCTGGAACGGTAGGTGGTAGTTCAAGCATACAGATTCGTGGTGCTTCTTCTATTGGCACAGTTTCTTCCCCTTTATTTATTATTGACGGACTTCCTATCGACAATGGTTCTTACAATCCTGACAGAACCAATGGTATAGTCGATGTAGGTAACCGTGCAGGAGATATCAACTCTGACGATATTGAATCTATCAACGTATTGAAGGGGGCAGCTGCAACTGCATTGTATGGAGCGCGTGCAAAAGATGGTGCAATTGTTATTACTACTAAGAAAGGGAAGAAGAATTCACCGGTATTTGTTACGGTAAACTCTTCAACACGATTTGAGAATGTACTTAAATTGCCTGATTTCCAGAATGAGTATGCACAAGGTAGCTACGGAGTATATAATGTAAAAATGCTGAATGGATGGGGACCGAAGATTTCATCGGTACAAGATCAGCAATTTACAGATTATAAAGGAGATAAAGTGACTTTGAAAGCAAATCCTGATAATGTGAAGGATTTCTATGAAACCGGAATGAGCTATATTAATAATGTGTCAGTAGCCGGAGGTGGTGAAAAGGCTGATTTCCGTTTGAGCTTTACTTCTACTAATCAGACCGGTGTTGTGCCAGGTTCTGACTATAACAAATATGCATTCTCTGTGAATGCAGGTATGAACTTTACTAGCAACTTCACAGGACGTATCTCTGCCCAATATATACGTTCAGATTCTGAAGGTCGTCCGGCACAGGGGGCAAATGATAGCAACTTGCTGATTCCTTTAATCAATGGATTGCCAAGAACGATTGATATTCATGATATTAAGCAGAACTGGATTGATGAAAATGGCAAACAGGTTACGTTGGATCCGGAAGGCAAAAGTAATAACCCGTACTGGATTATTAATAAGAATAAATTTACTAATAATCTGGATCGTATGATCGGTAATATCACATTGACTTATAAGCCGATTGAAGGATTGACTATCACTAACAATGCCGGAACTGACTTCTATACAGAGGGAAGACGTAAACTTTACGCAAAGGGTACTGTAGGAGCCTTAAATGGTAAGTTCCAGACTTGGAATTTGTATAAAAGAATTATAAATAATGATTTAATGGTTTCCTATGAGAAGACTTTTGCCAATGATTATCATTTTAAGGCGATGGTAGGTCATAATCTCTATCAGGAAGAATGGAAGAATGAGAATGTACAAGCTCAGAATCTGGTAGTTGACGGATTGTATACATATACTAATGCGAAATCTACTACTCCGGTGAATTATTATGAAAAGAAACGTCTTGTCGGTTTATACGGAGATATTAGCTTGGGATACAAAGATATGCTTTTTATTAATGTAACAGGACGTAATGACTGGTCGTCTACTCTGCCTATTAATAACCGTTCTTATTTCTATCCATCTATCAGCGGTAGCTTTATTTTCACAGAATTGATGGAGAATAAAGACATCCTGAATTACGGTAAGATTCGTTTAAGTTATGCGAATGTGGGTAGTGACGAAGATCCGTACAATTTGGCATTTAAATATACTCCAGCTAGTACTTACTTTTTGCAATATCTGGGTAATGTCAATACTTTCCCACACATGGGACTGGTTGGTTTTACCGGGCCTCGTGTTCTGCCGAATGAAAACTTGAAACCTCAGAACCAAAGTTCATTCGAAGTCGGAGCTGATTTACGTTTCTTTGGGGGAAAGATTCGTTTGGATATGACTTATTATAGCAATATCACAAAGAATCAGATTGTAAGTATTGATGTCCCGTTGTCAACAGGTTACTTTGCTAATAATATCAATGCCGGAAAGATTGCCAATAAGGGTGTCGAAGTAACTTTGGGCTTGACTCCTGTAGAAACACGTAACTTTAAATGGGACTTGGATGCAACGTTTGCTTCTAATAAGCAGACTGTAGAAGAGTTGGCTGAAGGACTTGATGAATATACATTGACTAGCGGATTGAGCGGTTTGCAGATTAAGGCTGCCAAAGGTGATTCGTTCGGTTTGTACGGTACTGCCTGGAAGCGTGATGATCAAGGTAATTATGTAATCAACTCTAAGACAGGTTTGAGAGAAACAGTCAATAACGTACGTTTGGGAGACGTTTATCCTGACTTTACAATGGGTATCAACAATACACTTACTTATAAAGGGCTGACTTTTAGTTTCTTGATTGATATCCGTCATGGAGGTTCCTTATATTCGGAAACAGTAGCTAATTTGAGAAGCAGTGGTTTGGCTGCAGAAACAGTGGCTCACCGTGAAGATGCCTCTTTCATTGAACCGGGTGTTATTCTTCAGGATGACGGAACTTACAGACCTAATGATGTTCCGGTGAAGAGTATGCAGGACTACTGGCAGCATGTGGCGAACTCCAGTAATAATGAAGGAAATATCTATAATGCATCATTTGTGAAACTTAGAGAAGTGCAATTGTCCTATAGTTTTCCGCGTAAATGGTTTAAGAGTTTCTTTGTTAAATCATTGGATTTAGGCTTCGAGGCACGTAACTTATGGATCATCAAAGATCATGTGCCGCATATTGATCCGGAAGCTAACTTCTTCGGTCCTTCTCAGATCGGAGGCGGTGTAGAGTTTAACAGTATCCCTTCTACCAGAAGTTTCGGATTTAATCTCAGACTAACATTGTAAGAATTAAACGAACATGATTATGAAAAAGAAAATATTAGCATATGCATTGAGCGCTTTGACATGTGGGTTATTTACTTCATGCAGCGACTGGCTTGATATCAACCATGACCCCAATACTGCCGAGAAAGTTGATCCCGGATATTTGTTTAACTATGTAGCCGTAAACTGGGCCGGAACACGTACCGGTGGTGACTTCTATATTCCGTTATCAATGAGTTCACAGTGTCAGGTTGATGGTGGACTTGATTATGGTGGCTGGGATGAATCGGTATATACCATTTCCCCTTATAGTACAGGAAATACGTGGAAACATTACTACTCTGTCGGTGGTAATAACTTGATGCTGGCTATTAAAAATGCGGAAGAAGCAGATCCGGTGAATCACAATGCTATTGCACAGTGTAAGATTCTGTTGGCTGAACATATGTATGAAGCGACGATGCTATGGGGGGATATCCCTTTCACTGAATCTTGGAACGGAACAATTAAGTATCCGAAATTTGATTCTCAGGAAAGTGTATTGAATGGGGTGTTGTCATTGCTTGATGAAGCACTGCAGATCATGGATTTGAATGATGCCAATGCGATTGATGAATACGATATCTATTATAAAGGTGATATGAATAAATGGATGACTTTGGCCAAATCTTTAAAGTTCAGAACACTGATGGTTATGGTGGACAAAGATCCTTCTAAAGCTACTGCCATTGGTACGTTGTTACAGGCTGGAGGCATGGTATCATCAGCATCAGATAATTTGGTGTTCCCTTATTCTGCAGAACCGGGTAACCAGAATCCTAAGTATGAACTTATAGAATTGGTTGGCGGTACACAGATATTGTTTTTTGCCAGCAACTATATGCTGAAGCCGATGCAGGAACGTAATGACCCCCGTATTCCTTGTTATTTTGAACCGGGTGCCGACGGTGTATATAGAGGCTTAGGTAACCGTGAACCTGCTGTTACTGATGACAAAGATAATATGTTATCATCTGTTGTGAGCAGTTATCTTTTCAGAAAAGATGCACCGGAGTTAATATACTCTTGCCAGGAGCAGTTGCTTCTGGAAGCGGAAGCTTATGCGCGCGGTTTGGGAGTTGCTCAGAATTTGTCGAAGGCTAATGAATTGTATAAGAAAGGCATTCGGGAAGCATGTGCATTTTATGGAGTAGCGGAAGCGGATATTGATACATATGTTACAGGTTTGCCGGAATTGACAGCGCTGACTCAGGAGAAAGCACTGTATGAGATTCATATGCAGCAGTGGATTGATTTAATGGATCGTCCGTTTGAGGAGTTTGTACAGTGGAGACGTTCTGGTACTGCTGGAAATGAAGTCCCGACCTTACAAGTGCCGGAAGATGCAACTTCAAAAGAACTGATCAGAAGATGGGAGTATAGCCCGGAAGAGATGACTGCTAATATCAATGCACCGAAAGAATCTCCGAAGATTTGGGAAAAGTTATGGTTTGATTTATAATTGAATTACTATAAATGGTTACGAAAAAGAGGACAATACAACATTGTCCTCTTTTTTTTTGTTATATTTGCGACCATATTTAGATTTATATAGTAGAAGTTAAAGAATGAAAGAATTTATAATATCCGAAGCCAAAGTAGAAACCGCAGTACTTGTCGGACTTATTACTCAGATGCAGGATGAGCGGAAAACGAACGAGTATCTGGATGAATTGGCTTTCCTTGCTGAGACGGCTGGGGCGGAGGTAGTGAAACGATTTACACAGAAATTGCCGACTGCCAATTCGGTTACTTATGTCGGAAAAGGAAAACTGGAAGAGATCAGACAATATATACGGACAGAAGAGGAAGAAGAACGTGAAGTGGGAATGGTTATCTTTGACGATGAACTTTCCGCGAAACAAATACGTAACATTGAAGCCGAACTGAAAGTAAAGATACTAGACCGTACTTCATTGATCCTCGATATATTTGCGATGCGTGCACAGACTGCCAATGCGAAAACGCAGGTAGAACTGGCTCAGTACAAATACATGTTACCACGTTTGCAACGACTCTGGACTCACCTGGAACGTCAGGGTGGTGGCTCCGGTAGCGGAAGCGGTAAAGGAGGTTCTGTGGGACTTCGCGGACCGGGTGAAACGCAGCTCGAAATGGACCGCCGTATCATCCTCAACCGTATGTCACTGTTGAAAGAACGTTTGGCGGAAATAGACAAACAGAAAGCCACACAGCGCAAGAACCGCGGACGCATGATCCGTGTCGCATTGGTCGGCTATACAAACGTTGGAAAATCGACCATCATGAACTTGCTGTCAAAGAGCGAAGTGTTTGCCGAAAACAAGCTGTTCGCTACGCTCGATACAACAGTACGCAAAGTGATCATCGATAACCTGCCATTTCTTCTGTCGGACACAGTCGGATTTATCCGTAAGTTGCCCACCGACCTGGTAGACTCATTCAAATCGACTTTGGATGAGGTACGTGAGGCGGATTTGTTGGTACATGTCGTTGATATTTCTCATCCGACGTTTGAGGAACAGATCGAGGTCGTGAACCGTACCCTGTCCGAAATCGACAAGGCGGAGAAACCGATGATTATGGTATTCAATAAGATCGATGCTTTCACTTTTGTCCCGAAGGATGAAGATGATCTGACTCCGCGTACGCGTGAGAATATCGACTTGGACGAACTGAAACGCACCTGGATGAATAAGATGCAGGATAATTGCATCTTTATCTCGGCTAAGGAACGGACGAATATCGATGCACTCAAAGCCTTGCTGTACGAGCGGGTGAAACAGATTCATATTACCCGTTTCCCTTATAACGATTTCCTTTTCCAACAATATGATGAAGAATGAGTGAGGAATATTTTTTTAGGCATCTGCAATCGGAAGAAATTGTAGATTTGGAGATGAACGGCTGTACAGCCGATAATTGGGAAAACGTAAGGGTTGCCAGTCCTTTTCATGCCGAACACGTTTGCAACGTCCATTTTTCGGGGAGTGTGGCATTGGGCCTTTTTGAAAAGGAATTTACTCTTCCGGGAGGAGTGAAGAAGCATAGTGGTATCCGGAATGCGACTTTGCATAATTGTAAGATCGGCGACAATACGCTGATTGAAAATGTGCACAATTATATCTCCAATTATTTCATAGGCGATGATTGTTTCATACAGAACGTGAATGTGGTGTATGTGGAAGGCAGATCATCTTTCGGTAACAATGTCGAAGTATCTGTCCTGAATGAGACAGGAGGCCGGGAAGTTCCTATTTATAACGGCCTGTCCGCATCATTGGCCTATCTTATAGCCTTGTACCGTCATCGTCCGGCCTTGATACATCGTTTGCAGGCTATGATTGCCGACTTTGCCGACCTGCAGACTGGTAGCTATGGCTTTATCGGTAACCATGTGAAAATAATCAATACGGGGACTGTGCGCAATACTGTAATTGCCGATTATGCGACGGTCGAAAACTGTACTCGTCTTGATAACGGTACGGTCAATAGTAATGAGAATGCCCCGGTATATATTGGCGACAGTGTTATCGCAGAGGATTTTATCATTTCTTCGGGGGCTGTGGTTGCCGATGCCGCCAAGATTATCCGTTGCTTTATCGGGCAGGCTTGCCATGTGACACATAACTTCTCTGCGCATGATTCACTTCTGTTCAGCAATTGCACTTTTGAAAACGGGGAGGCTTGTGCCATCTTTGCAGG
>OHAD01002527.1_pt1 | contig 13755 bp, 15 predicted proteins | sample 1577011 | NCBI WGS metagenome assembly OHAD01 (sample SAMEA3541510, study PRJEB24748) | human gut metagenome | biome: human gut; feature: human-associated habitat; material: faeces | place: China | collected 2012
GTGGTGGAGCTCAAGCCTTTGCCCTGTCCCTTTCCGATGTGGATTCTTCCGCCCTCCAATAACTCCTTGTAGAGCTTTTGTAGCTGTCGGGAGGTCAGCTTCTTCAACTTCACGCTTCCGATCCTGGGGATAACATATTGCTCAATGATGAGCTCGTACCGGTTTGCCGTGGCGGTGCGGACATTGGGCTTGGCGTAGAGCTCATACCAGGTCTGCAGCCAGGTGGCCACCGTGTACTTCTCCCCATCTTGGCTTATGTCCAGCCCTGCACATTCCTCCATAGCCTTCTTCAGTTTTTCCTTGACCTCGGCCTGGGTCTTGCCCAGTACATTTTTGATGATCCGCTTGCCGGTCTTGGCATCATACCCGGCGGTGTACCGGCCCTCCCAGCGGCCGTCTTTCCGCTGGCGGACGGAGCCCTCGCCCTTTTTCCGCCGCTTACCCATGGCGGGCACCTCCTTCCGGCCTGTCTCTCTGCCACGGTTTCAGGTCTTTCCCCAGGAGATTTTCCAGAAAGCCGCCCACGATGTGGCTGGCCTCCTGCTGCATATCCGGCGTCACATGGGTGTAGGTGTCCAGGGTGAAGCTGGCGTTGGTGTGGCCCAGGATGCCGGACAAGGTCTTGGCGTCCACGCCGCTGGTGAGGGCGTGGGTGGCAAAGGTATGCCCTTACGGTATAATAAAGACAAACGGAAAAAACCAGTGTTTTCAAGGGTTTCAGCGTTTGTCGTTGCCTATTCAATTCCTTTTCCAACCTTGATAGTCAACGAAAAATCTGTCGAATGATGGGAGGTGTTACCTAAAAGACAAAATTGAATATTACAGCAGCGGTGCGGTGTTTTACCGGACCGCTGTTTGTCAGGGCGTTTCATCTAATCTGATGGGCGCCCTTTTTTTGCGCCCATTTTCAGAAGGAGGAAATTCACATGGAACTTAACGAAGAAGAAAAAAGGCAGTTGTTTCAGGTTGACGGCGACTGCCAGGCCAAAGTGCTGGATGAACTGTATATGACAGCCCGTTTTACCCGTAACCCGGAGCAACGTGATATGGTGCGGGGCCTCATGGCAAAGCTGCGGGTTCTGTCGGATGAACAGTGCATGGATCTGGTGAAGGACATCCAGAAGAATTATCACCTGCCTTACCCTCGCACTATGGGCGAGCGGATTGCATTGGCCCGGCAGCAATCCGGGGCTGAAAAACTGAAAGGCCATGACATTATGGCCCTGGAGCGGTTTGACCCGCAGGTACGCCACATGGTTGTCTTTGATGTGCTTTCTTTTGAATCCCCTGTCGGCTATAAAGGCGATAAGATGCGCCTGTTTCTCACGGATGAAGGGTATCAGAAAGCGTTGGAGAATCAGGAACGCGGCTTTATCAAGCTAAAGAACCATGCCAAGGTACACAATGGCTATTTGAATTACGACCATAAAGACAGAGATTTGTAGTTGCTGCTCAGTATAAAGACTTGCCAGGAAGGAGGATGTCAAATGGCAGTGTTCAGAGTTGAAAAGACAAAAGATTTTACGGTCATGTCCAATCACCATCTTCGGAATGTGTCGCTGTCTTTGAAGGCAAAGGGGCTGCTGTCGTTGATGTTGTCCTTGCCTGATAATTGGGACTATACGACTAAGGGGCTGGCCCATATCTGTAAAGATGGGGTGGATTCTATCAGCAGTGCGATCAAGGAGCTGGAAAAGCAAGGGTATCTTACCCGGCAGCGGCTCCGTGACGCGCATGGCAGACTGGGCGATATTGAGTATGTCATCCATGAGAAACCTGTGCTTCCTGATGAGCAGGACGCTATTCTGCCACCTAAACGGGAAAATCCAAGACAGGTAAATCCAAGACAGGTAAATCCTGTTTTGGGAAAACCTGAACAGGAAAAACCCGCCCAATTAAATATACAAGAATCAATTACTGAAAAATCAATTACGGATATATCAAATACCCATCAATCAATCTATCCGGATTCTGGAAGGGCACCCGCCAGTAGTACGGAGATGGATAGGATTGATAGGATAGATGCCTACCGGGAAATTATCAAAGAAAATATTGAATTTGAGGCTCTTGTTCAGAGGTACGGATATGAGCGTGTGGACGAACTGGTTGAGCTGATGCTGCAAACCGTCCTCTCCCAACGGCCATATATCCGCATTGCCGGGGATGACTACCCCCGTGAGGTAGTAAAAAGCCGCTTCCTGAAAGTGAACTTCTCCCATGTGGAGTATGTGTTCGACTGCCTGGATAACAACACGACCAAGGTGCGGAATATCAAGTCTTACCTGCTGGCGGCTTTGTATAATGCCCCGACTACCATGGACAGCTATTACCGGGCCGAAGTCAATCACGATCTTTACGGATAGAGGGAGCGGCTTTGATGACAGAAAATATCGCAGAAAGGAGGCTGCGCGCCATGAAAAACCATGAAACGCCGAAGCAATGCCGAGCTTGACCCAGGAACAGATCACCCAGGCAAGAGAAACGGATCTGTTAGATTATCTGCTTTCCCACGAAAGCGGCGTGCTGAAACAGGAAGGCGCCAATTATCGTCATAATGAGCATGACAGCCTGGTTTATGTGGCGAGTAAAAATTACTGGTACTGGAACAGCCGTGGACGAAAGATCAATGCCGTGGATTACCTCATGGAAATCCGCGGGTACAGCTTTGTGGAGGCTGTGGAACGGCTGATAGGCAGCGGAACCCCTGCTGTTTCTCATTATACAGCTTCCGGCAGCCGGGAACAGCGGAAACCGGTGGAGAAAAAGCCCTTCCGCCTCCCCAAGGGGAAACGCTGTGCCACCTTTGCTGTTTCTTATCTCCAACGCCGGGGAGTCCATTCGGACATCATCAGACGGTGTATGCAGTTGGGCCTTTTTTATGAGTCCCGCTATAACAACGAGGCGGTTTGCGTTTTTGTTGGCCGGGATGATACCGGTACGGGCCGGTTTGCCTGCGTCCGCGGAATTGCAGGTGACTTGAAAAAGGACATCAGCGGCAGTGATAAGCGGTTTAGCTTCTGCTACCCGCCGGATCAGCCGGGCAGCCGCCATCTGGCGGTTTTCGAGGCCCCGATTGACGCCCTCTCCCATGCTACGCTCCAAAAGCTGGAGGGCTGGCAATGGAATGGCTACCGGCTTTCCCTGGGTGGGACCTCCCCTGTGGCCCTGGTCGCTTTCCTGGAACGCCACCCGGAGATTACCCGTGTTGCCCTCTACTTGGACAATGACCTTGCGGGCCGGGTCAACGCCCGGAAAATCAAGGCACTGTTGAAATCAGACCAGAGGTTTTCAAAAATCCGGGTGTCTGTCAATCCTCCCCGCAGCGGGAAAGACTACAATGAGAAATTACAGCGCACGCTTCAAGCGATCCGCGAAGAAAAACACGCCAGCCGCCAGAAACAGGCGGCTGTTTCAATTTAGGAGGAAAACCCAATGAATAACGACAAATCCGCGATTCAGGTAATCGCCGGGGCTGCCCGCTGCCCAGAGTACAGCCCGTCCATGGTTAAGGCTTTGATGAAAAAGCTGGAAACCAATGAAAAAGCCTTCGCTCTGCTGATGAATGTCACCCCTTCCACGGTGCGTCTCTGGACAACGGGTGCGGCTCGTCCCTGCAGCATGGCCCGGAGGCTGATGCAGATTTATGAATCCGGGCCGGAAATCGTAAGTAAGATTGCCGGGGAAAGCTGCCCGGAGAAAGGAGGACGCCAGACGAGTGAAGCGAAGGAACAAACAGCTTCTTGTGGAAAATGAGTATGTGAAGGAATTGCTGGCCGTCCTGAAAGAGAACCCTTCCCCCAGCGGCAAGGATTTTGCTGAAATGATTGCCCATGTTGGAGAACTGGAAAACCGGTTGGCCGAGGCCGTAGAAGAATTGAAAACTATGCGCCAGGAGCTTCAACAGGTGCAGAACCGCTCTCTGAAAGCTGTGCTTCAAAAGAGCTGTAAATCGCTGGAGAATAATATCTCCAATATGCGCCAAAAGCTGGCGGAGTTGAAAGATCACATTATCGAAGGCTGCCAGAAAGCTCTTTCGGCTTTCAAAGAGCGCGGCACTTCTGCCCTGGATGGCCTTTCCCGGTTTTTCCATGTCAAACCCATGCTGGAAGGGATCAGGAAAGCGATTGATAACAGTATTCGTATTGACGATAACGCTGTTTCCAAGATCCAGACCCTTTCCGCTGAATACCATCAGGCGGGCAGGCATTTGAAAAACATGGGCCGCGCCCTGGTGGGCAAAGAACCGGTGGCCGAGGTCAAAAGCCCCGGCAGGCTTTCTAAGGTGATTGCGGCTCCCTATAAAGCGGATCGTGCCTGCATGACCGCCGCCCAAAAGAGCATCGAAAAAGCCATTGACAGTGTAACCCGTTTGCAGGAATCCGCTGAACGCAGGCCCTCCGTTTTAAGGGCTATGCAGGAAAATGGCGAGAAAGTGCAGCCGCCAGCAAAAAAAGCTGTGCCTGCTGTAAGCAAAGCGGAACGGTAGGTGTCATGGCAATAGGATTGCTTGACACCCTTGCTGACCGGCTGGATGTGTTCATTTCGGATCTGCGGCTTTGGTGTACGCTCCCCGCTTTCGGGATCATGCTTGAAATGGATAACCATTTATATCCCATATCTGAATGGAACCGGGCGCTGGCCTATCTGTCTGGAAGGCCATGCGCTTTTTCTAATGTGCCGGAAGCAAAAAAATATATACTCTCGCTGATAAAGGAGGTGGAGTTAGATGGCGAAAGAAATCGTACATGAAGATTTCGGTGAAAAGATCGGCGGCGCCAAAAAGGACCTTTGGGCAGCCCGCGGCCTGTATGTGGATGATCTGTTGGGGATGAACGAGCGCGAGGCCGATAAGTATGTAAAAAAAGATAATGTCTGGAAAAAGCCGGATTATAACGCCCTAATTCAATCCGGCGTCCCGGTGGACATTCTGTATTTTCGGAAAGTGGTGCGTGACAGCCTGAACGCCTCCCCGCGGTATCTGCGTTCAGATGATACGCCGGAGAAGCGCCTGGCACGGCAGAAAGAATATATCGCGACCGTCCGGCAGGTACAGGAAGTCGTTGAAAAGGTTCAGACAGTGCAGGATGCCATGGATGTATTCGACGCCCTTATTATTGACGGCGGTTACTGCGAGCGTATTTCCCATGGGATCGGCGGCGGTTATATCCGGGCCACCCAAAAGGGCCGGGATAATCCGGTCATTACCGATAAGCTGGTAAATGCCCTGTATTTCCGCGGGGAACGGGACTTTGAGAGAAAAATCGTCCAAGGGGCTGTAAAAAAACAGTTTGGCGTTCCCGCTGAACAAAAGATCCCCCGCGGCTATGACATCCGGTTCAATGACGGCAAAAGAACCTACTCGAAAAACGATGTCTGGCTTCCCAATACCTACTATGTCACAAAAGGCTATACGATACTGAAAACAAATTTTGCCACCCGTGAGGAAGCTCTGAAATGGGTACAGGCCCTTGCCAGACAGCGCGGAGCCAGCGGAAAACAGCGGTTTGTCCCGCAGCAGCTTTCCCGCGTCCGGCGTTCTGGCCCGGATTACCGCGGGGACCGTGATGTGGTCGGGCAGGATTACCTTGACGCGTTCGCTTTCCGCGGCGGCGAATTTGGGAACTGGATGACGCAGAATGACCGGCGCGCTTCCCTGAACATGGGGTTTGACGCTCTCAAAGACCTGGCGGCTGTCCTTAAGATCAGCGAAAAAGATATTTCCTACCAGGGAACACTCTCGATTGCCTTTGGCGCCCGCGGCAGCGGCAACGCCGCCGCCCACTACGAACCGCTTCGGAAGGTTATCAACCTTACCAAGATGCACGGGGCTGGTTCCCTGGCGCATGAGTGGTGGCATGGCCTGGATGATTACCTGGGTGTGAAAATGGGGGCAAAAGCCTTCCTTTCCGAACATTCCCACCTGTATGAGCCATTCAAGAAGCTGATTGAAACCATGAAATATAAGCCAGAAACACCGGAGCAGGCCGCGGCCCGGACAGAGGCGCAGACAGAGCGTATCCGAAAAAATGCGGCGAGCTGGCTGGATTCGGCGGTCCTTGCCCCGCTCAAACGGGCAGCGAATGACGAGATGCACATGGAGGCTTACGCAGTCCTTCGGGAAGAATTTCTTTCAGGCGTTCCCGGTTCTGTGGAACAGCTAAGCGCTTTTAAAAAGTCTGTGACCGGACGCGTTATACCCAAAAGCGAACGTGACAGGCTGGAAATTTTTGAGCGTATGCTGTCCGGGATGCAGGATCAGGAACCCCCGCAGGTTGGCCGTGTGGAAACGGATTTTTATAAAAACTCGGTCCGTATGGGCAAAGAGTGTGAAAAAGACGGCGGCTATTGGGAAAGCAATACAGAGATGACAGCCAGGGCTTTCGCCTGCTATATCAAAGATAAGCTGTCTCCTGAAATTTCGGATTACCTGGCAGGCCACGCAGACAGCGCCGCTGCTTTTGTTACCGGCAAAGATGGGAAAATGGAAATCTTGAAAGCCTTCCCGGAGGGTGAGGAACGAAAAGCTATCAATGCGGTTTTTGATGAAGTTTTCTCGGATCTGAAGCGGCAGCATTTTCTCACCCATTCCGATCACCCGCAGACATTAGAGGAAATCCGGCCGGCGGCGCCTGCGCCTTCCCGCATGGCTTCCATGCCGGTTATCACGGATGCAGAACAGCTTTCCCTCTTTGGCGGGGAGAAGCCTTCCCTCCTGGGGCAGCTTGCCGCTGCTAAGGGACAGGGCAAAACGCCGGCAGAGCCAAAGCAGATGAAACCCCATGAGCCGGAACTTTGATGGAGGTGAGAATTTGGAAGAAAACAAGGATTACCGTGTTTATCGTTATGGGGATGACTTAAAGCCTGGATATGAATTAAAAGTGGAACATAGTGTTTCCTGCGAAAATATTGATATTTCTGCTTTGATCGCCATGGGCACGGAAAGTTTGGAAGCCATGCGCCAGGGAAGCATTGACGGGGAACAGAAAGCCTATGAGATCGTTTTAGCCGCGGCTAAGCAATGGGAGCAGCAGGCGGCGGCGACACAGGCCATCAACCGGGCGTTGGAATATCTTCGGACCCCGGAGGTTTCTCATACTTCTAATCAGTGGCAATCGAAAAATAACTGGCGGAATGATGAGGAAATCAGCAACCGCGTTTACAAGATGACCTGCAGTGTTTGGGAAGATACGAAATATGACCGGGAAACGAAACAGAGCATACCGGTTGCCTGGTATGTCACCTGGGATGTCTCTGTAAATTCCCCTAAGAAGGGGTATGGAGAAAAAATTGCCGGGCAGAGTCAGAAACGCTATACCGATAAAAATGCTGCCATGAAGTATCTGGAAGGCCGGAAGAAAGCCTATTCTCATTTGTTCACGGAAATTTCCCCTCCGGTTCCAGAGCAATACAAAGACCATTTTACCGTACATGGCGCCCTTTTGCCCGGATATACCGAGGAAGGACAGGAACCGGAAAAGACTGTAACTGCGCCGGGGCGTGATTCGGGCAAGGCAGGACGGGCTTCGGTGCTGGAAAAGCTCTCAGACGCAAAGAGACAGGAAAAAGCAGCGCCTTTAAAAGCGCCGGATAAGAAAAAGGAGGATATTCATAGATGAAAGTTTTAATGGTGCAGCCTGGGGAAATCCCCCATGAAACAGATATTGAGTCGGGGCTTGAATCTTTGCAGGCTGCGGTGGACGGCCCTATCCAGGCGGTTTATCCGTATGAGGACCCTGTGGCCCTGATCTGCAATGAGGAAGGAAAACTTATAGGGCTGCCTTTGAACCGTGCGCTTCGGGATGACATCGGAGAGATTTACGACATCATTGCCGGTAATTTTCTTATCACCGGGCTTGGAGAAGAAAGTTTTTCAGATCTTTCCCCTGACCTGATGGAAAAATATAAGGAACAATTTCTGGCGCCGGAATCGTTCGTGCGGATCGGCGGTAAGATCCTTGCCGTCAAGCAGCCGGTCCCCTCGCCGGAAGATAAAGAGAGGACACAAAAGCCGCCCCATAAATCCGGGCCGGAGCTTTAGGAAGGAGGCCAAAGATGCTGACAGCGACACGCGGCCCGTATGTGCTGGTGATCCAGCCGGACGATGACCCGCTCAATCCCCGTGAGGATGATAATTTCGGGAAAATGGTCTGTTTCCACCGGCGTTATCACCTGGGCGACCATCACAATTACATAGATAAAGATGACTTTCTCCGGGACCTTTACCTGAAAACAGTGGGTGACGATGAACGGGGCGCCCATCGTTATGAGCGGGCGCTGGACCTGATGAATTACAAGATCAAAGCCCCTTTTGGTTCTCCGGCCTATGAGCGGCAGGTGGATGAACGGCTGATGAAGGTGATCTCACAGAAATTCCTTATGCTGCCGCTGTATCTTTACGACCACAGCGGCATTACCATGAATACCACTGGCTTTTCCTGCCCCTGGGACAGCGGGCAGGTCGGATGGATCTACGCCTCCAAGGAAGATGCCCTCCGGGAGTTTGGCGGCAAGACCTTCACTGCCGCTATCCGGAAGAAAGCGGAGGACCGTATGCGCGGCGAGGTGGAATATTACGATTCCTACCTTCGCGGCGAGGCGTATGGTTTTGAACTGTATAAAGACGGCGAGCTGGAGGATAGCTGCTGGGGCTTTATCGGCAGTAACGAGGAAGCCTTAAAAGGCATTGAGGATTACCTGCCTGACGCGTGCAGCGGCATGACCGGTGAGCTGGTGGAAAGGGATTCCCCCCGATCCATGCTGAAAATGTTTCTCGACCATGCCCGTGTGCAGGTAGCGCAGGCGGCCAAAGACTTTGAAAAGGCGCCCCGGCAGCAAACCCTCCAAACGGAGGTCCGGTGATTTCTACTTATTATATATATCATGCGAAAGGAGGATGTGATTGCAGGAAGAACTTGAACGGAAATCCATATCCGTAACGGTCCAGGCCGCAAAACTGACGGGCCGTGTGATGCGGGCCGCTGTTGCCGCCGCCCTGCGGAAGATTGAAAAAGAGCGCACTACCCCAAAAGTCGGCCGGAACAGTATGCGCCGGCTTACGGCGCAGACGCCGGACGCCCATAAGATCGAGGTTGAGGACCGGATTCGCTCTTTTGAGCGATACGCAAAGAAATATAAAGTCCGCTACCATGTGGAGAAAGACATCAGCGTTTCCCCGCCTAAGTGGACCGTGTATTTTAAGGCAAGCCAGGCTGACGCGATTGAAGCCGCCTTCAAGAAATATACGCAAAAGACGGTAAAACGCGAAAACAGGCCGTCCCTTCTCTCCCAGCTATCGAAATTCAAAGAGATGGCGAGAAAGATGGCCCGCGACCCTGTAAAAAACAAGGAGCATGGAGGGCCGGAACGATGAAGATGACGGATATTCTGAAAAAGTATGTGCTGCCCAACCTTCCTTATCTTATATTCCTTTGGTTCTTTGCCAAGGTTGGCGAAGCGGTACGGCTGGCCCCCGGTGTTGACGCTTCTACAAAGCTGCTGGGGCTGGCGGATGGCTTTACCCTGGCCTTTCAGACTTCTATGCCAGGCGCGGCGGTTGACTGGCTGGTTGGGCTGATCGGCGTCGCGCTGGTCCGTCTGGTGGTCTATGTGAAAGGGAAAAATGCCAAAAAATACCGGAAGGATGTGGAATACGGGAGCGCCCGCTGGGGCACAAAGGCGGATATTGCCCCCTTTATGGACCCCAAGCCGGAAAACAACATCATCCTAACCCAGACGGAGGGGTTGATGATGTCCGGCAGGCCCAAAAATCCGGCTTTTTCCCGGAATAAAAATGTGCTGGTGGTTGGCGGTTCCGGTTCCGGCAAGACCCGTTTTTTCATAAAACCGAACCTGATGCAGCTCCATTCTTCCTATGTAGTGACAGATCCGAAGGGCACTGTCCTGGTGGAGTGCGGAAAGCTGCTCTCCCGCGGTTCTCCCAGGCTGGGCAAGGACGGAAAGCCCCTACGCAATAAGAAAGGCAAGATCATTTATGAGCCTTATCAGATCAAGGTATTCAATACCATTAACTTTAAGAAAAGTATGCACTATAATCCCTTCGCGTATCTACATTCGGAGAAGGATATATTAAAGCTGGTAACAGTGTTGATCGCCAATACCAAAGGGGAAGGAAAATCCGGGGACGATTTTTGGGTGAAGGCCGAAACATTGCTTTATACGGCGCTGATCGGCTACATTTATTATGAGGCTCCCAAGAACGAGCAGAACTTCTCCACTTTGGTAGAAATGATAAATGCCATGGAGGTCCGGGAGGATGATGAATCGTTCAAAAACGCGGTTGACCTTCTCTTTGACGCTTTGGAGCAGAAAGACCCGGACCACTTCGCCCTCCGGCAATATAAAAAATATAAGCTGGCGGCTGGCAAGACAGCGAAGTCGATTTTGATTAGCTGCGGAGCCAGGCTTGCGCCTTTTGATATTGCGGAAGTCCGGGAGATCACCATGTATGACGAGCTGGAGCTGGATTTGGTCGGGGACCGGAAAACAGCCCTGTTCTTTATCATTTCCGATACGGACGCCACATTCAACTTCCTGGTGAGCATGGCCTATACGCAGCTTTTCAACCTGCTTTGCGAAAGAGCGGATGATAAGTATGGAGGCCGGCTGCCGGTGCATGTGCGCTGCCTGATCGACGAGGCGGCTAACATTGGGCAGATTCCGAACCTCGAAAAACTCATGGCAACGATCCGGTCCAGAGAGATTTCGGCCTGCCTGGTGCTGCAGGCGCAGAGCCAGTTGAAAGCACTGTATAAGGATAACATGGACACCATCATCGGCAACTGTGATTCCAGCTTATTCCTGGGAGGAAAGGAAGAAACCACCCTAAAAAGCTGGAGCGCCCTGCTGGGGAAAGAAACCATTGATATGTATAACACCAGCGTCACGAAGGGCACGCAGGAATCCCACGGCCAGAACTTCCAAAAGCTGGGCAAAGATCTGATGTCCATGGACGAGCTTGCCGTGATGGACGGCGGGAAGTGTCTGCTGCAGGTACGCGGCGTCCGGCCCTTCCTGTCCAGAAAGTACGATATTACAAAACACCCCCATTATAAGTACCTTTCGGATTTTAACCCGAAAAATACGTTTGATATAGAAAAATACCTGTCTACCCGCTTGCGGGTGAAGCCGGACGATTTGTTCCTCAATTATGAGATCAGCCCGTCCGAACTGACAGAAGGAAATGAAGAAATAGACAAATAAGTTTTTTCTTTTTGTTTTATCCTCTTGACATTTGCACTATCCCGTTCTATACTGTAATCATAGAATAATACAGTTAATACAGTATAGAACGGTTAGGGGTGAGAATTTGGAGATTGTCGTAAGCAACAAGGCAAGCCAGCCGCTATATGAGCAAATTGCATCACAGGTGAAGGCTGCCATTATGAGCGGCGAGTTGAGTGCCGGTGAAGCACTCCCATCAGTACGAGCTATGGCAAAATCCTTGCATATAAGTATTTTGACAGTTCAAAAGGCATACGGTTGCCTGCAAGACGATGGATTTATTGAAATAACTGCCGGAAAAGGATGCTATGTATCGGCGCAAAATCAAGACTTCTATCTGGAAGAACAGCAAAAGAGGATAGAAGAAAAATTTGCGGAGGCAATCGAGATTGCCCGTACAAGCGGAATATCTCTGGATAAGCTGACAGAATTACTTACACTTATGTATCAGGAGGATGAATGATGACCGATAATGTTTTAGAAATCCGAGAATTATCGAAAGACTATGGCGACTTTGTCCTTGATAAAGTGAGTTTTGCTTTGCCCCGCGGCGTAATTATGGGGTTGATAGGCGAAAATGGAGCTGGCAAGTCTACGACTATCAACTGCATTTTGAATGAGACGCAGAAAAGCGGCGGTCAAGTCCTCATCTTTGGTAAAGACCATATCGCTGACGAACTTGGGATTAAGGATAAGCTGGGCGTTGTATTTGATGAGAACCACTTTCCCGATATTTTCACGCCAGAGGAGATTGGAAAATTCATGTCTGGTATCTACTCCGGCTGGGATTGGAAAACCTACCGTCAACACCTTGAAAAGTTTGAATTGCCAAAAGATAAGAAGATCAAAGACTTCTCCAAAGGCATGAAAGTGAAACTGGCCTTCGCTGTGGCATTATCTCATAACGCTGAACTTCTGATTTTGGACGAGGCCACCAGCGGTCTGGACCCTATCATCCGCGATGATGTGCTGGATATGCTTATTGATTTTGTGCAGGATGAAAACCACTCTGTTTTGGTATCTTCGCATATCACCAGCGACTTGGAGAAGGTTGCAGACTATATCACTTTCATCCATAAAGGGAAACTGATCTTTTCCCATGAGAAAGATGAACTGATCGACAATTATGGGATCTTAAATTGTGGTGCAGCTATATTTGATGTACTTGATAAATCTGAAATCGTTGCCTATCGCAAGGAGGATTATCAATTTAAGGTTCTGGTCAAAGATCGCAACAAGGCTGCAAAACAATATCCCAATGCAATCGTCGGGCCAGCCACGATTGAAGAAATTATGCTGTTCTATGTAAAGGGGGAAATGAAATGAAAGGGTTACTGACAAAAGACTTTTTGACAGTCAAGAAAAAATACGGGATTGCCCGCCTTATCATGGATCTTGCCATTATCGCAGCGCTGATGATTATTCTGGAAGGAGCTGGCTCTATTTACATCAGCTTTCTTCTTGTTCCGTTGGAAATTGCTTCTATGATTATTACTCTTGCAAACTCCGATGAACAGTGGAAATGGGGTAAATATGCCGTTGCTCTGCCACTTTCCAAAAAGCAAATCGTTACCAGCCGGTATGCCTTTGCAGGGATCGGTGCTACCATTGGATTGTGCGTTGCACTTGTAGTAAACACCATTTCCTATTTCTGCTTTCCGGCATATCAATATGGGTTTTATCTTTTCTTGTCGGTAGCCTCTTTCTGTGTTGTGCTGCTGTTCCTTGCCTTTATTTTGCCATCTAACTATTGGTTGGGTGTCAATGCAGGATTTGCGGTGATGTTCATTCTGATTATCCTGCTGGTCGTGCTCGGAATTTGGTCCAGAGTGACAAACAACGCAATCATGGGATTTATTGTAGAAAACTTTGATTTGAGCATGGCAATCGGCTTTATCAGTGTAATCGTTCTTTTCGTACTGTCTTATGTACTGTCCGTTACACTGTTCAAAAGAAAGTATGAATAAACAATCCATCGAAAACTGCTATTGATGGAAAGTGGCAGTATATACACATTATAGAAGCATAATCTAAGTCGCTTCAGGCGGCGCTATTCAGCAGGAAATCTTTTTGATTTCCTGCTTTTTTCGTCTAAATAATCTTTTCTATCACAGGATTGGTTCGCTTTGATGGAGTGGATTTATAAAGAATGGAGGTGCCTATTGGTAAGGAGCCGTGATTCTCCTGAATTTACTCACAGTCCGCAGGATATACGCCTGCGCTCGCCGCCCGCTGTTTGTTTTTTCTTCAAGCAGCGGGCGGTTTTTTTGCGTTTCAGGCCAAAAACGGCCACAACACTATCATTTTTCATTTGATAAGGAGGTAATTACCCTAATATGAGTTTTTTCACTTCTGCTATTGATACCCTGCAGATCTTGGTTGTTGCGCTGGGCGCCGGTTTGGGCGCATGGGGCGTGATTAACCTTTTGGAAGGATATGGAAATGACAATCCCGGAGCTAATGCTCATGTACGGTAAAGTATCACAAGAAAATTATGTCGAATTGACAGCCGCC
>OHAD01002531.1_pt1 | contig 13720 bp, 9 predicted proteins | sample 1577011 | NCBI WGS metagenome assembly OHAD01 (sample SAMEA3541510, study PRJEB24748) | human gut metagenome | biome: human gut; feature: human-associated habitat; material: faeces | place: China | collected 2012
ACCTCTTTGCACAGGCAGTCCACATAGGGCTGCACCATCTTACGGTCGCGGTCCAAATTGCAACTGACAAAGCTGCAATAGCTGCACCGGGAGGGGCAGAACGGGATGCCGATATACAGACTGTACGTCTTGGGCGCGCTGCCCAGCTGCAAGATCGGCTCCTGCAGGTCGGCAATTTCCTTCGCCATTTCGTATTTTTGTTTTGAGCAGTCGAACCGCTGTAAGAAGAAGCGGTCGATCTGCTCTGCGCTCCACCCGGCGGCGCGCTTATCATGGATCAGCCGCACCGGGCGCACACCGGTCATCTTGCCCCAAGGCGGGCGGATGCCCGTCCACTGGCGCAGCAAATCGTAGGTCAAGCTGGCAAGGGCAAACTCCGGCGTTTCGCCGCCCTGCTCCACCGGCAGCGGCGGCGGGGCTTCCAGCATTTTGCTCTTTTCCCCCTGCCGCACCAGCACCCGCAGACCGGTATCGGTCTTTTCTGCCCACAGACAGTCCTCGGCAGGCTCCGGCGGGGTCAGGGTCAAGGGTGCCATGGGGTAAAACAGGCGGGCAAGATGCTCCACCTCGTACCCGGAGGGCAGCCCAGTGATATAGATCTTCATGTCGTTCTCTCTTTAAAAAATGTCGTTGCCGCCGCGCAGGGCGCTGCGGATATAATAGTTGTTGTCCAGCTCCGCGCCAAAGGTGGAAAATTCGCCGTGGCCGGGCAGCACCTGTGTTTCGCGGGGGATGGGCAGCTGTGCCAGCTTGCGCAAGCTGTCTGCCATCTGTGCGCTGCTGCCGCCCTCCAGATCGGTGCGGCCGATGCTGCCTGCAAACAGCGTATCACCGCAGAACAGATGCTCACCGCACAGCAGCACCACGCTGCCGGGGGTGTGGCCGGGGGTGTGCCACGCGGTAAAGCGCAGCTCGTCCACCGCGATCTGCTCCCCTTCTGTATAGCCGCAGTCCGCAGCGGAAAGCGGGTACATCCGGTCGCCGGCAAGGTCTGCCTTTTCACAGTAGAGAGTGGCGTTCCACTCTGCTTTCAGTGCAACGGCACTGCCCACATGGTCGTAGTGGCCGTGGGTGCACAGGATGGTGGTAAGGGTGGCGTTGTGCTGCTTTAAAATTTCGTCGTAGCTGTGCACCTCTGCCGCCGGGTCGATGACCACGGCATGGCCTGCATCGGAGATGAGCAGAAAGGTGTTGGTATACAGCGGCGGTGCCGCAGGAATGTGAAAGCCTTGCATCGTTACTCCTTCTTTTTCCACTCGTCGGTATCAATGATGATGGTGCAGGGGCCTTCGTTCACCAGCGACACCTGCATGTGCGCGCCGAACTCGCCGTGCTGCACGTCCTTAAGGCCGTGCTTGCCCATCTCGGCAAGGAACAGCTCGTAGGCATCCACCGAGAGAGGCGGCTTTGCAGCCTTGATAAAGCTGGGACGGTAGCCCTTTTTCGTGTCGCCGTAAAGGGTGAACTGGCTGACCACCAGCGCGGAATAGCCCAGATCCCGGGCGCTCAGGTTCAGCTTGCCCTCGGCATCCGGGAAAATGCGCAGACCCGCGCATTTATCGGCAAGTTTGGGCACGATGTCCAGCGTGTCGGTGTCCCTGACCCCCAGCAGGATCATGATCCCCGGGCCGATGGCGCGGGGATCGCCGCCTTCCACCCGCACACTGGCGGAGGATACGGCCTGAATGACTGCTCGCATTGCGTTAACTCCTTGTCACCTTGAGCACATCCCGCACCTTGGAAAGGCGGGCAACCACACGGTTGAGGTGCTCAGTATTGTTGATGCCGATGGTCAGGGTGACCACGGCGCAGTTGTTTTCGATCTGGCGGGCGTTCATGACATAGATGGGCACCCGGATATCGGCCAGTGCGCTGAGCACATCCTGCAGCAGCTCGTTGCGGTTCAGGGCAATGATCTCCAGCCCGGCCTTGTAGCTGTCCTTCACGCTGTCTGCCCAGTAGGCCTTGACCCAGCGGGGAGCGTTGGAGGGATCCTTCATGCTGGCAACGGCGTTGGCACAGGTCTGCTTGTGGATGGAAACGCCGAAGCCGCGGGTGATAAAGCCCACGATGGGGTCGCCGGGCAGCGGGCTGCAGCACTTGGCAAACTTGATGGGGGTGTTATCGAAGCCCTCCACCACCACGCCGTCAGTGGCGTGAACGCGGCTCAGGTCTACCTTGGGCAGATCTTCCACCGACTTATTCTCTTCGGCCTCGGCAGCCTTGAGTTTCTGCCACTCTTCCTTGAGCTTTGGCAGGCAGTTGGCAATGGTCATGCCGCCGTAGCCGATGGCGGCGTACAGTTCCTCGGCGTTGTTCTGACGCATGCGGCGGGAGCAGCTGTCGATAAAGTCATCCAGCTGGTCGTCCGGGATGATGATCATCTCGCGGCGCAGCTCCTTGGCCAAGGCGTCCCGTCCCTGCTGGATATTCTCTTCCCGGCGCATCTTCTTGAACCAGTTGCGGATCTTGCTCTTGGCCTCGCTGGTGCGCACGATCTTGAGCCAGTCGCGGCTGGGGCCTTTATCTGCCGGGCCCAGCAGCACCTCAATGATCTCGCCGGTAGCCACCACATGGTCGATGGGCACCATGCGGTTGTTCACCTTACAGCCCACCATGCGGTTGCCCACCGCCGAATGGATGGCGTAGGCAAAGTCGATGCAGGTAGCACCGGTGGGCAGGTTGATGACATCGCCCTTGGGGGTAAAGGCGAATACCTCCTCCGGCAGAAGGTCGCTCTTCAGATCGTGGAGCAGGTTGCCGGAATCCTCGCTCAGGCGCTGGTTTTCCAGCAGCTGGCTGACCCATGCCAGACGGTCGTCCAGCTTATCGTGGCCTTCGCGGCCTTCCTTGTACTTCCAGTGGGCGGCAACGCCGTACTCGGCCTGCTCGTCCATTTTGCGGGTACGGATCTGCACCTCAAAGGGGATGCCCTCGTGCCCGATGACGGTGGTGTGCAGGCTCTGGTAGCCGTTGGGCTTGGGGGTGGAGATATAATCCTTAAAGCGGTTGGGCAGCGGATGGTACATATCGTGGATGAGGCCAAGGGTGCTGTAACACTCGGCCAGAGAATCCAGAATGACACGGACCGCGTAGATATCGTAGATCTCGTCAAAGGACTTGTTCTGCATGATGGTCTTGCGGTAGATGCCGTAGATACTCTTGACCCGGCGCTTGATGGTGGCACCCTCGATGCCGCTTTCCACCAGACGGCGCTCGATGACGCCGGACACCTTGATCAAAAACTCCTCACCGGCGCGCTCGCTGAGCATCCGGCTGATTTCGGAGTAGCCCACAGGGTCCAGATAATGCAGGCTGCGATCCTCCAGCTCTTCCTTGACGTTCAGAATGCCAAGGCGGTTGGCGATGGGGGCGTACACCTCCATGGTCTCGCGGGCCTTATCGCGGCGCTTCTGCTCCGGCCAAGCGTCGCCGGTGCGCATATTGTGCAGCCGGTCGCACAGCTTGATGATCATTACACGCACGTCCCGGCTCATAGCCAGCAGCATCTTGCGCAGGTTCTCGGCCTGCAATTCTTCAATATTGGAGAACTGGATCTTGGTCAGCTTGGTCACGCCGTCCACCAGCAGGGCGACTTCCTCGCCAAAGGCGGCTTTCAGGTCGTCCAGCGTGGTGGGGGTATCCTCCACTACGTCATGCAGCAGGGCGGCGGCGATGCTCTCGGAGTCCATGCCAAGATCCAGCACCAGCCGGGCAACTGCCAGCGGGTGGCAGATATAGGGTTCGCCGCTGCGGCGGCACACGCCGTTGTGGGCGTTGTTGGCCAGCTCGTAGGCTTTTTGGATCATCTCCATATTGTAGGCCTTGCCGCTGGCCTGAATGGCCTCGCACAGCTTTTCCCATGTTACGATCTCCGGGCGCACCTCAGAGGGCAGCGCCCCCTCCGGCGCGTCTGCCAGCAGTGCCGTAGCGGCTACGGTGGCGGTCTCCTGCACCGGCTGGTGCAGATGGGTCTTGGCAGAGTAGCCGTCCTCGTCCCGTACCGGAGCTGGGACAGTATTTTTCTTTCCCTCAGGCATTTATAGTTCCTCCAGACATTTCAGGATGGGGGCATCGGCAAGGTTCTTTTTGCCTGCTGTCGGCACCAGCTCCCAGAACTTTGCCCCGCCTTTTTCCGCTGCGGTGATCAGCCCCACCTGCTCCAAAGCGGCAACTGCCACCAGCGTTTTGCCGGTCTGCTCCTCGCCCAGCTTTGCGCACAGGGGCTGCAGATCCTCGGCGTGCCAGCGGCGGGACTGCAGCTCCCGGTACACGGCAATGATATCCGTGCGGGCGGGAGCGATCTGTTTCTTTTGTTCTTCGGTCAGGGGGGTACCCCGGCGCAGCGCCTGCACCAGTGCAGCCTGCCGCGCCAGCTCTGCGCCCAGCCCTGCCGGGTGCAGATCGATGATGCGGCCGGAGAGCTGCGCGCCCCGGGCAGACTCGTACACCGAAAGGTTCAGTGCCGCGTCCACCACATCGCCCAGCGCGTAGGGCAGCTGCTCGGCGGGCATCCCGAACCAGACGGCATACAGGCAACTATTGCCCTGCCGCAGCCGCAAGCGGCTGTGCCGCCCCTCCGATACCGGGTATACGCCGTCCACCACGGCACTTTGCAGCAGGAAAACCGGGGTGGGGTTCTCCGCTCCGTAGGGTGCCAGCTGATCCAAGTGCCGCACGCTTTCCACCGTGATACGGTCCAGATGGATGGTCACGTCACAGGTAAGCGGCGGGGTGTGCAGCACCGGGCACTCCCGGGCCGCCCACTCGTTCAGGCGGCGGCGCAGTTCGGGCAGGTTTTCTTCCCGGACGGAAAGTCCCGCCGCCATGGCGTGACCGCCATAGCGCACCAGAAGGTCGGCGCAGGAGCCGATGCAGGCGTGCAGGTTGAAGCCCTGCACACTGCGCCCGCTGCCCTTGCCCTCGCCATGCTCATCAATGGTGACCACGATGACCGGGCGTCCGGTACGCTCCACCAGCCGGGAGGCTACGATGCCAATGACGCCAGGGTGCCAGTCCCGTCCCCACAGCAGCATGATGCGGTCGTCCAGCCGCTCAGGCTGCTGTTCCAGCAATTCCTCGGCGGCTTTGAAGATCTGCTGCTCGGTCTCCTGCCGGTGGGCGTTGATCTCGCCAAGCTTGTGCGCCAGCTCCTCGGCTCTGTCCGGGTCCTCGCAGAGCACCAGCTGCAAAGCGGTAACGGCGTTATCCATGCGGCCTGCCGCATTGATGCGGGGCGCGATGGCATAGCTGATATTCTCGGCAGTGATGGGCTTGCCCGCAAGGCCGACTTCCTCTAAAAGTGCCCCAAAGCCGGGGCGGTCGGTCTGTTGCAGCTGCCGCAGCCCGGCTTTGACAAGGGTACGGTTCTCCCCCACCAGCGGCATCACGTCTGCCACCGTGCCCACAGCGGCAAGGTCGCCGCAGTAATCCAGCATCTCCTCCGGCGGGCAACCGTCCAGCGCGGCACAAAGCTTGAAGGCTACGCCCGCGCCGCACAGACCCTTGAAGGGGCTGTGGTCGTCCTCCCGGCGGGGGTCCACCACGGCCACGGCCTTGGGCAGGGTCTCCGGCGGCAGATGGTGGTCGGTAATGATCAGGTCCATGCCCAGCGAAGCCGCAAAGTCGGCTTCCTCCACGGCAGAGATGCCATTATCCACCGTTACGATAAGGGTGCAGCCCTTGTTGTGCATGGACTGGATGGCGTTTTTGGACAGGCCGTAGCCGTCCCCCTCGCGGCTGGGCAGCATACACTTGACGGTCGCACCCATGCCCTTGAGGTGCTGATACAGCAGGGCGGTGGCGGTCACACCGTCCACATCGTAATCGCCAAAGACCGCGATGGTCTCACCATTGTCGATGGCCTGCCAGATGCGCTGACAGGCGGCGTCCATATCGGTCAGCAGGGCGGGGTCGGAAAGCTCCTCTTCCCCTGCCAGCAAGGTCAGCGCTTCAGCGGGGTCGGTGATGCCCCGGGCGGCAAGGATGCCCGCCAGCAGAGCGTTTTCCTTTTGCTGCGCAGCCAGCACGGCCTTATATTTTTCGTCTGACCACGGCGCTTCGTCCATGGCCTGCTCTTCCAGCTGCGCCGCTGCCTGCTCGGCAATAGCGGCGGTCAGCTCCCGCACAGCGGTGCGGTCCAGCGGTTTTTGTTCCCAAGCACGGTAGGTCATTCAAATTCCCTCCCGGTCAGGCCGTCGTTGGCCAGCATTCCCTGCAAAGCGGCGATCTCGGAAGAAATATCCATGGCTACGTCCGAAAGCAGATTGTTGTACAGGTTCTCATACGCCTGATTCAAGGTATGCAGAATGCCTGCAATATCCCGGCGGATGGTCTCGGCGTTTTCCCCCTGCTGCCCCTGCACATCGTTATAGGTGTGCAGCAACTTGAGGGTGGTGGGAATATAATATTCCGCAAAACGGCGGGTCTTGGGCTGGCTTTCCGGGTGTGCCTCCAGCCAGTCGCAGATGGCGGTAGTGGTCTTGTGCATGGCAGCCAGCTCTTCCCGTGCCTGCGCGTCCTGCATGAGCTGCTGTTCTTTTTCCAGCACGGCAGCAAAGCGGCGAGCGGTATCGAGATTGAGCGGAGCATCGCCAGTTTCCACCTTTTCCGGCTGCGGCTGCACGGCGGCAGCGGCAGCTTTCTCCTTGGCGGCGCGGTAGTCCTCTGCCGTCAGGTAGAGCGTTTCGGTCTCATCGTCCAGCCATGCGTTCAGCCAGCCCTTATGGATGTAGCTGCGCAGCTTTTTCAGCGCTTTTTTCTTGGTCTGGTGGGTCAGGTCTGCCAGCATTTCCACCGAAAGCCCCTTTTGCGTGTTCAGCTTTTCGGCTGCATCTGCCAACGCCCCCAGCTTTTTGGAAGCGGAAAAGCGGCTTGCACCGGCGGCGATCATCGCGCCAAAGCCGCAGGCAACAAGGGTCAACACATTGCCTGTGATCTCCAGCACCGTCGTGGCCATGGAAGCGCCGGTGGTAAAGGTATAGGTCATGCCCTCCGCGGCCGTGGCCACCGTGTCACCGATCACGGTCTCCGTAATAAGGCCGGGCAGAAAGGCCTCCGCGGCCACAATGCAGCCAATGCCGCCCAGACCGAAGATCACCGCAAAGGTGATGCCCACAGCCAGCAGGGTGCAACCTGCGCTATATCGTTTTTTTGCGCTGACACGGATATTTTCCACCGGGGTAGGCTCCGGCTTTGCAAAGATCTGCCGGAACCAGTCGGGCATCCCGGCGGGGTCGGCATCCGCAGCACCTTCGCGGAAAGACTGCTTTGCATCCCCATAGGAGGAGCTTCTGCGCCCCTGCCGGAAGGCCTTTGCCGCCTCCCCGATGCCGTAGTTGGCTGCATGGACAGCGGCTTTGCCCACATCCCACGCCCGGTCGCCGATGTCCATGCCCCTGCCCTCAAAGCCGTGGGCAAAAGCATCGGTCATGGTGTCGCCAAAGGCGCGCAGCTGGTCCTCCAGCTCCTGCTGTACCTGTCGGCCTTCGTTATTCCGGTTATCGTTTTCACGATCGTTCATCAAAATCTTCTCACCCTTCTGCCGGTGCATACCGGCTGATGATGGCGCGGGCCACCCGCAGGCCATCCACGGCGGCGCTCATAATGCCGCCCGCATATCCCGCACCCTCGCCGCAGGGGTAAAGCCCTGCCAGCTGGGTGCACACAAAGTCCTCTTCCCGCTTGAGCCGCACCGGGCTGCTGGTGCGGGTCTCAAGGCCGGTCAGGATGGCGTCCGGCGCAGTGTAGCCCGCGATCTTGCGCTCATAGGCGCGCAGACCCGCCCGCAGGGTATCGGCCAGCTCCCCGGGCAGCAGTGCGCCCAGATCTGCGGCAGTCACGCCGCGGTCGTAGGTGGGCTGTACGCTGCCAATATGCAGCTGCCCGCGCCCCTCCAGAAAGCTTTGCACATTCTCTGCCGGGGCGGCGTAGGCTCCGGCGGCACGACCGGCGGCATAGGCCTTTGCTTCCAGCTCCCGCTGAAAGGCAACGGCGCGGCGGGGGTCGTTGGCAAAATCTGCCCCGCCTACGCTGACCACCACCGCCGCATTGGCGTTTTTGCCGCTGCGGGCGTGGTAGCTCATGCCGTTGGTTACAACACGCTCTTCCTCACTGGCAGAAGCCACCACCTGACCGCCGGGGCACATACAGAAGGTGTACACGCACCTCTCGCCGACGTGCTGGGAGAGCTGGTACTCGCCCCGGGGCAGCGCCGGATGCCCGGCGGCTTCGTGGTACAGGCTTTTTTCGATCTCACTTTGCAGGTGCTCGGCGCGGAAGCCCACGCTGAAGGGCTTGCATTCCAGCACAAGGCCGCTGTCCATCAGCATGCTGAAGGTATCCCGTGCCGAGTGCCCCACTGCAAACACCAGTGTCTCGCAGGCAAAGCTTCCATTTGTAGTAGTGATGCCCACCAGCTGACCGTTTTTGCGTTCCAGCCCGGTAAGGGCGGTGTTGAAGTGCACCTCGCCGCCCAAGGCTTCGATCTCTCTGCGGATGGAGGTGATGACGCCGCGCAGCAGGTCTGTGCCCACATGGGGCTTCTGCTTCCACGCAATCTCTGCCGGGGCACCGTGCTGCAAAAACACCTCGGTGACAAAATCACACAGTTCATCCCCGATACGGGTTGTCAGCTTGCCGTCCGAAAAGGTGCCTGCGCCGCCCTCGCCGAACTGGATGTTGGCGTTGGGGTCCAGCTGACCGGTGGCGGAAAAGTGCTCCACCGCCTGCACACGGGCATCCAGCGCAGGGCCGCGCTCCAGCACGATGGGGCGGTAGCCCTGCCGTGCCAGCAGTAAGGCTGCAAACAGCCCTGCCGGGCCCAGTCCGCACACCACGGGGCGGTGCGCAAGCGGCTGGGTGCCGGATTGCAGGGTAAAGTCTGCCCGGCTGTGCAGGGCGGCGTCCGGGCAGCGCGCCGCAAGGGCGGTTTCCTCCCCAGGCTGCTTCAGGGTGACTGCCACGGTATACACCAGCTTGGGCTGGCCATGGCGGGCATCCACCGATAGCTTTGCCACGCCGGTGTGCTCTACCTTGCTGCGGGGCACCCGCAGGGTGTGCAGCGCCTTTTCAAATGCCTGCGGCTCCCCTGCGGAGAGGGGCAGACGGATGTTGCGAACCAGAATCATTTGTTGTGTTTTCCTTTAAATTTAGTTGCTTTCAATGCGGCATTGCAGCACATAACTGCCCAGCGCAAAGATCTTGCCGTTGGAGGGCACATACAGTCGGCAGGCAATGTTCTGCTGGCCGGTAGCCACGGCAAAGTCCTCGGCGTCGATCTCAACGACCACCTGTTCAGGGGTCAGGGTCTCCATAGCGCCCTTGGGGCCGCAGAGGATCACGTTCATCAGACGCTCGGTCTCCACCGTCAGCTGATAGGTCGCGGGCAGGTTGACCACCTGCACACAGCTGGAGGGCAGGTTCATAGTCTTGGTCTCCAGCCCGGAGCAGTCAAAGCTGACCGTAATAGTGGAGATGTTATCCAGCAGATAGATATCTGTCGGCAGCTCAATGGGCATCTCGTACACCTTGTTCAGGCTGAAGGTGGAAAGGTCGATGGTGCCGATAGACAAGGTGGACAGGGCATCGATCTTTTCCGCCGGGCCTGCCACCTTGAGCTGCTTGCAGCTGAGGGCGTAGCTCAGCACCGAGTTATCGAACCCGCGCGGCGCGTTGATAAAGTTCACCTTCACCGGCAGGGTCGCCATCTTGTACACTTGCAGCGTCACGTCCACGTTGCTCTCTTCCAGCGTGGTGTACTGGAACTTGACCTCCTTGCCGCCGCTGGTGTAGAAGCGCAACGGGGTATCCAGCGTGACGGACTCGGTCAGCTCGCTGTCATAGGATGCCTCGGCGGTGCAGGTAGCCACCTTGCTCAGCTCGCTGCTGGGGCCGGACAGGGTGACGGTCTCCTTGGAGACCTCAGTGCTGTAAAGGATATAGCCATCCGCAATGCGCAGATAGTTGGTGGTAACGGTAACAGGGAGGGTCTTTTCCTCCACCACGTCAAACACCACGTCCACCGTGTTGTCGTTGCCCTCCATGGTCACGGTCACGCCGTTGAGCAGACCGTTTGCGCCGCGCACCAGCAGTCGCAGGGTCTTTTCGCCGCTGTCCCGCACGCTGGACCAGTCCGGGTAGACTACAAAATCCGAAGCGCTGAGCCCGCCGATGGTGTAGCCATCACCGGAGAGCTTCAGGTTCACGGTCTTGTCCTCGGCGCTGACGATGCTCAAGCCCCGGGAGGTATAGGCGGCGGAATCGTAGGTATAGTCCACCGGCACGTTGTAAATAGTATTGGTCGTGCCGGGCTGAACGATGATGGTGACCACCATCCATGCAACGATGGCACCCAGCACGGACAGTGCCAGCCGGATGCGGCGGTCATCCAGAAAATTCTTTTTTTTGCGGACGGCAGACTTTGCGCCGTTCGGCTTGTTCGGCTGGTTGCTCATTGCTGCTCGTCCTCCCCCTTCTGGCTCATCCAGTTCCACAGCTTTTTCGCCTGTTCCACCCAGCTGTCGGCGGTGTTCTTTTCCACCGTAGACTCCTTGGGGATCATCTCATCAATGAGCCGAGTATACAGGCTCTGGCGGTCAAAATGACGGATCAGCACACCATTTTTGGCCATGGAGATGATGCCGGTCTCCTCGCTGACCACGATGGCAATGGCATCGGAGTTTTCCGCAATGCCAAGGCAGGCGCGGTGGCGGGTGCCCATATCCTTGCCCAGATCCAGATTGTTGGAAAGGGGCAGCACACAGCCCGCCGCCTTGATGCGACCGTTCTCAATGATGGCAGCACCGTCATGCAGGGGGGTGCCCTCGTAGAAGATGGTGCCCAGCACCTCCAGATTGACCGCGCTGTTCACCGGGGTGCCGGTGCGCACGATCTCGGAAAGGTTGGTGTGGCGCTCCAGCACGATGAGCGCGCCGGTCTTGGTCTCAGAAAAGCGCTCAGCGGCATCACAGATGGCAATGATAGCGCTGCGCCACGCGCCCTTGAGGCTGGGGTCGTTGTAGCGCCCCTTTACGTTGAACAGCTTGGAGGCCCACTGGTCGGTCTGACCCATGCGCTCCAATGCACGGCGGATCTCCGGCTGGAACAGCACCACAAGGGTAAGCAGACCGACCTGCAGCAGCGAGTTGAGCAGCCATGTAACGGTGCGCATATTCAGGGTGTTGGCCACCAGATACACGACCATGACCAGCAGCGCACCCTTGGCCAGCTGCCCGGCACGGGTGCGGTTGATGATGCCCAGCAGCTGGTAGATCAGAAACGCGATGATGATGATATCCAGCAGATCAACAATTTTAAAGGTCTGAAAATTTGCGATGATCGCATTCAGTGTCATGCGTGTGTGCCCCCCTTACACAGCTTCGATCAGGGCGACTGCATGGGCAGCGATGCCCAGTCCCTCGCCGGTAAAGCCCAGATGCTCCTCCGTGGTGGCCTTTACGCTTACCGCCTCTACCGGTAGGCCGAAAGCCGCCGCCAGATTGGCACGCATGGCCGGGATATGGGGTGCAAGCTTGGGGCGCTGACACAGCAGGGTGGCGTCGATGTTCTCAATGCGCCAGCCATGCTCCTTGAGGATCTGCGCCACGCGGCAGGCCAGCTTCAGGCTGTCGGCACCAGCGTACTCCGGGTCATTGTCCGGGAAATGCTGGCCGATATCCCCCAGCGCCGCTGCGCCCAGCACGGCATCCATCACCGCATGGGTCAGCACGTCTGCATCCGAATGCCCCAGCAGACCTTTTTCAAAGGGGATCTCCACCCCGCCAAGGATCAGCTTGCGCTGCTCTACCAAACGATGTACGTCATAGCCGTGTCCAATACGCATTTCGGTTTCCTTCCTCTGTGCCGGGCGGGGCAGATCCTCCCGGGTGGTGATCTTCAGGTTTGCATAGTCGCCCTGCGTCAGCTGCACCGGGCGTCCGGTCAGCTCAAACAGGCTGCAATCATCGGTAACAAGGCGGGCGCGGGCCTCGTCCAGTTCTGCAAGTGCCGCAAGGTACGCTGCACGGTCAAAGCACTGGGGGGTCTGCGCCGCATACAGGGTGCTGCGGTCCGGGGTTGTGTGCACCGCGCAGTCCGGGGGCACGGTCTTGCCATCGCCCCGGGCAGCGGCCTTGATGGTATCCTTTACCGGCACCGCCGGGGCAGCCGCACCGCAGCGGGCAGCAGCTTCCAGCGCTGCCGTAATGACCGCCGCGCTCACAAAGGGGCGGGCGGCATCGTGCACTGCCACCAGTTCTCCGTGTGCTGCCAGCACACCGTTTTTTGCGCTCTCGGCACGGGTAGCTCCACCCGCTACGATCTGCACAGGCTTTGGGCAATCCGCCGCCTGCTGCGCCACAAAATCCCGGTTTTTGCCTGCCACCAGCACAAGCTCGGTGACCTGCGGGCACTGGGCAAAGGCGCGGATGCTGCGGTGCAGCACCGTTTCGTCCCCCAGATCAAAGCTGAGCTTATCAAAGCCCATGCGGGTGGAGGAACCCGCCGCCACCAATACCGCCGATACAGTTTTTTCCATCTCTTCCACCTACCCTGCCGCTGTGCCGCGCTGCGCACCCACAGCTGCTTATAATAAACCATGTTTTATTATAGCGTATCACAGCGCAAACTTCAACCGATTTTACACAGCAAAAGTGCATCTGTGCTGCATATTTCCTCTTAAACCTTCATCCCTTGCGGGGGAAAGCTTTTGCTCCGGTGAACACAAAAAGGGCTGCTGCACAAAAACGTGCAGCAGCCCTGCAAATGCTTTGGGATAGTTTTACTTCAGGATGGGCTCAATGGCGGCAGCCAGAGCGTCCTTCTGTGCCTGAGCCTCGGCCAGATCCTTGCCCAGCGTGGTGAAGTAGGTCTTGATCTTCGGCTCGGTGCCGGAGGGACGCACCACCACGGTAGCGCCGTTTTCCAGCGTGTAGATCAGCACGTTGGCAGCGGGCAGGCCGGTCTCTTCCGGCTTCTTGTAATCGGTCACCTTGACCACCTTATGGCCAGCCAGCTCCACAGGGGGCTGGTCACGCAGCTTCTGCATGATGGAAGCCATCTTCTCCATGCCGGTCAGACCGGGGAACTCGAAGCTGTCCACCTTATTCAGGTAGCGGCCGTACTGAGCGTAGATCTCTTCCAGACGCTGCTTGATGGAGGAACCGATGCTGCGGTAGTAAGCGGCCATCTCGCAGATGAGCATGGAACCGATGACGGCATCCTTATCGCGGACGTAGGGACCGGCCAGATAGCCGTAGCTCTCCTCAAAGCCGAAGATGAAACGATCGACCTCACCGGCAGCCTCGAGGTTGGCGATCTGGTCGCCGATCCACTTAAAGCCGGTCAGCACATTGCGCATCTCCACGCCATAGTGCTTTGCCACAGCGTCTGCCAGCGGGGTGGACACGATGGACTTGACTGCCACGGGGTTCTTGGGCATAGTGCCCTTCTCAATGCGGCCAGCGCAGATGTAGTCCAGCAGCAGAACGCCCATCTCGTTGCCGGAAACCAGCTCATAGCTGCCGTCCGGGCACTTCATGGCAATGCCCACACGGTCGGCGTCGGGGTCGGTAGCCAGCATCAGGTCGGCACCGGTCTTGGTGGCCAGTTCCAGACCCAGCTTCAGGGCCTCGAAGATCTCGGGGTTAGGGTAGGAGCAGGTGGTGAAGTAGCCGTTGGGGTACTCCTGCTCGGGCACGATGGTGATATCGGTGATGCCCAT
>OHAD01002538.1_pt1 | contig 13682 bp, 10 predicted proteins | sample 1577011 | NCBI WGS metagenome assembly OHAD01 (sample SAMEA3541510, study PRJEB24748) | human gut metagenome | biome: human gut; feature: human-associated habitat; material: faeces | place: China | collected 2012
TGTCATCCCGACCAAAAACGGCAAACAAATCGCATTATTATGCGGTTTGTTTTTTTTTATTGCCAAATTTGAGCAGAAATAATACTAATCAGAAGTGATAAAAGAATCTGTGCTAAATAAATATCCCCCGGTATAGCCGGGGGATATTTACTATTCTCCTAAATGTTTAATTATCTTGTTGTACATATGTTTAAAGAATAACAATGATAACGTCAATGAGCCGATTTCGGCAATGTTGAATGACCACCAAACTGCGTGGATACCGCCGAATTTTGCAAGGATATATGCTGACGGAAGAAGTATGATAAGCTGACGTGTTATAGAAATCATCATACTTAAAAAGCCGTGTCCCAATGCTTGCAGGCTTGATGAAATAACTATACATATACCTGCAAATGCAAAGCTGAGGCTGATTACTCTCAATGCCGGAATACCGATTTCAAGCATATGGTCTGAGGCGTCAAACAATTTCAAAAGTACATCGGGTATAAACTGGAACAGCATAATTCCTATAAACATAATACAAACCGCATACATAATTGCGAGCTTAATGGTTTTTGTAAGACGTTTTTTGTTTTGTGCACCGTAGTTATATGAAACAATCGGCACCATACCGTTATTAAGACCGAATACAGGCATAAATACAAAACTGTTAAGTTTAAAGTATACACCGAATACCGCAACGGCAGTTGACGAAAAAGTGATAAGAATTTTATTCATACCAAAAGTCATTGCAGAGCCGACTGACGACATAATTATTGAAGGAATACCGACAGAAAGAATGTTCTTTACAAATATAATCTGTGGTTTAAAACCTTTAAAGCTGATATGTACATCGGGATTTTTGGTAAGGTTAAATGTAATCGCAAGAATTGCCGCACATATTTGACCTGTTACAGTCGCAATCGCCGCACCGGCAACACCCATTTTCGGCATACCAAACAAACCGAAAATTAATATAGGATCGAGAATGATATTGATAATTGCACCTGTTGACTGTGTTATCATTGTGAATATTGTTCGTCCGGTAGATTGAAGGATTCTTTCAAAACCAATCTGCATAAAAATACCGAATGACATAAGCAGACAAATTCTTGTATATTCAATACCCATATTTGCAATATCGCCTGCACCTGCTTGTGCAAGAAAAAACGGCTTTGTTACGAAAATTCCTATAAGAAAAAATAAAACATATCCGAGAACTTCTATAAATATACCGTTTTCGGCGGTCTTGTTTGCCGCTTCAAACTTTTTTTCGCCGAGTGCGCGTGAAAGCATTGCGTTTATACCTACCCCTGTACCGACTGCTACGGAAATCATAAGGTTTTGCATTGGAAATGCCATTGAAACGGCTGTCAATGCGTCTTCGGAAAGTCTTGATACGAATATACTGTCGACTATGTTATAAAGTGCTTGCACTATCATTGATATAACCATAGGCAGTGACATTGTTACAAGCAGCTTGTTTACAGGCATTGTACCCATTTTATTTTCTTTCGTTTGTTCCATTTATTGCGACTCCTTTCGATTTTTATATGCAACTTTTTTATTATACTATATTTTGTGGCGGTTTGCAAGGGAAGGTGAGGGGATTGTGGAGGTTTTGTGTATGGTAAGAGGGCGACCGATGGTCGTCCCTACGAAATGAGAGGAAAGAGAGGAAAGTGTGTAGGGGCGGTCATTGGCCGCCCGAATGGAAAGCATATGAAGAAAAAGGAGGGTGAGGAGGGGAGATAGTGAATTGTTTTGTGAATAATATAATGATTTTGCATATAAATAAAATCTGCTATTGAAAAATAGATATAATTGCGGTATAATTATAAGATAAGAAAAAGTAAGAAAGGACTTGCGAAAAAAATGGATTTGGAATTAAAAGAAATTGAACTTGCGGCTAAACGTCTTGAGCCGACTATTCACAGAACTAAGATTGAATCATCTAAAACTTTCTCTGACATGACAGGCGGAGAGATATATTTAAAATTTGAGAACCAACAGAAAACAGGTTCATTTAAAATAAGAGGTGCGTCAAATAAGATTGCCGCACTTGTTGAAAGAGGCGAAATTACTTCAGCCGTTGCTTCATCTGCCGGCAACCATGCACAAGGTGTTGCATATGCGTCACACGTTCACAATATTCCCGCAACTATCGTTATGCCGAAGTCTGCTCCTATTGCTAAGGTGAGTGCGACAGAGGGTTACGGTGCCAAGGTAGTGCTTTACGGAGATTGTTATGACGACGCTTACAAAAAAGCGGTTGAAATTCAAGAAAAAGAGGGTGCAACTTTCCTTCACCCATACGACGATCTTGAAGTTATGGCAGGACAAGGTACAATCGGTATAGAAATTCTTGAGGATTTACCTACTGTTGATATGGTACTTGTGCCGGCTGGCGGCGGCGGTCTTTTGGCCGGTGTTGCGGCTTGCATAAAGCAAATCAATCCGCGTGTGCAAATTGTAGGTGCACAAGCCGAGGGCGCTCCTGCAATTTACAATTCATTTAAAGAGAAAAAACACGTTACTACCGATTCTGCCGTTACTATCGCAGACGGTATTGCGGTTAAAATACCAGGTGACAAAACTGTTGAACTTATCAACAAGTATGCAGATGATGTTGTGACGGTATCAGATGCAGAAATCTCAGAGGCTATTTTACTGCTTCTTGAAAGAACAAAGCAAGTTGTTGAACCTGCCGGTGCTACACCGCTTGCGGCTGTTCTTAACAACAAGGTTGACGTTAAGGGTAAGAAAATCGCTTGCGTACTTTCTGGCGGTAATATTGATGTTAGCTTTATTCACAGAATTATCGAGCTTGGTCTTGTTACGCGTGAGAGAAAGCTTAAATTCAAGACTACACTTCTTGATATTCCGGGAAGTTTGGAACATCTTTCACACATTCTTGCCGAGGCAAACGCGAATATCGTAATGGTACAGCACGACAGATTGAGTGCAGAACTTGATCCGAACGAGGCAATTATTCATATTGCTTGTGAAGTCGGCGGCAGAGAACACGGCGAAAGAGTTATTAAGGTACTTGAAAAGAACGGTTATAATATTGTGATGGAGTAAAATTAAATGATTAAAAAATCTCTTATTTCTCTGATGTATGAGGCGGCATCTATTCAGCGTTGGAACGACCATATCCGTCCTTGGACCGGCTTTACGGAGCTTGACAAGCAGGCACACAAGATGTTTTATGCTTATGTGCTTGCAAAGTGTGAGGGCGAAAGCGTTGATATGATAAAACTTATTGAGGGCGGAATATTTGAGTTTTTTCACAGAATTGTGCTTACTGACATTAAACCGCCTATTTATCATAAACTTGTAAAAGAAAAAGGCTTTCAAATAGATAATTGGGTACTTTCAGAGCTTGAAGAACATATGGACGGTATCGGCTGCTGTTTCTTTGAGAGAATGAAACAGTATTATCTTGACAAAGATTACGCATCTCTTGAAAAACAGATTTTAAAAGCCGCACATTACCATGCAAGCAACTGGGAATTTAAAATAATTTACCCTATGAATCCGCAGACTTTCGGTATAGAACAGGTTAAAACCGAAATGGCACAGGGATTGGCGGCTTGCGATACTTTTCACGGCTTCAGATATTTTGCCGGAAGTAAGTATCTTCAAGAGTTTTTGTCGCTTATAGGAAAGCTGAGATACCAACAAAGGTGGGCAAAAGCAGTAAGAATGCCCGAAACTTTTGTTATGGGGCATATGCTTGTCGTTGCGATTTTGTCGTACTTTATGTCGCTTGAACTTGACAATCCTTGCAGAAAACGTCTTGAAAACAACTTCTTTTCGGGACTTTTTCACGATTTACCCGAGGTTTTGACAAGGGATATTGTGTCACCGGTAAAGAACAGCGTCAAGGGTTTGGACAGCATAATCAGTGAAATAGAAGATGAACAAATGCGTGAAGTTATTTATCCGCTTTTACCGCCTGCTTGGCACAGGGAGATAGAGTATTACACGCAGAATGAATTTGACTCTAAAATTATTGATGACGGCGAAATCAATATGGTTACGTCGGACTTGATAAACGAAAAGTATAATGAAGACAAATACAATCCGATAGACGGACAGATTATACGCGGATGTGACCACCTTTCCGCATACATTGAGGCATATATGTCGCTTAGCTATGGCATTAAGTCAGAGCAAATGCAGAGCGGATATGACCATTTGAAAGGCAAATACAAGGATAAGGTTATCGGCGGAATTAATTTTGGAGAATTATTTGATTACTTTGTATTATGAGATATAACAGAGAAAAAAAAGAACTGACCTTTGATGAGGCTAAAGACAAGGCTTTGAGATTGCTTGAATTTCGTTCACACAGTGAGCGTGAACTTTCGGATAAGCTGAAGAGAGCCGGTGCAAAGGAAGAAGATATAGATGAAATTCTTGAATTTTGCAGAAATTACGGCTTTTTGGACGACAGAAAGTATGCGATTGCAAAGGCAAAGGATTTAAAGAATTTGAAGAAATACGGTAAAAGACGTATTAAGTCCGAGCTTTACAGCAAGGGTATAGACGCGGAATACGTTGAGGAGGCGGTTTCGTATCTTGATGAGGACGAAGAAGATATGCTTTTGCCTCTTGTTGAAAAAAGGCTTAAAGGTGACTTTGAAAAGAAAAACATTGATAAATGTATACGATATTTTATGTACAGAGGTTACGGCTTTTCTGACATTAAAAATTGTATAGATAATATAAAAGAAGAATATGGAGAGTAAACTTATGTATAACATCGGTCTTGTTTCGCTTGGCTGTGCGAAAAATCAGACAGATGCCGAAATTATGCTCGGTATATTGGCAAATGACGGTTTTAATATAACGTATAATCCGTCGGACGCCGATGTCATAATCGTAAATACTTGCGGTTTTATCGAGTCGGCTAAACAGGAATCAATAGACGCTATACTTGAAATGGCTCAATACAAAAACGGAAGATGTCGATTGCTTATTGCGACAGGTTGCTTGGCAGAACGATACAGCAGTGATATTTTAATCGAACTGCCCGAGGTTGATGCAATAGTCGGAACAGGTGATTATGATAAAATCGCGGAGGTTATCCGCGAGGCGTTTAAGGGCGAAAAGCCTGTAATATGCGGTCATAATGACAGAACTCCGGATGAACGGCTTCCGCGAATTTTGTCAACACCGTCATATACGGCATATTTGAAAATTGCCGACGGTTGTGACAATAACTGTACTTATTGTGCTATTCCTATGATTAGAGGACATTTTAGGAGCAGAAAAATCGAAGATATAGTTGAAGAGGCTGAAAATCTTGCGAAAAACGGCGTTAAGGAACTTATCCTTATTGCACAGGACACTTCACGTTACGGAAAAGATTTGTACGGCGAATATTCGCTTGACAAGTTGCTTGAAAAGCTTGTCGCTGTTGACGGTATTGAGTGGATAAGAGTGCATTATTTCTATCCCGAGGCTATTACGGACGGTCTTATTGATACAATGGCTAAATACGATAAGATATGCAATTATATCGATATGCCCGTACAGCATGGCAACAATGAGATTTTAAGACGTATGGCAAGACGTACAACTCAAGAACAAATGGTTGAGAGAATAAATAAAATAAGAGAAAAAATGCCTGACTGCACAATCAGAACGTCTATAATTGTAGGTTTTCCGGGTGAAACGGAGGAACAGTTTAACGAGCTTTATGAGTTTGTTAAAAAGGTGCGTTTTGACAGAATGGGTGCTTTCACATATTCACAGGAAGAAGATACTCCTGCGGCTGATTTTCCGAATCAGGTTGATGAGGAAATCAAGGAAGAACGTCTTGACAGACTTATGACACTTCAACAGGGAATATCGCTTGAACTTAACAAGGCTAAGCTTGGCAAAACACTTGAAGTTTTGGTTGAGGGATACGATGAAGAAAGTTTCTTGTTCTACGGCAGAAGTCGCGGCGACAGTATTGATGTTGACGGAAAAGTATACTTTGCAACGGAGGAAGAAGTTACTCCGGGCGATATTATAAAAGTGAAAATTCTTGACGCAGATGAATATGACCTTACAGGTCAAGCGGAGGTGATTTGATGAATACAGCTAATAAAATTACAATGATTCGTGTAGTTCTAGTACCGATATTTATGGTGTTGTTTATGATAGATAACGTAATGTGTCATTATGCGGCACTTGGTGTTTTTGTACTTGCGTCAATAACTGACGCGATAGACGGTCACGTTGCAAGAAAATATAATCAAGTAACGACTTTCGGTAAATTTGTTGATCCGCTTGCCGACAAGGTGCTTACAACAGCGGCATTTTTGATATTGATGTACTATGACCGTATGAGTGTATGGGCATTGATGATTGTGCTTGTAAGAGAATTTGCGGTTGCGGGTATAAGACTTGTTGCGGCGGGCGAGGGCAAAGTTGTTGCCGCAAGTATGTGGGGCAAGCTTAAAACCGTTACGCAAATGGTTGCGATTATCGTTGCAATGCTTTTGCTTCCGATTCAAAATACATTCTTGGGTGTACACCCTAAATTGATTTCAGATATACTTATTTGGATTTCGGTTGTATTCACAATAATTTCGGGTGTGGACTATATAGCAAAGAATTGGAACCTGATGGAAATGAAATAAATTTGTTTTATATAATTGAAAGGGGAATTACATAAATGGAAGAATTAATAAATACTCTTAAATTCGACGCAAGCGGACTCATTCCGGCGGTTGTGCAGAATATTGAAACTAATGAGGTGCTTATGGTTGCATATATGAATGCGGACACGATTAAGCAAACTCTTGAAACAGGCAGAGCAACTTTTTGGTCAAGAAGCAGACAGGAAGTTTGGGTAAAGGGCGATACTTCGGGTAATTATATGTACGTTAAAGAAGTTCGTGTTGACTGTGACTGTGATTGCCTTGTTGTACTTGTTAATCCTGCCGGCCCTGCGTGTCATACAGGAAACAGAAGTTGTTTCTTCAGAAAGATTGAGGACGGCAAGCTTGTTGAGGACTCAAAGGAACAGACTAAGACAGATGTATTTGCACGTGAACAGGCTGTTGTTATGGACAGAAAAGAACACCCTGAAGAGGGCAGTTATACAAATTACTTGTTCGATAAGGGCGAAGATAAGATTTTGAAAAAAGTCGGTGAAGAGGCTGCCGAAGTTGTTATTGCAGGTAAAAACCGCGATAAGGACGAAATCAGCTACGAAACCGCTGACCTTATTTATCACCTTACTGTTATGCTGGTTGACAACGGTATGACTTGGGAAGATATTTATAAGGAAATGGAAAGAAGAAGTAACTAATCGAAAATCGGTTGCCGAAATTTTGGCAACCGATTTTTTTGTTTTGAGAGGTGCAACGTTTTGGTATTGTAAAATGTCGGTATTTGTGATATAATAAACTATTATAGAAAAAGGAAGAATCACTGTATGTGGCATTTTATAAAACATTTTATGACAATCACAAGGCACCGTCACAAGGTAATGTATCATTGCCTAAGGTGCGGAATTTTGTGGCAGGGTATGCGTCACGATTTGTCGAAATATTCACCGACTGAATTTTTACCGGGAGCAAGATTTTATCTCGGTGACAGAAGTCCGACAGAGGGCGAAAGACGTGAATACGGTTATTCAAAGGCTTGGATGCACCACAAGGGAAGAAACAAACATCACTTTGAATATTGGACAGACTACAATCCCAAAACAAGACGTATGGAGGCGGTCGAAATGCCGTTAAAATATGTTAAAGAAATGTTTTGCGACCGTGTTGCGGCAGGAAAAATTTATTTGGACGACAAATATACAAACGATAATCCGATAGAATATTTCTTAAAGGGAAATGCTAAAACAAGTATGCATCCAAACACTGCAAAGCTGCTTGAAGGGTGGCTTATGATGTTGCAGCAAGAAGGGGAAGAAAAAACGTTTGCGTATATAAAAAATTTAAAATAGCCGTTTGAAAGGAGGATTTTGAATGAAAAAGATTTACAGACTTTTATATTCAAACAAATTCGTTGCAATGGTAATGCTTTTAATGCAAATCATTACGTTTGTTGCAATGTATATATGGATTTCCGACTATTCAAAGGTTTTGTTCGGTCTTTCGACTGTTTTGAGTGCCGTACTTATAATATTTGAAATTAATCGTACAGAGGAATCTACTTTTAAAATGACGTGGATAACGCTTATTGCGATTATACCTATATTCGGCGCGTTGTTTTATCTGTTTACAAGGGCGCAGGGAGTGTCAATGAATATAGGTGACGATTACAAGACTATTCAAGAGGCAAACAAAAAGTATCTTGTTCAAGACGAAGATGTTATGAAAAATATTTATCAGACCGATAAAAATCAGGACGGCTTTGCAAGGTATTTATCGAAATACGGCGGTTCTCCTGCTTACACAAATACGGGTGTACAGTATTACAGCATAGGCGAGAGAATGTTTGAGGATATGAAAAAGGAGCTTTTGAAAGCGGAGAAATTCATATTTTTGGAGTTCTTTATTATAAATCACACGAGCCGTATGTGGAATGAAATTCTTGAAATTTTAAAGAAAAAAGTTAAACAGGGCGTTGAAGTTCGCGTTATGTATGACGGTATGGGCTGTATCGTGACGCTTCCGCGAAAATACAATGAATATCTTGAAAGACATGGTATTAAATGTCGTATATTTTCGCCGATTGTACCGCTTTTGTCAACTCACCAAAACAATCGTGACCACAGAAAAATAATGGTTATAGACGGCGCGACAGCGTTTTGCGGCGGTATAAATATTTCAGATGAATATATTAATGAAAAGATGCGTTTCGGGCATTGGAAAGATACGGGATTTATGCTCAGAGGCGAGGCTGTTGCGGGATTTACTGCTATGTTTCTTGAAATGTGGAACGTAAATGATGAACACATTGAGGATTGCGGTGAATATATCCAAGCGTCAAAAAAATATTCCGTAAGTACGGACGGATTTGTAATACCGTTCGGCGATACTCCGCTTGATGAAGTTTATGTTGGAAAGCGTGCATATATAAATAATCTGAACAATGCGTCGGAATATACTTATATAATGACGCCGTATCTTGTTATTGATGACGAGATGTATGAGTGTATGAAGTATGCGGCTCAAAGGGGCGTTGACGTTAAGATTATAATGCCACATATTCCCGACAAGAAATATGCGTTCTATCTTGCGAGAACATATTATAAGGAACTTTTGAAAGCAGGTATAGAAATATACGAATATACACCCGGTTTTGTTCACGCAAAAATGTCGATAAGTGACGGTAAAAAAGCCATTGTCGGTACGGTAAATCACGATTACAGAAGTTTGTATCTTCACTATGAATGTGCGGCTTATATGCTTAATGTACCGGCGGTTATGGATATTGAACGTGATTTCAAAGACACGCTTGAATTGTCGCAGAAGATTACATTAGAGGACGTTAAACATTTTAATATTTTCACAAAGCTTTTAGGACATATTATAAGGTTAGTAGCACCACTACTATAAAAAATGCGGTCATACAGACCGCATTTTTGTTTGTTATAGTGATGTGTACATACTGTATAGGTTGTAGTACAATCCTTTTTTATCAATCAATTCTTGGTGTGTGCCTTGCTCTTCGATACCGTTTTCGGTGAGGACAAGAATCATATTTGCATTACGGATTGTTGTAAGTCTATGGGCGATTGTGAACACTGTTCTGCCTTTTGCAAGTTTTTCGAGTGAGTCTTGCACGATTTTTTCGCTTTCATTATCAAGTGCGGAGGTCGCTTCGTCAAGAATAAGTATAGGCGGATTTTTTAAGAATACTCTTGCGATACTTATTCTTTGCTTTTGACCGCCCGAAAGTTTAACTCCATGTTCGCCGACATATGTGTCATATCCGTTTTCGAGGTTTGAAATAAATTCATGTGCGCCTGCAAGCTTGGCGGCGTTTATAACATCTTCGCGTGTTGCACCGCTTAATCCGTAAGCGATGTTTTCAAAGACCGTTCCCGAGAACAAGTAAACGTCCTGTTGAACGACACCGATTGAATTTCGGAGCGAATTTAATGTGACGTTCTTTATATCTTTGCCGTCAATTAAAATACGTCCTTCTGTGACGTCATAAAAACGTGGGATAAGGTTACAAAGCGTTGTTTTTCCGCCGCCTGACGGACCGACAAGTGCAACGCTGTCGCCTTTCTTGATATTAAGATTTATATTTGACAGCACGTTTGTGTCATCGTCACTGTAATGAAATCCGACGTTTTCAAACGTTATATTTCCTTGAACATTTTTCAATTCATCGGCATTTTCTTTTTCTGTTATTTCGGCAGGTGCGTCCATAATTTCAAGGAAACGCTCAATACCTGTCATACCGCGTTGGAATTGTTCGGTAAATTGAATGATTGTACGCAAAGTGGCAAGGAGCGTGCTTACATACAAAAGATATGCGGTAAGGTCGGCAGGGGAGATTTTGCCGTTAATCATAAACAACGCACCCGCAACAACAACTATCAAATACATTACACCCTCAAAGGCTCTGTTTGATGTTTGAAAACCTGCCATATAGAAATATCCGAGTTTTTTTGTATCAAGAAATTTTTTGTTGCCGTCCTCAAATTTTTCAGCTTCAAGGTCTTCTGTCGCAAATGACTTTACCACTCTTATACCGAGCAATGTATCCTCAACCTGTGAATTAATTTCGCCGATTTGGTTACGCTGTTTCTTGAATGCTTTACGCATACGCGTATTAAAGAATTTTACAAAGCAGAATATAAGCGGAAGTGATGCGAACACAATAACCGTAAGCGGTACGTTTACTCCGCAAAGAATTATAAATGAAACGATTATTTTCAGTGCGGCGATGAAAAATTCTTCGGGGCAGTGGTGCGCAAATTCTGTTATATCAAACAAGTCGCTTGTTATTCGTGCCATAATTTGTCCGACTTTGTGTTCGGCAAAGTATGAATGTGAAAGCGTTTCAAGGTGCGCGAATAAGTCACGACGCATATCTGTTTCGATTTTTGCTCCCATAATATGTCCTGTGTCAGCCATATAGAAATTTGCCGCAGAGTCGATTATTCTTAAAATGAGATAGAAAAGCCCTATTTTTAGGATTATTCCGACTGTCAATCCTGCTATATTATTGATACCCATATTTGTTATGTAACGCACGAGCATTGGGAATACAAGCTCACAAACTGTTGTCAGTGACGCGCAGATTAGATCAAGTATCAGTATCCATTTGTATTTTTTGAAATACGGTACAAAGCGCTTTATAAGATAACTCATCTTCATTTGTTTTTCTTCTGTCTGCATTGTTTTACTCCTTTATAAAAATTCACATAGTAAAAAAAGAATGCGGATTAAAAATCAGCATTCTCTTTGGCGGAGAAGGTGGGATTCGAACCCACGTGCCTGTTAAGGCAAACGCATTTCGAGTGCGCCCCGTTATGACCGCTTCGATACTTCTCCAAAAGTACCTTAATATTTTACCATAGTAAAACAAAAAAGTCAAGCGAAAAACGAGGTTTAAATTGACTTTATAAAAATTGAGTGATATACTGAAATTAAAGCAATTTGAAAAGCGGAGCTATGGTTATGAAAAGATTCAGATATATTTTTTTTGCCGCATTATTGGCTATGATGTGGCTGGGGATTAATGTTTATGCAGATGAATATGACGGGTTGGATTTTGATTACGGAAGCGTGCTTGTGCAGTTAAAACCGCAGATTACCGATGCTGTTTCAATGTGTTCAGACCCGTTTGAAGAATTGAATATCAGTGATGCAAGATGTATTTTCGGTGACGATGCAAGCAGTATCAGTTTGTTTTCTGATAAAACAGAGCCTATTATATATGTACTTGATTTGGAAAATCCGAGCCGTGAAAATGTTATAGATACGATTGAAAAGTTAAAGGCTATGCCGAATATTGAATATGCAGAGCCTAATTACAATGTATATGAGTTTTCCGAACCTAATGACACGTATTATCAAAACGGAAAACAAGCTGTGCTTGATTTAATCGGTGCAAAAAAGCTTTGGGATTTTGATATTGATTGCTCTGATGTGGCTGTCGGAGTTATGGATTCGGGTATACAGACAAATCACGAGGATTTAATTGATAATATATGGGTGAATACGAGAGAAAATGTCGGTGACGGCATTGATAATGACGGTAACGGATATATTGATGACATATATGGTTGGAATTGCGGTGACAGTAACGGTGATGTGTCATATGTGGATGAACACGGTGTTCACGTTGCGGGGATTGTAAGTGCGGCGACTAATAATTCCAAGGGCGTGGCATCGATTGCTCGTAATGCCAAAATTGCGTCAATAAAGATTTTTAACAGTAGCAAAAATACTAAGTTATCGTATATAATAGATGGAATAAATTATGCGAAAAAGAACGATATAAATATTATTAATTGCAGCTTTGGAGGTACAGGTTGGGGAAGTACTTCGGTGAGTATCGTTAAATCGGCGATTGAGGCGGTGCCGGATATATTCTTTGTTATTGCGGCGGGAAATATTGCGACAAGTACACCGCAAGCGGATAATGACAAAGTGGCAGTGTATCCGTCACAACTTACAAAAGACCTTGACAATGTAATTTCTGTTGCAAACACGACAAGCAGTGATGAACTCAGCAGTACGTCGCATTACGGTGCAACAAGTGTTGATATTGCAGCACCGGGTACAGTTATTTACAGTACAATTCCGACAAGCAGTTACGGAACAATGTCGGGAACTTCTATGGCTACACCTATGGTTGCAAGTGCTGTTGCGGTAATGCGTGCAGTAAATCCGAATATTTCGGCAAAAGAAATTAAAGAAACTTTGTGTTCGAGTTCAGACAAGCTTTCGGCACTTACAGGTAAAGTTATAAGCGGCGGAAGATTGAATGCGTATAATGCGGTTAAGGCAATTATGCCGACAGCGACACCAACAGCGACACCAACAGTAAAACCGACAGCAACGCCTACGACAGTACCGACACCGACAGTAACACCAAGTCCAACGGCAACACCAACGGTAAAACCGACAGCAACACCAACGACAGTACCGACACCGACGCTAAGTCCAACGGCAACACCAACGGCTGCTCCGACAGTCACACCAATGCCGACTGTTTTAATGAACAATAAAATTGAGTGTGGAATAAAAGATAACAAACTTATCGTATCGCTTAATTTTGAAGAAGATGACGAAGTGATGTATGTTGCGTTCAGAAAAGGTAATGAACTTAAAAAGATTGTGACACCTGACATACATAATATGACAGCGGAGGTTGATTTGAGTGATACGGAATATGACAGTATAGATGTGTATGTGTGGAATGAAAAAATGCAACCATATGCAGAGGTAAATAAAATAGAGAAGTAAAAGAAAACCCAATCGAATTTCGTTCGATTGGGTTTTGTATTATTCTTTGTCTTTTAACAAATCGCGTATTTCGGCAAGAAGTTCTTCTTGGGTAGGACCTGCGGGAGTGACTTCTTCCTCAACTTTCTTTTTGAATTTATCGTTTAGTTTATTAAGTCCCTTAACTACGCAGAAAATTATAAATGCAAGGATAAGGAAATTAATAATAGCCGAAAGGAAATTACCGATATTTATTGATGTACCCGGAATTATCCATTTAGACATATCCATAACCGATTCAACAGCACTTGTGTCACCGACTGTACT
>OHAD01002543.1_pt1 | contig 13645 bp, 10 predicted proteins | sample 1577011 | NCBI WGS metagenome assembly OHAD01 (sample SAMEA3541510, study PRJEB24748) | human gut metagenome | biome: human gut; feature: human-associated habitat; material: faeces | place: China | collected 2012
CCCCACAGGCTGCCCCACCAGTCGCTGCCGCTGCCGCTGGGTGCTTCCGGCTCCACCGGCGCGGGCTCCGGGCCTGCGCTCACGGTGATGTTCACCCGGCCGTTCAGCTTGGCAGTGGAACCGGCCGCCGGGTTCTGCCCGATGACCGTGCCCACCGGCTGGTCGCTGTACTGGTCGGTCTGGCTGCCCAGGCCCAGATGGTTCTGCACCAGCAGGGTGCGGGCATCGTCCACGCTCATGCCGGACAGCGACGGCACCTTGGTGGTGGTGGCCACCTGCGGGCGGCTGACATAGACCACCACCGTGGATCCGGATTCTACCTGGGTGCCGGCTGCCGGGTCGGTGCGGATCACGGCACCGGAGGCCACGGAGGTGTCCACGGCCTGGGTCACCAGCACAGAAACGCCCAGGCTCTTGAGCTGCTGCTCGGCGTCGGCCTGCACATAGTTGGTCAGGTCCGGCACGGTGACATACTGGGTGCCCAGGCTGACGGTCAGGGTCACGCCCTGGCCCTCACGCACGGTGCGGCCGGACACCGGCGACTGTTTGTAGATATAACCGGCCGCATAGTTGCTGTTGTATTCCTGCTCCCAGGTCACGCTGATCTGGCCGGAAGCCACCTGCTCGGTGGCCTGGGCTTCCTCCTGAGTCATGCCGATGTAATCGTTCAGGGTGATATCGGCCTTGTTGTTCATCAGGTTGGACGAGTCGTTCAGGATCAGCCAGCACAGGGCCAAACAGGCCAGTGCAAAAGCGATCGTGATGCCGAACAGGACCGGCAGAAAAATGGTGCGCCGCTTGCGCTTTGCATTTTTGCCGCGCGGGGCAGCCGACTCGTTCGGATGGTTCTGGCGGGCAGCTTTGTTCTGATTCATCGTACGTTTCACCACCTTTTCGGGTGCATCCTCTGTGATATATTGATACTCGAACATGACGGACGGGTTCTGCACATAGGTGTCCAGCGCGTCCAGCATTTCACGGGCCGAAGCATACCGGTTCTGCGGCAGCTTCGCCATGGCTTTTTCGGTGATCTCCACCAGTGCGGCAGGCACCTGCGGAGCGATCTCGTGCAGGGATTTCGGCTGATCCGAGATCTGCTTGATGGCCACCTCCACGGCGTCCTCTGCATCAAACGGCAGCTGACCGGAGAGCATCTCGTACATCATGACGCCCACCGAGTAAATATCGCTGGTGCAGTCGGTCTCGTCGCCCTTGGCCTGCTCCGGGCTGATATAGTGCACACTGCCCATGGTCTTGCCGCTGAGCAGCTGGTTTTCGGCCCGGGAGATGCGCGCGATGCCAAAGTCCATCATGCGGAGCTGGCCGTTGTCCAGCAGCATGATGTTCTGGGGCTTGATGTCCCGGTGCACCACACCGTTGGCGTGGGCGTGCTCCAGTGCCTTGAGGATCTGGGAAATAAAGTGCACGGTCTCCCGGCTGGTGAGTTTGCCGCCCCGCTCGTTGAGGTATTCCCGCAGGGTCATACCGTCCACATATTCCATGACGATATACTGCAGCTGGTCGTTGACCGAAACGTCGTATACCTTGACGATGTTGGGGTGGTTGAGCAGCGAAATGGCCTTGGATTCGTTCTTGAACCGGCGCACAAGCTCCGGGTCGTGGGTGTACTCCTGCCGGAGCACCTTCACCGCCACCACAGTACCGGCGGGCACCGGGCCGTTGCGGCCCAGCATAACCGCCTTGTATACGTTGGCCATGCCGCCGGAGCCGATGAGTTCCTTGACTTCATACAGCCCATCCAGCTTTTTGCCGATCAGGTTATCCATGGTGCACCTCCAGCGGCTCCACGCCCAGCAGCAAGGCCGTGATGTTGTCCTTGCCGCCGTTCTCGTTGGCGGCCCGGATCAGCAGATCCGGCAGGTCGTAGAAGCTGCCAGTACGCAGCAGCTGTTCCAGCTGAGGCCGGGGCACCGCGTTGGTCAGGCCGTCGGAGCACAGCAGCCAACGGTCGCTCGGATGCGCTTTGCGGATGGCGATGTCAGGGCGCGAATCGATGTCGAAATCGCCCAGCACGCGCATCACCACATTGCGTTGCGGATGGTTGCGCGCCTCGGCCTCGCTGATACGGCCGGTGTCGATGAGATGCTGCACGTAGCTGTGGTCGCTGGTCATGCGGACCAGATGGCCGTCGTGCAGCAGATACGCGCGGGAATCGCCGATATGCGCCAATACCCAGCAGCCGGCGACCAGCGCCACGGACGTGACGGTGGTGCCCATGCCGGCAAGACGACGCTCACGCTTGGCTTTGCCGACGATCGCGTCGTGCGCGGCCATGACGGAAGTCGCCATCATATGGGAGACGACCTGCACGTCGCCGTCAACATTGTCCTGTTCGATATGCGCCAGCGACCGGATGGCGATGGTGGAGGCGGTGTCGCCGCCGGCATGCCCGCCCATGCCGTCGCAGATGGCGATGAGATGCTCGCCGGCGAACGCGGAATCCTGGTTGTTGGAACGCACGGTGCCCACGTCGGAGACGACGGTGGAATACATGAACAATTGTTGCGAAGCGGTGGAAGTCGGCAAAAACGTCACCTCAATTCGAAGGTGGTCGCACCGATGCGCACAGGCACGCGCGCGCCAAGAATCATCGGCGCGTTCAGACGTTGATGATTGACGACGGTGCCGTTGGTGGATCCCAGATCCTCGATGGCCCAACGGCCGGTGGCGGGATCGGTGTAGACGCGCGCATGGTGGGAGGAAACGAATTCATCATCCAGTACCACGGTGTTCGAAGCGGAACGGCCAAGTGTGATGGTGTTGCCGGCCAGAGGGACGGAACTGCCGGCAAGGGGGCCATCGATAATGACCAGCAGAGTTGGTTTGGCATTGGTTGCGGCGCTTGCCGAAGGGGCTGCGGCGGCTACGGGCGCAGGCGATTCGACGGCCTTGCGCGCGGCACGCTCCTTACGACGATGAGCCCGCGACTTGCGCGGGCTGAGCGTTTCGATATCCCTGTACAGCGAACGTACCGTACAGGCCACGAAGATCCAAAGCAGTACGAGAAACCCGTACTTGAGGATCGCAAACGTTAATTCAGTGAGCATAAAAGGCGGCTCTCCGGGTTGGGGCTGATTACTCCTGCTCCTGCGAGGAGGCCCAGTACAGGATGCGGGTTCGGCCGATGGTGATCGTGTTGCCGTCGAGCAGCGTTGCCGCCTCAACATGATGGCCTTCGACGTACATGCCGTTGGTGGAGTTCAGGTCGCGGGCGATGACGGTGTTGCCATTGTCGGTGACGTCGATCTCCATGTGACGACGGGAGATGCCGGGGTCGTCGATGACGATGTCGCAATCGGAACCGCGGCCGATGATGGTCTTTTCCTCGGTGAGCAGATACTGGTGCTCGCCGATCTCCAGCATCGGGCAATCCTCGGTCTGCGCGTCGGTCGTGACCGGCACGGTGTTGCCCTGCACGGATTCGCTGGAAAGCCGGTAATCGCCCTTGGAAAGTTCAAGATCCTCTTCGAAGATCACCACGACCGGGCCGACGAACGCGTAGTTCTGGCTCTTCGCATACTGGGTGAGGTTGTCGGCAAGTTCATTGGCGAGCGTTTCGGCGCCCCACTCGACGATGTTGTTGAAATCCGGAGTGCTGAGCTTGAAACGGTACTCGTTCGGGGCTACGGTGCGATCGCGCGTGACGGGCATGGCTTCTTTGTCGATCTCGCGTTCCAGAGCGCTGGAAAGGTCGACGGGCTTCAGGTCTTTAGACCCGAACTTCGCGAAAACCCCGTTGACGGCGCCTTCCACGCTCTTCTCAAATCGGTCGAGAACACTCATACTTGTCCCTTTCTGTCCTTGACTATCCTACGCTGTAGCCTGCCGAGCGCCAATTCGAAGGCTACTTGCTTGCAAAAATTTCATGTGAAGGGGGTTGCGTCCGGGGTATTGGCGGCGAGTGGTGCGTGATGGTCGGTAGATTGGAAGGTATGAATGATGCGATTGATGAGTTTCCTGGGCTGAAGGCCCGTACCTTGCGATTCACCTGCGGCGCGCCACGTTTCGCCCGCGCGATCGGCGACGGTTCGCGTGCGCTGTTCCTGCGTTCGGACGGTCCGGAGGACACCGTCACCTCCCTGTGGATGAGCGTGATCGGCAGCGATGGCGATACCGACGAGATTCTGCTTGCCGATCCGCGTACGCTGCTGGCTGACGCCGACGCCGAGGATGTGCCGGCTGAGGAAAAGGCGCGCCGCGAACGTGCGCGTGAAGGTGGTTCCGGCATCGTCGGCTATTCGGTCGATGCGGCCGGCAACCGCGTGACGTTCACCATCAACGGCCAGCTGTTCCTGACGGATATCGCGGCCGGCGTGACGCGCGGCATCGCCATCGACGAACCGGAATTCAAGCCGGTGCTGAACCCGCGCATCAGCCCCGACGGACGACACATCATGTATACGACCGGCACGTATTTGGTGGACGTCGATCTTGCGGACGTGTCGGACACGACGGACGCAGGCGAAGACGCGGGCGATGCGGTGTCCATCGTCGCGTCCGTTCCGCAAGACGACGCTGACGACGTTGCCGATACGCAGGACGGCACGAAAGATGACGCGCAAAGCGACGCGGCCGAATCGCAAGCAGGCGAATGGAAAATCGGTCTCGCCGAATTCGCCGCAGGTGAGGAAATGGACCGTTACGACGGCTTCTGGTGGTCGCCCGATTCCAAGTATGTGCTCTTCGAAACCTTCGACGCATCCCACGAGCAGACCTGGTACATCGCCGACCCGGCCGATCCGACGAAACCCGCGCAGGCCCGCCGCTATCCGCAGGCGATGACGGCCAACGCCGACGTGCATCTGACGCTGCTGGAACTCGGCTACGATATGGACGGCTGCTACTACGGCGGCATCGCACACAACGTGGAATGGGACCGCGAATCGTACGAATACCTGGCCGCCGTCAGCTGGACCGAAGGCCACGAGCCGCTGCTACTTGTGCAGGACCGGCTTCAGCAGCACGACCAGGTGCTCGCCGTCCACGTGGGCGAGCCTATCGTGACCATGAGCGCGCCGGAAAACGGCTTCACCGACGAGGACGGCAGCGAAGTGGAGACCTTCTCCATCGCCATCCCCGAATACGCGCCCGGCGAAGAACCCGGCACCACGCGCGTGCTTGAGGAACATAGCAACGACTGCTGGCTCGACCTGATCGCCGGCACCCCCGCATACACGCCTGACGGCCGTCTCGTGTGCGCGATGAACGACATGGACGCCGACACGAACCGTCTGACCGTGGACGGCACGCCATTCACACCCAAGGGCCTGCAGGTGCGCGAAGTGCTCGACGTGACCGATGACGACGTGCTGTGCGTGGTGCAGCGCACGCCGGAACTGCTGCCGGCCGCCGATCTGCCGTTCCTGTGGCAGTCCAACGCGGACGATCACGACGCCCGCAGCTTCGACGTGGTCTCGATCCGTTACGACGGCGACTGGGAGCCGCTCACCTGCACGCCCGGCCAATGGACGATGTCCCGTTCCGGCGACGGTTGCGTGGTGACCGGCCGTGGCATGGACGATGCCGCGATGCAGATGCAGCATTGCATGAACGTGCGCACGACGGACGGTGATGGTGATGGCGTCGACGCCGCCGACATGATGTCGATGGTGGTTTCGCCGATCGAAAACCACGCCGAAACCCCCGGTTTCATGCCGAACGTGCGATTCGTCCGCCTCGGCGAACGCGCCCTGTACGCGGCGGTCATCCTGCCGTCGGCCGACAGCGCATACGCGCATGCCGACCAGTTGCCGGTCCTCATGAAGCCTTACGGCGGCCCCGGTTTCCAGCAGGTCGTGGAAAGCCAGTCGTTCTACTGGGACGCGCAGTGGTGGGCCGACCAAGGCTACATCGTGGTCACCGCCGACGGTCGCGGCACCACCGGCCGCGGACCGAAGTGGGATCGCGCGATCTACGAAAACATGAAAGCCGTGACGCTTGAGGACCAAGTCGACGCCGTGCATGCGCTGCCGGACGCGATCGCCTCGCTCGCCGCCGAAACCGGTGTCTCCATGCCGAAACCCGACCTGGACAAGGTGGCGATGATCGGCTGGTCGTACGGCGGCTTCCTATCCGCGCTCGCCGTGCTGGACGCGCCCGACGCATTCGCCGCGGCCTGCGCCGGCGCCCCGCCGACCGACTGGACGCTGTACGACACGCATTACACCGAGCGCTACCTGGGACTCGACCCGGCCACGTACGAACGTAACAGCATCGTCGCGGACGCGCCGAAACTCAGTCGCCCGCTTATGCTCATCCACGGTTTCGCCGACGACAATGTGACGATCGCCAATAGCCTGCGATTGAGCCAGGCGCTGATGGCGGCCGGCAGGAAGCACACGTTCCTGCCGCTCAACGGCATCACGCACATGACCAACGACGAGACGGTGGCGCGCAACCTGTTGCTGCTGCAGCGCGACTTCCTCGCCGACGCGCTGGCCTGACGGCGTTCCGGTGAAGCCACCGTCCTGGTAAAACCATCGTTCCGATAAAGCCGAAGAAAAAAAGAACGCGTCCCCCTGCGATTCGACGGACTGCCAAGTATCCGTCGTGTCACAGGGAGACGCATATCCCTTCTCATTAGGGAAGATAGGACGGTGACGGGCACCTCTGCAAGTAAGGGTGTACCACATCTGTGTAGCACCCTTTGAAGTACCCTTTCGTTTCTCGCGACCGTCGGAGCCGGTCACGATTCGGGGTGTCCGGCAAGGGGTGGCAGGGTTTCGGGCACCGGAATCGGCAGATAGGCGAACAGCGTCCATTCGCCGTCGTGAAGCGTCGTTTCGAGTTTGCCGCCATGCGATTCGAGCTGTTTGCTGAAATACGCGAGGCCGTGGCCTCCCGGCTGCGTGCGATCCGTTTCGGTGGTCCTCGCCTGGTTGATCTGCGTGATTTCGACGGCGTTCGGCTTGAGTATCACCGACAGGTCGGCTTTGCTGCCGGACTGGGCGTGACGCGCGATGTTGGCGTAGGTCTCGCGAAGCAGATCATTGGCGATTCCGGCCAGGCTCGGGGAGGCGCTTGGCGCACCGCCCGCCACATGGAGGATCGAGGTGATGTCGAAGCCGAGCGCGCGTAGACGCCGGTCGCCGCCGGCCATCGTGGCTTTGAGCAGGTCGGAGAAGGCCTTGCCGTCCGCATCCTCCTCAAGGACGGTGACGTCCATATCCAGTTCGTCGATGACGCGATGCACGTTGGTCAGGGCGGACAGGATGTAAGCGTTGACCTGCGTCCATTTGTCGAGCTCATCGCGTCTTTCGTCCGCGTTCTTGCCGTCGTCACCATCCGTCGAGGCGCTGCCATCGCCATCGTCTCCGCCGGACAATGCATCGATGCGACGTTGCGCGACGAAAGCCGCGGCGGACAGATCTCCCGTCACGGCGTCGTGTATGGCTTCCGCGATGTGACTGCGGCTTTCCATCTCCCGTAATCGCGCTTTCGCCTGCTCCGCCTCGGCGCGGCTGCCGGCTACGGCCTGGTTCCATCGCAAACCGCATCCGAGCATCAGTACCAGGCTGACCATGGCGATGATGGCCACGGGATTGCTGCGGCTCGTGCCAAGGACCAGTTGACGGAACAGCTGGTCGCCTATGGAATAAGCGAGCAGCAGCAGCGCCACGAGATTGTTGGTTTCGTAGGCGAGCATGCCGAACGTGTAAAGGATTCCCGGCAGCGAGTTGACGTCGGCTCCGGGTATGAGCCAAGGTCCCGACTGGCTCATGATCAGAAACAGCAGCGACATCGATTTCGGAAAGAACGGTGACAGCAGCAGCACCGCGATTTCGATGATGGTCCAGACGATCGCCGCGGGATTGTCGGTCGGGGCGAGCACCAGGCAGAACAGGATCCACCATACGGTGATGACCACGATGGTTATGCGGATCGGATGCCAGAGTTTCGGATGGTCGGCACGCATATGGTTGTGCCAGGAGCGGAAGGCGCTTACGGGTCTGGGTTTTGTGGGTTCAGCGTGCATGCGATCTCACCCACAATGCCACTGCCTGGCGTGCCGTCTTGCAGTTCAGCTTCTTGAGAATGCCCTGCATATGCTTGCGCACGGTGCTTTCGGAGATGTCCAGTCGTTCGGCGATCTCCCTGTCCAGCATGCCGTCGGCGCACAGGGAGATGATTTGCTCCTCGCGCACGGTGAGCCGCGGTGAGGTCTCCTCCTCGCGTCTGATGCGCACGTTGGCCAGGGCGGGAGGTTCGAATCCCTCCATAACGTTGCCTCCACAGAGCCGCTCGATGGCCTTCGCCAGCCGATCGGAATCCTCCTTGCCGATCAGTCCCTGCGCTCCGGCTTCCATCAGCCTGCTACGGTAGCTGTTGATGGAGAAGCTGGTGATGCTCAGAATCGGCAGATGCCTGTCCATGAGACGGATCCGATGGCAGATGGCCGGCCCCTGCAAGCCCTCCATGGACATGTCCAATACAAGCAGGTTGAGATTGTCGTCGTTCCTCTGGCAACGTTCGATCGCTTCGTCGCCGGAAGTGGCCGTCCACACCACGTAGGCCGTGGGGACCTTCGCTTCGATGAGAAGGCTCAGCGATTCCAACGCGCGAGGATCGTTGTCGACCAGCGCTACACGGTGGATTTTTGGTATGGGAGCTGCGGATTTCGTGGGATTCATCGCATGGCTCACTTTCCACACAGCCAGTAAAGCGGCGGCGGGCAGTCGATGATGGCGGATGCGGTTCCTCTCGCCGCGTCGGCGAAGATGGCAGCCTTCCCGTTGGAAGGGGTCATCGTTCCGGCTGGCTGCATGGTGCAGAGCATGACGAATGCCACACACAATGACATGATTTTCATACCGACATTGTACGGGGGAGCGCGTCCACGAGTGAGGAGGCGCGTTCGATCCGTGGAGCCGAAGCGTGGGGCTCTGAAGGCTGTTCATGTGGGATTCGTATGATGAAAGCATGACTCTTAGGCTGCTCGACGAGGCGAATTACGACGCCGAAATGGAAAGCAAGGTGCTGCCCGCGCTGGACGCCTGCATGACGGAAGGATGGATGGATCCAGCCACCGTTGACTGGAACGGCGACGCGCTGCCCAAACTGGACGAACCCGGCCGGTTGCACTATTGCTGTTACGACGCGGCCAAATTCGATGCGCTGCGTGAGGACGGCGCTTCGGGCGTGTTCCGCGGTGCGATCGTCATTTCGCACGGATTCACCGAATTCGCGCGAAAATACAGCGAGATGGCATGGTACTTCCTGCTGTCCGGCTATTCCGTATGCATCCTCGAACACCGCGGGCACGGCCATTCCGCACACGACGTGAGCAATCCCAGCCTGGTGTGGATCGACGATTGGCGTCGGTACGTGGCCGATTTCGCAGCCTTCGCCGACACTGTGGGCCGCGAATACGCGTGCGGCGAGCCACTGAACCTGTACTGCCATTCGATGGGCGGCGGCATCGGCGCGGCCGTGCTGGAACGCTATCCGGCCCTGTTCGACAAGGCCGTGCTGTCCGCGCCCATGATCGCCCCCGTCGTCGGTATGCCGACATGGATCGCACGCATCGCTACAGGCGCGTTGTGCGGCTTGGGATTCGGCAAAGCGCGCGTATTCGGTCACACTGATTTTTCCCCCGAACTCGATCTCGACGAGCATAAGGGCGCGTCCGAGGCGCGCGTTCGCTGGTTCCACAAGCAGCGCGTCGACGACGTGGCATGCCAGACCAACGCGGCCACCTTCGAATGGGCGCATCAGGCGATGGCATTGTCTCGAGCCGTACTCAAACCGGACATGTGCGGTGCGATCGAAACTCCGACGCTGCTGTTCCAAGCGGGCCGTGACGTCTGGGTCCTGAACGGTCCGCAGGACGATTTCGTGGAACGCGTGCGCGAAGGCGGCGGATCAATCGAAAAAATACGGTACGGCAAGTCGTTGCACGAGATCTTCTCCATGCCGAACACGGTGGTCGGACCGTATGTGAACAAGATTCTCGACTTCCTCAGCGCGCCCGCGGACAGTCTGTGAGCGGCTGCCACTGCAAGACACATGCGGCGTGTACGGTGTGCGATGAGCGAACAGTGAAGGGGAAGGAGCCGCAGTGGCGGAAAAAACGTTCGAACGCACGCCGAAAGACTTGATTATCGGCATTGCGATGACCCTGTGCGGCGGCGTGCTGTGGGGCGTCAACGCCACCGTCTCCAAAATCCTCATGGGCACGTACCACGCCTCGCCGCTGTGGATCGCATGCGTGCGCGAACTGGCAGCCGGCGTGCTTTTCCTCACCTGCTCGGCCATCATGACGCCGAAACTGCTTACCGGCGCGCTACGCGATCGCAAATCATATCCGCGGCTGCTGGCCACCGCCATCATATGCGTGCTGCTGGTGCAGGTCGCCTACCTCGAATCGATCAACTGGACCAACTCCGGCACCGCGACCGTGCTGCAAAGCCTGAACCTGCTATTCGTCTTGGGGGTCGTATGCCTGTGCGGGCGGCGACTGCCCGGCGTACGGGAAGGCATCGGCGTGGCGCTCGCCTTCGCGGGAACCGTGCTGATTGCGACCGGCGGCGACTTCACCACGCTGAAACTGCCGTTGGTCGGCCTGATTTGGGGCGCTATCAACGCGGCGTCCACGGCGGCCATGGTGTTTCTTCCGGTCAAGCTCATCGAACGTTGGGGCAACTTCACCGTCAATGGCATCGCGTTCCTGATTTCCGGGCTTGTGCTGCTGCCGTTCGTGCGGCCGTGGGATACGGCGCCGCAGTTGGATTGGCTGGGTGTGGGGCTGATGGCGTTCACCGTGATCGGCGGCACATTCGGCGCGTTCTGGCTGTACATGGCCGGCGTGGTGCGCGTCGGTTCGATGCGTGCCACCATGCTCGGCACCAGCGAACCGGTGATGGCCACGATTTCCGCGGTGGCATGGACGGACGCGGTGTTCGAACCGACCGATTTGGTTGGATTCGTGATGATTCTCATCATGGTGTTTTTGGTGCGTTAAGTGCCGTGACGGGCGTTGCTTTTCGGGCGGCGGCGTGCGGACAAACAAAAAAGCCGGACATCCACTTACGGGCGTCCGGCTTCGCTTTGCTTAGCGATTACCGTGACTTACGACGTGCGAATATGACGTACGGCAGCTGGAAAATCAGCCTTCGATCGCAATCTGATGCTTGGTCTCAACCTGCTGCTGCGCTTCGGGCTTCGGCATTTCCAGGCACAGGGTGCCGTCCTTGTAGCTGGCGTGAATGTCGGAATCCTTCACGTCCTCGCCAACGTAGAAGCTACGAGAGCAAGAGCCGGCGTAGCGTTCGCGACGCAGCCAGCGGCCGTTGTCGTCCTTGTCCTCGTACGAGCTGTTGCGATGCGCGGAAACGGTCAGATAGCCGTTCTGCAGGTCCAGCGAAATGTCGTCCTTCTTGAAGCCAGGCATGTCGATGTCGACCATGTAGCCCTTGTCGGTCTCACGCACATCGGTGCTCATCATGCCTGCGGACATGTTCGGATCGCATGCGGCTGCGCGGTCCATGTTGCGCCAACCCTCGAAGAACGGATCGTCGAACAGATTGGAGAACATCGTGTCATTCATCAAAGCCGGAAACATTGCCATAATTGGTACTCCTTAAGCAAATGCGCGTTCTGTGCGCGGAGTAATGCGGCTTGGCAGCCGGCCGTGCGATTATCGCTGCGGCGTCACCATCTAGCGACACCGGCGACCGGGTTCGTTGCCACATCCGGAACCCTCCCGGGCTCCTGACCTTGACCTTTCACTTCACCCAACTCTTCCGTGTCCTGCTCATTCCGCGATTATGCTCACAGTGAAATACCGGGAAATGCTTGCGATTGCGTGCGCGGAAAAGTCGTACGGCGAATTTCGTTTTTCTTCAGAATCGGACGCATGGGATTGGTCTGCAATGCGTTACGTATCTGTTTTTCCAACCGGTCACGTGAAGTGTGGTTTTGGGTGGCTATGTGTTCGATTCTGCCGAATTGGTTATTCGGATTGTGTTTTCTGGAATCGGACATTTGTGGTGCTGGTTTTGGGTTTGGATGTCCGTTTGTCTGTTTCTGCTGAGATAGCTGGGCTTTCGGCGCATTTTTAGTACTTTTTTGTCACATTTCATACGTTTTGGATAAAGCAAAAGGGCTGGAATCGTTGGATTCCAGCCCTTTTCGGCCCGTGCGAGCGGGGGGAGTTGAACCCCCACGAGCATACACTCACTGCCACCTGAAGACAGCGCGTCTACCATTCCGCCACGCTCGCAGACAATCGACTAATTTACACCTTTACTATCTGTGGCACAAATCGGCGTGTCGCACCGCCGTATTCGCAAAGCGAATGCACAAAGCGGTGCGACGCGAGGAGGGAGGAGGCCCTGTGGACCTCCAGACGATGGAGCCATCCTTTGTTCAAAAAGCCGCGTTTGCGTAGCAAATGCTCAAGCCCCGCGACTTCCATCCAGCTCCTCTGGCTCAGCCCTTCGAACCGTTCTCGTAGAACTTGGCGAGTGTCTCGTCGCGGAATTCGTTGAAATAGCCGCCGTCGATCGATGCTCGGATATCGTCGAGCAGCTTCACGAAGAAGTGCTCGTTGTGGATCGTCGCCAGCGTGAAACCGTTGAATTCGCGGGCGCGCAGCGCGTGGTCCACGTATGCGCGCGAATAGTGCGTGCAGGTGTAGCAGTCGCAGTCCTCCTCAAGCGGACCGAAATCGTGCTTGAACTGTGCGCGCTTGATGTTGTAGCGGCCGTGGCGCGTGAAGATCGCACCATTGCGGCCGCAACGCGCGGGGGCCACGCAGTCGAAGGTGTCGCCGCCGTTCTCCACGCAGGCGAAGATGTCGTCCACCGCGGCGATGCCGAGCACATGGCGCGGACGGCTTTCCGGCATCGCGTCACAGATCCAGGCGCAGGTGTCGCCGATGATGCGCTTCTCGATCGCGCCGCCGATGCCGACGCCGTCGAAATCGAGCGAAGCGATCTGTTCGGCGGCATGCCTGCGCAGATCCTCGTAATTCGCGCCCTGCACTACGCCGTAGAGCGCCTGATACGGCTTGCCGAGACGTTCCTCGGTAAGCCGCTTGTGCTCGGCCACGCAACGTTGCGCCCAGCGGTAGGTGCGTTCCACGGAACGTTCCTGGTAGCCGCGGGTGTTCATCAGCGTGGTCAGCTCGTCGAAAGCGAACATGATGTCGGCGCCGATCTTGTGCTGGATGCCCATGGAGATTTCGGCGGAGAACCGGTGCAGCGAGCCGTTGAGCGGCGACTTGAACGTCACACCGTCCTCGTCCACGAACGCGAGCCGCTCCTTGCCTTCCGCGATCACGTCGTCCGATTTCATGCCGGTGACGTCCATGGCGAGCGTCTTCTTGAAGCCCGCGCCGAGTGACAGCACCTGGAATCCGCCGGAATCGGTGAACGTCGGACCGTTCCAGTTCATGAATTTGGCGAGTCCGCCGGCTTCGTCGAGCACCTGTTCTCCGGGTCGTTCATACAGGTGGAACGCGTTGGACAGCAGGCATTGCGCGCCAAGATCCTTCATGGTTTCGGGCAGCACGGCCTTCATCGCGGCCTGCGTGGCCACCGGCACGAACGCCGGGGTGTGGATGTCGCCGTGGGGGGTGTGGATGATGCCGGTGCGGCCGTAGCGCGCGCCGCCGCGCCCCTTG
>OHAD01002558.1_pt1 | contig 13582 bp, 11 predicted proteins | sample 1577011 | NCBI WGS metagenome assembly OHAD01 (sample SAMEA3541510, study PRJEB24748) | human gut metagenome | biome: human gut; feature: human-associated habitat; material: faeces | place: China | collected 2012
CGGGGCCTGCGACGCTTCCCCCTGGCCTTGGCCGCCGTGCTGGTGTGCTTGGCGGTGTCTGGGACCGCGCTGGCGGTAAACTTTGGCCTCCATGAAAAATTGGCTGACCTGTTCCAGGTGAACGAGAGCAACCAAACCCTGGTCGCCGACGCCATCGACACCCCAGAAGCGGTCTATCAAAAGGATGGCATCACCATCACCGTAAAGCAGACCATTGCGGATGACTCCTGCATCTACGCCATCTATGAAGTGACCGTCCCTGAGGAAATCACCATTCCGGCGGACGCAGACCTCACCTGTGGGTTGGTGATGCCACGGTTGCGACTACCAGAGCAAAGCGCCGGCTCCGGTTACCACGAAATTCTGGAACAGGGGCCCCACCACTGGGTAGGGTTAGCCGTCTCCGAAACGCTGAGCGAACCAATCACCGATGACCCCGTCCGTTTGATTTTTGTAGACTTTGGATATGACACCGCAGACGGAATCCACGTCCCACTGGCTGAGGATACCATCGTTTTAGAATGGCCCTTACAAAAAAGCAACCGAACCAGGAGTTTTGACCTAAACCAGACACTTATCGTGGAAGGGCAACAGCCGGGAATTCTCAAGGGACTTTCTCTGTCCCCCATCTCCCTGAACCTTTATACTTCCCATTTGCATCTGGATACGGATACACTGACGCTGTCTCTGGTGTTCCAGGATGGAACGACTGTACCGGTTGATAATCCCAGTGGAGAGATTTACTCCGGTTCTACCTTGGAAGATACCTGGGCCAGTTTTCATTATACATTCCACACCCCCATCGACCCCGCCCAAGTCACCGCCGTGCAGATTGGCGACCAGACCTTCCCTTTACCATAACAGAACCTCAAACACAACAACCGGGAAAGCGCCCAGCGCTTTCCCGGTTGGTCTACATAGGGGAAGTTTACCGGTTCCCCGCCACAATCTCCCGCACCTCATTGAGGTTTCGAATGTCATACCGGATGTCCAGGTCCCCTGGGATGGGCTGCCCCTGGGGGTTGTACCAGCAGCAGGGGATGCCGGCCCGGTTGCCCCCGGCCATGTCGCTGGTGAGGGAGTCCCCAATGAGGAGAATCTCCTCCCTCGCCCAGGGGCCAATGGCCTGGAACACCGGCTGGAAAAAGTCCAGGCTGGGCTTTTCCGCCCCCAGGGTCTCCGAGATAAACACCCCGTCCAGCCACGCCCCCAGGCCGGACCGGGCCAGTTTCTTTTCCTGTACCCGCTGGGAGCCGTTGGTGACGGCATACTGCTTCACCTGGGAGTGCAGATCCCGCAGCAGCTGGTCACTGTGGTCCAGAAAGACCACCGTCTCCCCCAAATAGTCCTGATAGGTGCGGTTAAAGGCCGCCGGGTCCGGGCAGGGGAGGCCCTCCTGCTGGAAAAACACCTGGAACCGCTGGGTGAGCAGTTCCGCCTTGGTGATCTCTCCCCGCTCCAGCTGCCGCCAGTACCCCGCGTTTAAGGCGGCATACCGGGCCACCCGATCCTCGGGGCAGGGGCCCAGGGCAAAGTCCCGGAACGCCGCCTGCAGCGCCAGGCGCTCCGCGGCGGGAAAGTCCAGCAAGGTGTTGTCAATGTCCCAGAGTAAGACGCGAATCATAGCAGTGCCTCCCAAGTTCAGCCGCCGATGTCCCGGCGGGAGATACCCTGCCATGGTACACCCTCCCACCGGAGGATGCAACCCTCTTTCGACAAAACGTTCCCCTGGAAACGCCGCCCGCTTTCTCCCCGGGCCGCCGGGCGCCTTACTCCGCCTCCCCCTCCGGCGGGCCTGCCAGGGGAAAGGTCACGGTGACGGAAAAGGTGTTCCCCTCCAGCGCCGCCCCGATGGTGCCCCCCATCCGCTCCGTAAGGCCCTGGGCGATGGCCAGCCCCAGGCCGGTGGAGGTGTGGGTCCGGGCGGCGTCGGCCTTGTAAAACCGGCGGAACACCTGGTGCACGTCGATCTCCTCCGGGCGGTCCACCTGGTTGGTACACCGGAAGCCGGCGGCGCCGTCCCTTTGGAAGAGGGCGAAGGCAATCTCCCGCCCCCCGTGTTCCAGGGCGTTTTTCACCAGGTTTTGGACGGTGCGGCGCAGGGCCTCCCCGTTGCCCTGCACCCACAGGTGGCCGTCGCAGAAGTCGGCCTGGGGGGTGAGGCCCTTGGCCTGGAAGTCCTCGTAGAAGGCAAACACCGTGTCGTACACGCAGGCGGCAAAGTCCACCGGTTCCAGGGCCAGGGGGGCCTCCTTGTCCTGGAGCCGGGCGTAGGTGAAGAGCTCCTCCAACATGTCCCGGAGGCTGGCGATCCGGCTCTGGATCACGGCGCTGTACCGCTGCTGTTCCTCCGCCGACGGGCTCTGGAGCAGCAGCTGGAAGTACCCGTCCAGGGAGGTGAGAGGGGTCCGAATGTCATGGGAGAGGTGGGTGATGGCCTCCTTGAGGGCGGCCTCCTCCCGCTGGGCGGTCCGCCGCCCCTCCCGGGCCTGGTCGAGGATGGCGTTGACCCCGTCCACCAGTTCCTCCCACTCGGAAAAGGGCAGGCCGCCGGTGAGGCGGAGGTTGGTGGTGTGTTCCCGGAGAAAGGCCAACTGGCGACAGGTCTTTTTGACCTGTCGCCGGTAGAGGATCAGGATCAGCAGGGAACAGGCGGCCACCACCGTGGCCGCCACAGCCCAGAGCACCATGGCAGAGCCCTCCTTTGTCTCATCGAATGTCCCGTTTTTCCATGACCACCATGGCCAGGGCGGTACACACCACCACAAAGACGGCGCCCACCGCCCCCGCTCGGAGCAAGTCTGCCGGGGCTGTGCCCACGGTGACGGCGGTGAGGTTCCCGTCCAGCATGTACCGGCTGATGTCAAAGGCCGTGCCGGGGCGGAGGGCAGCGGCCCACTGGTTTACCAGGCCGTACACCGGCACCAGCACCCCACAGCAGGCCAGGATCCCCACCACCATGGGCAGGGCCGAGCCCCGGAGCACCACTGTGAGCAGCAGCACCAGGGCGCACAGCCCCAGGTGGAGCAGGTACTGCACCCCCAGCAGCTTCCCCAGGGCAGGGAGGGAGTCCAGGTAGAACCGGTCCCCCCAGAACCCCCGGCCGGCCAGAAGGGTGACCAGGGCAAACGCCGCCGCCATCACCAGCACCTGCAGGGCCACCGCCAGGAGTTTGGACAGCACCAGCAGCCCCCGGTGGGGGAACTGGCCGGCCAGGTTCTTCACATAGCCGTTCTTCTGCTCGGCATAGACGAACATGGCGGTAAAAATGACGCACAGCAGGGCCAGCATCCCGCTGTGGAACTCGGCGCTGACGATGTCCCCGGCCTCGATGGGGCCGTCCACCCAGTTGGCGTCGGCCTCCACGTAGATGCCCACGGAGCGGTTTTGGGTGCCGGCCCCCTCCCCCTGAACCTGGGCCAGGTACTGGGGGTCGTCGGCCATGTCCTGGATGTCCCCATCGGTCATGGCCACGCAGAAGAGGGCCACCAGCACCGTGCAGGCCAGAATGACCCAGGTGGAGGCCGACCGGCCCATCCGGTGCAGATCCATACGCAGCAGGTTAAGCATGGCGGCCACCTCCCGTCAGGTTCAGGTAGTAGTCCTCCAGTGCTTCATTCTGCACGGTGATGCCGGTGGTCTGCACCCCCGCCTGGGCCAGGGCCATGGTGATGGCCCCGCCGTCGTGGAGGCGCTCATAGATGCAGATGGTGTCCCGGTCCACCACTTTGTACTGGGTAATGCCCAAACCCTCCAGCACGGTGCAGGCCCGGCGGGTGTCGCTGGTCTGGAGCTCGATGCGCTCGCCGCACTTTTCCAGCAGCTCCTGCCGGGTGAGCTCCTGGAGCAGGGCCCCGTCGTGGAGGATGCCGTAGTGGGTGGCAATCTTGGCCAGCTCCTCCAAGATATGGCTGGCCAGGATGAGGGTGATGTTCCGGTCCCGGTTCAAGTGGTAGAGGGTCTCCCGCACCTCGGCGATGCCCTGGGGGTCCAGGCCGTTGATGGGCTCGTCCAGGATCAGCAGGTCCGGGTCCCCCACCAGGGCCAGGGCGATGCCCAGGCGCTGCTTCATCCCCAGGGAGAAGTGGCGCACCGGCTTGCGCCCGGTGCGGGCCAGGCCCACGGTGTCCAGCAGGTCGGACGCGGCGTTCCGCCGGCGCACTCCCAGGGCCAGGCACTTGAGCTTCAGGTTTTCCGCCGCGGAGAGGTTGGGATAGATCCCCGGAGCCTCAATCAGCGTGCCCACCCGGGAGAGGTAGGCCCGGGCGTGGCGGCCGGTGGCCCCGAAGAGGGTGAAGTCCCCGGCGGTGGGGGCAGCCAGGCCGCTGAGGAGTTTTAACAGGGTGGTCTTTCCGGCGCCGTTGCGGCCGATGAGGCCGTAGATGTCCCCCTGCCGGAGGTGGAGACTGACCCCGTCCACCGCCTTGTGGCGGCCGTAGGTCTTGGTCAGATGGTGGGTGGTGAGCAGATATTCCATAGGGGTTCCTCCTTTGCTTTCCTAGGACAGGATAGGGCAGAAAGGATAATCCATCGCAAAGCAAAGTTAAAGAAAGGGTAAAGATTCACGGGGCCAGGCGGAACCCGATGCCCCACACCGTCTCAATGTACTCCCGGTCGGAGACCCCTCGGAGCTTTTTGCGGATGTTGCTGATGTGGACGTTGATGGTCTTATCCTCCCCCAGGTACATCTCCTCCCAGGCGTAGTCGTAGATGGCCTGCTTGGAGAACACCCGCCCCGGGTGGGAGAGGAGGAGCTCCAAGATCCGAAACTCCTGCCGGGTCAGCTCCACCGGCTGGCCCTGGCAGGTGACGGAAAAGGTCTCCGGGGTGAGGGTCAGGTCTTTGTAGTGGAGGGCAGCCGGCGGCGCCCCTGCCGTCTGGGCAAACCGGCGGATCTGCACCCCCGCCCGGGCCACCAGTTCCTGGATGGCAAAGGGTTTGGTGAGGTAGTCCTCCGCCCCGGCGGTGAGCAGGCCCACCTTGCTGTCCAGGCTGTCCTTGGCAGAGACCACCAGCACCGGCGTCCCCGTCTTGGCCTTGATCTGGGGCAGCAGCGCCTCCCCCTCCAGCCCGGGGAGCATCAGGTCCAGGATCACCAGGGCATAGGGGCCCTGGTCCAGGTACAGCAGCCCCTCCGTCCCGGAAAAGGCCTGGGTGCAGGCATAGCCCGCCTTGGTGAGGGCCTCGGCCATCATGTTGTTGATATCGGTGTCATCCTCCACAATCAAAATGGGAGCTGGCATGGCAATCATCTCCTCCTAAGGCAGGGCCGGCGGGCAGCCGCCATGGCTTCCCCCGGCCCTGGTATGGTACTCCCCCTCACTGGGGCAGGAATTCCTCCGGGCACTCCTCCACGGTGACCCCGGTGTAGTAGTGCTGGAGAATCTCGGTGTAGGTGCTGCCGGCCACGGCCATGGCGTCGGCGCCGTACTGGCTCATCCCCACCCCGTGGCCGAAGCCGGTGACGTCGAAGGTGAAGGTGCCGTCGGCGTAGGACACGGAAAAGGCCGCCGAGCGCAGGTTGAAGATCTGCCGGGCCTGGGCCCCGGTGACGGCGACCCCGCCGATGGTGATGGTGTGGACGCTCCCCCCGTCGTTGTACTGGGTGTCCCCCACCCAGGTGGAGGGGTCCCCGGACAGGTCCGCCTCCGGCCGGGCCTCCAGGAAGAGGTCCTGGAACTCCTGGGAGGAGATGGTAGCCTGGCTCTGGTAGTTGGGCACGTTCTCCCCCTCGGGGGAGTCCACGCTCTGCAGGTAGGGCACGCTGTTGCCCCACACCTCCACCGCGTCCTGGGTGGCCGAGGCGGAGGAGGAGTGGAAGACCGCGTCAATGAGCTGGCCCTCGTAGAGGATGACCTGGTTGCCTGTCTCCGCCACGGCGGCGGTGATCTTGTTGGTGTAGGTCACGGCACGGTCCCCCCAGTTGCTCTGGGCGTCCGCCCGGGCGATCCAGGCCTGGCAGCAGTTGTAGTCGGTGCACAGGTCCGCGTCGGGGTGGTTGGAGGTGGGGCCCTTGTTCAGGGCGTAGGTGCGGGCGGCCACCGCCTGGGCCTTCAGGGCCTCCTCCTCAAAGGAGGCGGGCATCTCCGCCGCCACCACCCCCCAGAGGTACTGGTTCATGTCCATCTCGGTGACCTGGCCGTCGCTGCCCAGGATGCGCAGGGTGTAGCCGCTGTCGGGCAGGGCGATCTCCTCCTGGGCGGCGGGGTCCGCCGCCTGTTCCTGCTCCATGCCCCGGTGGATGAGGAAGGGCAGCAGGAACACCGCCACCACCAATAGCAAGGCCACGCCGATGACTTTTTTCATAGGTTCATTCCTCCTTTGGGAAAAACCGCGGGGATTTCCGCGGCGTAACGCAAGGATGCCGTGATTCCATGGCTGGAATCACGGCATCATCATACCATAGGGGGAAGGGATTTTCCACCTTATTTTCCCGCTGGGTCCTGGGTCTTTTGGCAGCGGGGGAAGGTGAGGGTGGCCTTGAACAGGTCCCCGTCGATGGTGAGGGCAAAGGTGCCCCGCTGGAGCTGGGTGAGATCCCGGGCGATGGCCAGGCCCAAGCCGCTGCCCTCGGTGTTCCGGGAGGCATCCCCCCGGACGAACCGGTCCATAAGCTCCTCGGCGGAGATGTTCAGGGGGGAGGCTGAGATGTTCCGGAAGGCGATGACCACCGCCTGGTCCGTGGTCTCGCAGGAGAGGTAGACCCGGGTGCCGGGCATGGCGTACTTCAGGGCGTTGCTCAAGAGGTTTTCAAACACCCGCCACAGCAGCTGCCCGTCGGCGGAGATCATGGGGGCCTCCTCCGCCGGGGTCAGGACCAGGGTGAGGTCCCGGGCAGCCAGCTTCTCCTGGTACTCCCCGGCGCTCTGGGACAGCAGGACGTTGACGTCCGTGGGCTGGAAGTTCACCGTCAGGCTCCCCGTGGAGGCCTTGGAGGCCTCCACCAGGTCCTCGATGAGCTTTTTCAGCCGGGCGGCCTGGCGGTCCAGCACGTCCAGGTACTCCTTGGCCTGGTCGGTGGGCATGGGCTCCTTCTTCAGAAGGTCCACGTAGCTGACGATGGAGGTCAGGGGGGTCTTGATGTCGTGGGAGACGTTGGTGATGAGCTCGGTCTTCATCCGCTCGGACTTCATCTGCTCCTCCACGGCGTGCTGGATGCCTCCTCGGAGGTTGTTGAGGTTTTCGCCGTGTTTCCGGAACTCGCCGTAGAGGCGGTTGGTGGGCACCTGGTAGTCCAGGTTGCCGGCGGCCAGCTGGTCCCCGCCGGCCCGGATCTCCTTCATGGCCAGGATGACATAGATCACCAGGATGCCCTCCAGGACCTTGAGGACGCTCCAAACCAACACCGCACTCCCGTCCATCGTCGCTTGATACATGTAGAGGCAGATAAACTCTAGGATACACAGCCCCACAAAGCACAGGCCTGCCGCCCAAAATTGGAGGAAGAAGTGCAAAAAACGGTGCCACAAGTCCCGGGGACGGGGGAGCTTTCCTCGGTAGCGGTAGAAGATGAGGTTTTCTCGCAGGACCCCCGCCCGGTGCCGCCGGACCAGGGAGACAGCGCCTGCTACCAGCAACGCCACCGCCACCCCTGTCAGGATCAAAGGATACAGGGGAAGAACCGAGCCGACGCTACGGCTATGCATCGTGACCGCAGTGCCTCCCATCGCCATCCAGAGGACAAAGAGGACCACCATCCCCAGCACCAGGATATCTGTGGGAACCCTCCGATCCATCCAAGAGAGCGCGATGTCGCCATTCTCCTCCCGGCGGTAGCCAGCCCCACGGAGCAGCAAGGCCAGGGCGAGGACGCCCAGCACCCCACTTACCAGCGTGATCAGTGCCAATGCGTCGGCGCGATAGCTCATGCTAAAGGCCCACGAATGCAGCGAGGACAACGCACCAGAGGTGGCCATGGCATATCCGGTGACCGTGATTGGGACCGCTTCCCCATCGGAGCGGTATGTGGCCGAGAGGATATAACTATCGTTGCCGTCCCCCTCGTAGACATGATCCTCGTAGGTGTAGGAAACATCCCCATAGGTGTCCATCAGGGTTTGCAGCGCCTCTTCCCGCTCCTCTATGGTGTTGTAGGTTCGATAAAAGGTCTCCTCTTCCTCTATAGGAAAAAACTGCGTGTGCAGGGTGTAGTCATACTGGGCCTTCCCCATTGCGTCGTCATAGGTGGTGAGTAACGTCGTCCCCTGTTCGTCCGTGATGGTGAAGACGAACCCTTCGTCCTCCACCGCGTCTCTGACATCGGATGTGGATCTGCCCACTTCCCGGGCCGTCACATACTCTTCCGCCACTATGTTCGTGTAATCTCGAAGGAGCTCACCCGCTGTGGCGTTCAACACATTTTCTTCCGCATTGGCTTGGTACCCGCCCTGGTCGCTGAGCCACTTCACCTGCTGCCCGCAGACCACGCAGAAGGCCAGCCCCACCACGCACACCACCCAGGCAAGAGCCCGGACTTTGGGTTTTTCCGAAAGGGCAGAAAGGCGTTTCATGGTTTCCCTCCTTCCAGTTTGTACCCCTGGCCCCAGACCACCTTGATGTAGCGGGGGTCCGAGGGGTTGATCTCCAACTTTTCCCGGAGGTGGCGGATGTGGACGGCCACGGCATTCTCCACCCCGTAGGGCTCCTCCCCCCACACGTTGCGGTAGATCCGCTTGGGGGAAAAGACGGTGCCCGGGTGCTGCAGGAGCAGCCGCAGGATCTCATACTCCCGGGGGGTGAGGGCCACGGGTTCCCCATCCAGGGTGACGGACTTGGTGCGGTCGTCCAGGGCGATGCCCCCGGCCTGGAGGAGGGTGGGCTTCACCACGCCGCCCCCCAGCTGGAGGTACCGCCGCAGCTGGGACTTCACCCGGGCCAGCACCTCCACGGGGTTGAAGGGCTTGGTGACGTAGTCGTCCGCCCCCACGTTGAGGCCCAGGATCTTGTCCGTGTCCTCAGACTTGGCGGTGAGGAGGATCACCGGCACGTTGGACACCTCCCGAATCTTGGTCATGGTGGCGATGCCGTCCAGCTTGGGCATCATGATGTCCAGCAGCACCAGGTGGATGTCCTCCTTGGCCAGGATGGCCAAGGCCTCCGTCCCGTCATAGGCGGGAAAGACCTGGTACCCACCCGTGGTGAGGTAAATGGTCAGGGCAGAGACGATGTCTTTCTCATCGTCACACACTAAGATATTGTACATACCCGTCACCTCCTATGGGTATCATAGCGAACCGGGGATTAAGAAACAAGGTGGGGAAGGTTTAAGATTTTCTTAAGGGCAGAAAAGCGCCCCCCACAAGGGGGGGCGCAGCAGAACGCGGCCGGGCAACACTGCCACCTCCAAAGCCTTCCCCTTGGGGGGAAGGTGCCCCAGTGCGCACACTGGGGCGGATGAGGGGGCGATTTGATACCCAACCTTTCCTTGTAGAAAAGAGGATGACGGCTGTCGCCCCGACGGGCTTCTTCTCCTGCCCCGTTGGGTAAGTCGATCGCCCCCTCATCCGTCACCTTCGGTGACAGCTTCCCCCCAAGGGGAAGCCGCCGCAAGTTGTGGGCACCGCAAGGAATTCCTTTTCCGCATTGCGCTGGCTCCCGCCATGAGAAACGCGTCATCCGTTTTTCTTGCTGGTTTCCTCAGAAAATCGGTCCATGTGATGGACAATATCCTGGCAAACAGCTTGAAAATTCTGAGAAACCTCTCGGTTTGAGTACCGCAGAACATGCAGTCCTCGCCCTTGGAGGTAAGCATCTCGGGCCAGATCCTGCGCTCTCCCTTCTCCGTGGTAATGTTGCCCACCGTCAACCTCAATCACGAGACGGGCCGAGGCGATGTAAAAATCCACCACATACCGATCCAACGGCTTTTGCCGTCGGACCGTGACGGGAAGCTGTCGCAGAAAATCATACCACAGATGCCGTTCCTCTGGCGTCATCGTTTGTCGCAGGGAACGGGGGGAAACGCGGCTCACCCCTGCCGGTACTCCTCCGCCAGCTTCCGGAACTTGGGCAGCGCCCGCTGGATCTGCTCGGTGGGCACGCAGTAGGAGATCCGCACGTGGCCCGGGCAGCCGAAGCTGTCCCCGGGGACCAGGACCAGGTCATACTTCCGGGCCCGCTGGCAGAAGGCCTTGGCGTCGGGTTCCAGGGACCGGGGGAAAAGATAGAAGGCCCCCTCGGGCTGGGCGCAGGTGTAGCCCATCTCCCGCAGAGAATTCAGGAGCAGGTCCCGGTTCTCCCGGTACACGGCGATGTCTGCGGTCTGGCCGGCGCAGTTGGCCACCACCAGCTGGAAGAGGCTGGGGGCGCACACATAGCCCAGGGCCCGGCCTGCCCCGCACACGGCGGCGTAGACCAGGTCAAAGTCCTCTGCCGTCCGGGGCACCAGCACATAGCCGATCCGCTGCCCGGGCAGGGAGAGGGACTTGCTGTAGGAATAACACACCAAGGTATTGGTATAATAGGAGGGGACCCAGGGCAGGGGATCCGCCTGGTAGACGATCTCCCGGTAGGGCTCGTCAGAGATCAGCCAGATGGGGTGGCCGTATTCCTGGGACTTGGCGGTGAGCATCTGGGCCAGTTTCCGGATGGTCGCCTCCGAGTAGACCACCCCGGTGGGGTTGTTGGGGCTGTTGATGATAATCCCCTTCACCTGGGGGGAGAGGGCGGCCTCCAGGGCGGCAAAGTCGATCTGGAAGTCCTCCAGGTTGGCGGGCACGGCGGTGAGGGTGCCGCCGGCACTCTCCACGAACACCTTATACTCCGGGAAGTAGGGGGCAAAGGTCAGGAACACATCCCCCGGGCAGCCCAGGGCGGACAGGACGCAGCACAAAGCCCCCGCCGCCCCGGCGGTGAGGTAGAAGCAGTCGGGGTCATAGGCTGTGCCGTAGCGGCGGTTTAAATCGTCGGCCAGAGCCTGGCGGACGGCGGCGTCCCCCTGGGCGGGGGTGTAGCCGTGGAGAAGGATGGGGTCCACTGTGTCCACCAGCTGATGGACCATCTGGGCCACGGTGTCCGGCGCGGGGACGCTGGGGTTGCCGATGGAGAAGTCGTCCACGTTTTCCGGGCCGACCTCCGCCGCCCGGGCCTGGGCGAAGGCAAAGGCTTCCCGGATCTCCGATTTGGCCGTGCCCAGGTCGAGCATGCGTTGGGATAAGGTTGTCATATCGTAGCCTCCCGTCTTTGGGGTAAATTTCACCTTTCAGTATACCACAAAGAACCCCCGGGAACAACGGGGGGAAACGGCCGCCCAATTTTAGCACTCTATGAACAAGAGTGCTAATGTTTACAATTTAGACATAAAATCTACTAAAATTATTCATAAAATAGCAGTAATATATGAACCGTAGACAGGAGGGGCCCGGAAAGATCCGGACAAAGATAAGCACTCCGGTCTCAAGATTGCAAGTTTTGTAAACGCTGCCGGTCCGGCGCCGAGCCGGGCTGGCTCCCCAATAAATCATCAGAAGGAGCGACACATGATGTTTGGCATGATTCCCTTTGAGCGCAACGACAACAACATTTTTGACCTGTTTGACAACTTCCAGAAGCAGTTCTTCCGCAACTCCAACGCCACCCTGCCTGCCTTCCGGGCGGACATCCGGGACCTGGGCGACAAGTTCGTCCTGGAGGCGGAACTCCCCGGGTTCAATAAGGAGGACATCTCCCTGGACCTGAAGGAGGGCATCCTCACCGTCAAGGCCGAGCACAAGGAAGAGCAGGAGCAGCAGAAGCAGGGCGAGTATATCCGCCGGGAGCGCCGGAGCGGTTCCTTTGCCCGGAGCTTCGATGTCTCCGGCATCGACGAGAGCGGCATCTCCGCCGCCTATAGAAACGGGATCTTAGAGGTGACCCTGCCCAAGCAGGCCCCTGTGGTGCCGGAGAGCCGGCAGATCAACATCCTCTAATGACCATATCCTCCTCTCTTTTCTCTCTCATGTCTTTGTAACCCCCCTGGCACAAGGGCGCCGGTGAAGCCGCCGGCGCCCCTTTGCCGTCGGGAGAAAGACGCTATCTCATCGTATCTACCCACCCCCTGGAAAGGAGTGAACGTTTATGAACGCAGAAAAACTTACCCAGAAATCCGCCGAGGCCATTCGCGCGGCCCAGACCATCGCCCAGGAGTACGGCAACCCCCAGATTGAGCAGGCCCACCTGCTGTGGGCCCTCCTCCAGGATGCCGAAGGACTCATCCCCCAGCTGCTGGCAGGGATGGGGATCACCGTCCCCTCCTTCCTGGCAGCGGTGAAGGACCTGGTGGAGCGGCAGCCCCGGGTGTCCTCCTCCGGCCATGAGCCCGGCCGGATCTACATCTCCGCCGACACCGAAAAGGCCCTGAACCGGGCAGAGAAGATCGCCGGGGAGATGAAGGACGAATACACCTCCGTGGAACACCTCTTCCTGGGCCTGCTGGACACCGCCGGCCGGGACCTGGGCCGGGTGTTCACCGACTATCAGATCACCAAAGAGAAGGCCCTCCAGGCCCTCACCTCTGTGCGGGGCAACCAGCGGGTGACTTCGGACAACCCCGAGGAGACCTACGGCGCTCTGAAGAAGTATGGCACCGACCTGGTGGAGCGGGCCCGGCAGAACAAGCTGGACCCCGTCATCGGCCGGGATGACGAGATCCGCAACGTCATTCGCATCCTCAGCCGCAAGAGCAAGAACAACCCCGTCCTCATCGGCGAGCCCGGCGTGGGCAAAACCGCCATCGCCGAAGGCCTGGCCCAGCGGATCGTCAAGGGGGATGTGCCCACCTCTCTGAAGGACAAGACCATCTTTGCCCTGGACATGGGCTCCCTGGTGGCCGGCGCTAAGTACCGCGGGGAGTTTGAGGAGCGGCTGAAGGCCGTGCTCAACGAGGTGAAGAAGTCCGAGGGGAACATCATCCTCTTCATCGACGAGCTGCACACCATCGTGGGGGCCGGCAAGACCGAGGGGGCCATGGACGCCGGCAACCTCTTAAAGCCCATGCTGGCTCGCGGGGAGCTGCACTGCATTGGCGCCACCACCCTCAACGAGTACCGGCAATACATTGAAAAGGACGCCGCCCTGGAGCGCCGCTTCCAGCCCGTTATGGTGAACGAGCCCTCGGTGGAGGACACCATCGCCATCCTCCGGGGCCTGAAGGAGCGGTACGAAGTCTTCCACGGGGTGAAGATCCAGGACGGGGCCATCATCGCCGCGGCCACCCTGAGCAACCGCTACATCACCGACCGGTTCCTCCCCGACAAGGCCATCGACCTCATCGACGAGGCCTGCGCCCTCATCCGCACAGAGATCGACTCCATGCCCACCGAGCTGGACGTGATCCAGCGGAAGATCATCCAGCACGAGATCGAGGAGGCCGCCCTGAAAAAGGAGACCGACCGCCTCTCCCAGGAACACCTGGCGGAGATCCAGAAGGAACTCTCCGACATGCGGGAGGAGTTCAAGGCCAAGAAGGCCCAGTGGGACAACGAGAAGGACGCCATCGGCAAGGTCCAGCAGATCCGGGCCGACCTGGAGAGCGCCAACGCAGAACTGGAAAAGGCCCAGCGGGAGTACGACCTGAACAAGGCCGCCGAGCTCCAGTACGGCAAGA
>OHAD01002576.1_pt1 | contig 13490 bp, 8 predicted proteins | sample 1577011 | NCBI WGS metagenome assembly OHAD01 (sample SAMEA3541510, study PRJEB24748) | human gut metagenome | biome: human gut; feature: human-associated habitat; material: faeces | place: China | collected 2012
ACCCTGACGGTTTCCTTTCACACTTTTCTTCCCTCCGAAACTTTTGGCTGGGCAGCTTTTTCGCCAGCCCGTTTCGCAAAAACGAAATGTACCGCCCGGAAAGCCGGACGGTACATTTCGTAGAAAAGAAAGAAAGAGAGAGAGAAAAAAGAGAAAAAGCATGAAAAAGAGAGGGGATGCGATCTATGGAAAACATCGGATCAGGGCCGGGTGCTGTCCTGCTCGGACGGCTCCAGCGCATTGGCCGATGTTGTTGGCTCTTCGTTCTGCACCGCATCGTCCTTGCTGTCAAACACGATGGGCAGGCGGAACGTCTTGCCGTAGCGCTCGATGGTGAGCGTCGCGTGCTGGCCGCCGCGGTAGTGCCGCAGCGCCGCGCTGAGGTCGGAAAGCGTGCGCACGGTGTAGTCATCAAGCGCAAGGATAAAGTCGCCGTCGCGCAGGCCCGCATGGGCACCGGCGGAATCCTCTGTGACATCCCGCACCTGCACCCGGCCGTTGCGGGCCGTGTTCGTCGAATAGACCGTGCCGACCATCACGCCGAGCTGGGCGCGGTTCGGCACGCGGCCGTATTCCCGCAGCTCCGAGAGGATCTCGCGGACGTCGTTGATGGGGATGGCAAAGCCGATGCCCTCGATCGTCGCGCCGGTGACGGTCTCGCCGGAATATTTCGCCGTCGTCACGCCGACGACATTGCCGCGCAGGTCGAACAGCGGACCGCCGGAGTTGCCGGGATTGATGGCGGCGTCGAGCTGCATCATGCGGATGGATGGGCCGTCCAGATCGACGTCGCGGTCCTTCGCGCTGATATAGCCGACGTTCAGGCTGTAGTCCAGGTCGCCGAGCGGGTTGCCGATGGCAGCAACCTCCGTGCCGATGCGTAGCCGGTCGGAATCTCCGAGGCGCGCGTGGCGGTAGCCGCTGCCGTCGATCTTCAGCAGGGCGATGTCGCTGTCCTCCTCATAGCCGAGGAGCTTTGCCGTGTGCTCCGTGCCGTCATACAGCGTGACGGTGAGCTGCGTGCAGTCCTTGACGACGTGGTAATTCGTCAGGATCTCGCCGTCTCCCGTGAGGAGAACGCCTGAGCCGGTGCTGGCCTGCATGGTGTCCTTTCCATAGAGGTCCGTGACCGCGCTGAGGTTCAGCACACCGACGACGCAGGTCGCATAGCGCTCATAGAGCTGCGTCGGGGTCAATTCTCCCGCAGTCGAGGCCACACGCGCCGCAGAAAGCTCCGCGCCCGTGCTCTCTGCCCCGGATACGGCCGTCTGACGACCGGCCGGCCGCATGGCCGCTCGCTCGCGGCCCTGCAGAAGCAATCCCGTCGCCGCGCCTCCGGCGATTCCGCCGAGCAGGGCGCAGCATACAGCGAGAGCCGCCAGCCGCAGGTGCTTCCTTCGTTTGCAGGCCAATACCGGCTCGCCTGCACTGGAGTCGATGCGCTCGTTATGCTCCATGGTGTTCAGCTCCTTGCTGTGCTCGTAGTATACCCGCCTGATATGTCCAAATTATGACGGACCGGAAAACGATTTTTGAAGGAACGCGGGCGTTCAGCTGCAGCGATCCTGCATGATATCGAGGATCGTGCGGTCCGTCTGCCGCATGCCCTGCTGCGCCAGCACGCCGACCTTGGCGATCGTGTCGTCAACATTGCTGCCGACGATGCCCTCGCCGTGGCGGAATTCGCGGTGGTGCAGATACATGCGGTAGCCCATGATGCCCGCATCCACGGCAGCGGCGATCTTGGCCGCGCAGGACGGCTTCGCGCCGTCGCAGATGGTGCCGGAGAGGATGGCCACGGCGTTGACGACCGTGTGCGCCACGGCGTCATAGTCGCCGCCGAGCAGGTAGCAGATGCCCGCGCCCGCGCCGACTCCGGCGGAGATGGCCCCGCAGTAGGCGGAGAGGCGGCCGATGCCGGTCTTCTGGTGGACGGTGACAAGGTCGGAAACGGCCAGCGCGCGGTAGAGCTGCTCGCGGGTCGCGCCGATGTGGCGGGCATAGGCCACGACGGGCATGCAGGCCGTGATGCCCTGATTGCCGGAGCCGGAGAGGATGACGACGGGCATTTCGCAGCCGCTCATGCGGGCATCCGAGCCGGCGGCCGCATAGGCCTTGGCCCGCTGCTTGATATCATCCCCGTAATCCTCCAGTAAAATGCACCCGATCTGCGCGCCCCATGCGCCGCGGAGGCCCTCCTCGGCAATGGCGGAGTTGCAGCTGACCTGCGGCTCCAGCAGGGGCAGCAGGTCCTCGAACGGCACCTCGGCCGCAAAGCGCAGGATGTCCGCCACGTTCAGCAGGCTCTTGTCCGCGCGGTGCTCCTCGGCGGAGTCCACAACGGGCAGCTCGCGCAGCACCTCGCCGTCGCGCTCAAGGCAGACGATATTCGTGTGATGGTTCGTGATGCGCACGCGGGCCGTGTGACTGCCGCAGCTGCCGCGCAGGTCGATGTCGAGCTGGCAGGGGGAATGGCTGCAGGAGACGGAAATATCCACCCGCTGCAGGTAAGCGTCCAGCTCCGCAAGCTGCTCTTCCGTCACGGCGGAGATGACCTGCAGGTCGCGCGCCGCGTCGCCCGCAACGAGGCCGACGGCAATGGCGGGGGCAATGCCCTTGCGCCCGCCGGTATTCGGTACGACGACGCTTTTGACGTTTTTCAGAATGTTGCCGCTGACGGCGGCGTCTACCTGCTCGGGCAGAGCGCCCAGCAGCTCCCGAAGGGTCGCGGCGCAGTAGGCAATGGCGATCGGCTCCGTGCAGCCGGTCGCCGGGACAAGCTCTTCGCGCAGGATGTCAAGATAATTCTGCAGGATCGACTGTTCCAGCATGTTGCCAGCTCCTTATATCGGTATTTTGGAAACGCCTGTGCAATGTTTACTAAGCTAATGATATCGTATTTTGCCGAAAAAGGCAAGAAAGAAAAACCGGTTCGGCGCAGGGCCTGGTGCTGCACCGGCGATACGCACAGGCTGCCGAAAAAAACGTACAAACCGATTACGTCTGCAGCGGCGCTCAGGGAGCGCCTTGCAAGCTGCAGGTTTTGTGGCACTATCGTCGACCGCACCCGCCTTGTAGGGGAGCGGCATGCCGCTCCCGGCGCTGCACCGGCGCAATCAACAAGCTGCCGTTAAAATGGCAAATACTCCCGATTTGTCATTGCGAGGAGGCCGGAGGCCGACGTGGCAATGACAATTCTGGTGCCATTACCGTTTTAGTGTTACCCTGTACGGATCGGCAGCGATGCGCCGGGAGGGGCATGCCCCTCCCCTACAGCGCATGACCGGCGGTCTTGTGAAATTTTCCACTTTCCAGTTTCATTTCCCGCGTGCCGCTTCCCTGCATATGTGTTATCCCATATTGCAGAAGGGCCTGCTGCGGGGTTCATGCAGCAGGCCCTTTGCTCCCCGGGAAGGGAACAGACGATATCAGAGATGGACGACCGTACCGGCCTCGCCGCGGACGGCGGCTCCGGCCTGTGCGAGCGAGGCGATGATGGCCTGCCCGCCGGTCTTGGCGAACGAAACGGCAGCCCTGACCTTCGGCAGCATGGAGCCGGGGGCAAAATGGCCCTCCTCGCAGTAGCGCTCCGCTTCCGCAACGGTCATTTCCGCAAGGCTCTTCTGGTCCGGCTTGCCCCAGTTGATGCAGACGCGGTCCACCGCCGTCAGGATGACGAGGGCGTCGGCCTGCACGAGCTCAGCGAGCTTGGCGGAGGCAAAGTCCTTATCGATGACGGCGGGCGTGCCGTAGAGCTTGCCGTCCCGGCGCACGACGGGGATGCCGCCGCCGCCGACCGTGATCACGACGCAGCCGCCGTTGATCAGGGCGCGGACGGTGTTCTTTTCGATGACGTCCACGGGCTTCGGTGAGGGAACGACCTGGCGGTAGCCGCGCCCCGCGTCCTCGACCATGGTATAGCCCTTCTCGGCGGCGATGCGCTCGGCCGTGGCCTTGTCATAGAATGCGCCGACAGGCTTCGTGGGCTTCTGGAAGGCGGGATCGTTCTCGTCCACCAGCACCTGCGTGACGACGGTGGCGACGTCCTTCTGCAGGCCGCGCGCGGCAAGCTCGTTGCCGATGGCGTTCTGCAGGTGATAGCCGATGTAGCCCTGGCTCATGGCGCCGCACTCGGGGAAGGGCATATCGGACTTGATGGCGCCGGCCTCGGCGGCCGTGGCCATGCCCAGATTGATCATACCGACCTGCGGGCCGTTGCCGTGCGCAATGACGACCTCGTTGCCCTGCTCGATGAGGTCTACGATCGGCTTTGCCGTTTCCGTAACAAGGGCGAGCTGCTCATAGGGCGTGCTGCCCAGCGCATTGCCGCCCAGCGCGATGACGATGCGTTTTCCCATGGTAATTATCCTCCTGCTGTGCGGCTCAGAACATCTTGCGCTTGTTGTCGGCAGCGTCGAGCTCCATGAGAGCCTTGACGGGGTCCTTGACCTGCGCCAGGAAGATCATGGCAGCGATGATATACGGCTTGAAGGAAGCCTGCTTGTACAGCGGCACGAGATAACGGTCGAACACGGAGTTGTCGACCTCGCCCTCCGGGCAGCTCAGGCCGGAGATATCGGCGGGCAGGCAGTGCAGATACAGCGCCTTGCCGTCCTTCGTGAGCTTCATCATCTCTTCGCTGCAGGTCCAGTCCTTGTGCTCGGCATTCTGCGCGAGGAGCTTCTTCTCCAGCTCGTCGATGCCCTTCTGGTCGCCCTTGACATAAAGCTCGGAGCGCTTTTCCATGGCCTGGAACGGAGCCCAGGACTTCGGATAGACGATGTCGGCGTCCCGGAAGGCTTCCTTCATGTCGTTCGTCTTGTGGAACTTGGAGCCGTACTTCTCGCAGTTCTTACGGGCGATCTCCTCGACCTCGGGGAAGACGTCGTAGCCCTCCGGATGGGCCAGCGTGACATCCATGCCGAAGCGGGTGAACAGGCCGATGACGCCCTGCGGGACAGACAGCGGCTTGCCGTAAGACGGGGAATAGGCCCACGTCATGGCGACCTTCTTGCCCTTCAGGTTCTCAACGCCGCCGAAGTAGTGGATGACATGCAGCATGTCGGCCATGCACTGCGTCGGATGGTCGACGTCGCACTGCAGGTTCACGAGCGTCGGGCGCTGCTCGAGAATGCCGTCGCGATAGCCTTCTTCCAGAGCGTCCATGAACGTCTTCTGGTACTCGTGGCCCTGATGGATGTACATATCGTCGCGGATGCCGATGACGTCGGCCATGAAGGAGACCATGTTCGCGGTCTCGCGGACGGTCTCGCCGTGGGCGATCTGGGACTTCTTCTCATCGAGGACCTGCTCCTCGAGACCCAGCAGGTTGCACGCAGAGGCGAACGAGAAGCGGGTACGGGTGGAGTTGTCGCGGAACAGGGAGATGCCGAGGCCGGAATTGAAGACCTTCGTGGACTTGTTGCGCTCGCGCAGGTCGCGCAGGGCGTCGGCCACGGTGAAGACGGCGTCGATCTCGTCGTCCGTCTTGTCCCACGTCCAGTAGAAGTCGGTCTTATACATGTTATTGATATGGAGCTTTTCGAGGTGTCTTGCCAGTTCAACAGTCTTACTCATGATCGTTCTCCTATTTCATATTTTGGTTGGTCGGAAGCCCGGCTCAGCCGGGCTTGCTTTTTATCGGATGGACGGAAAAATCACTTGATATCGTTGCCGGTCAGCTCCTGACGGAACTCGGCCTCGGTGATCTTGTTTTCGGGCTTGTACAGGCCGGGAACGGCAGCGTAGAGCGCGGCGCAGACGACGAGATCCTGCTTCCAGGTGATCTCGTTCGGCGCATGGGCCTGCGACTCGGCGCCGGGGCCAAAGCCGACGCACGGGATGCCGTAGCGGCCCTGGATGGAAACGCCGTTCGTGGAGAACGTCCACTTGTCGGTCAGCGGACGGCCTTCACGCTTGGAGCGCGCGGTCTCGTCGGCCCAGAGGCGCTTGTCGCCCCACAGAGCGTGGTGCGCATCGACAAGGGCCTGCACATGGGCGGCGGATTCCTTGTTGATCCACGTCGGGAAGAAGCACTCGGTCTCATAGACGTGGCCGGTCCATGCGGGACGGTCGTACATATACATCGAAACCTTGACGTCCTTGGCATACTTCTTGCAGGCGGGCAGGTCCTCGATCTCCTTCAGGCAGGACTTGTAGGTCTCACCTGCCGTCATACGGCGGTCGATGGAGATGGAGCAGGAGTCCGCAACGGCGCAGCGGGACGGGGACGTGTAGAAGATCTGCGACGTCGTGCAGGTGCCGCGGCCGAGGAAGCGCGCGTCTTCCCAGTGCTCGGGATTGTACTTCGGGTCGAGCATCTTGACAAGGCCCTTGATCTCCTTATCATCGGCGGCGTCGTTCTCGTTGAGGTCGCGGACGTTCAGCAGGACCTCGGCCATCTTGTGGATGGCGTTGTCACCGCGCTCCGGAGCGGAGCCGTGGCAGGAGACACCGTGCATGTCGACGCGGATCTCCATACGGCCGCGGTGGCCGCGATAGATGCCGCCGTCCGTCGGCTCGGTGGAGATGACGAACTCGATCTTGCTGCGGGCATCCTCCGGTCCGTTGAAATATTCATTGACGATGGACTGCCAGCACATGCCGTCGCAGTCCTCCTCCTGCACGGAGCCGACGACCATGATCTTATAGCCCTCGGGGATGAGACCAAGATCCTTCATGATCTTCGCGCCGTAGGCAGCGGAGGCCATGCCGCCCTCCTGGTCGGAGCCGCCGCGTCCGTAGATGATGTCGTCCGTCTCATAGCCCTCATAGGGGTCGTTCGTCCAGTTGGCGCGGTTGCCGATGCCGACGGTATCGATGTGGGAATCGATGGCGATGATCTTCTCGCCCGTGCCCATCCAGCCGATGACGTTGCCAAGCTGATCGATCTCGACCCTGTCATAGCCGAGCTTCTCCAGCTCCTGCTTGATGCGCATGACGACGCCCTTTTCTTCGCAGCTTTCACTGGGGATGGCGATCATGTCCCGCAGGAAACGGCTCATGTCGGCACGATAGCCCTCGGCCGCACGTTTGATTGCTTCAAAATCCATCGTGGTACCCTCCATTATCTATTCATTCCGTACCGCAGTGCGGATATGCAGGCAGTCTGCGGTTCTCTGCTCCTATCTTACCATATCCTGCACAGAAGTCAAACAAATTTTTTTCAAAACAAAAAAATTTTGGAAAAAACAATTGATTTCTCCCGGCTATAATGGTATCATAGGGTCAGGAAAATCCAAATAGGGACGCTCTGACCGGCAAAAACCGGAAGTTCGTCATTCCAAGGAGCGAAGCGGCGTGGGGCTCTCAGGCACCATATTTCGTATTCGCCGGGGATCCTCAAAAATCCGGAATGATCCCGCGAGATTGCCACGGCCCCTTGCGGGGCCTCGCAATGACAAGCCTGACAGCGGGCAGTATGCGTGAGGGATTTCTTCAGAGTTTCCCACCAGAAGGGAAGCTCGGAAGAAATCAGCAAGAGCAGATGGCGAGAGTTTTTTGTCGAGTCGAGGTTTGGAAAGCGCAGGCGTACTTTGTGTACTCCAAGCCTTCCAAACCGATGGATCGGCGGAAAAGCTCCGGCAGCTGCCGCAGAGGATTTCTTCAGAGTTTTCCCAACAGGGAAGCTCGGAAGAAATCAGCAAGAGCGGAGGGCGAGAGATTTTTCGTCGAGGCGAGGTTTGGGGAACGCAGGAATACTTTGTGTATTTCAAGTTCCCCGAACCGATGGATCGGCGGAAAAGCTCCGGCATCCGCCGCAGAGGATTTCTTCAGAGTTTTCCCCCAAAAAAGAAAGGGGCGCTGCGATTGCTGAAACCGAATGAACTGGAAACGCTCCGCCAGATGGCGAGAGGCCTCGCGGCGCAGTTTGGAAGCAACTGCGAGGTCGTTGTGCACGAGATCTCGGAGCGCAGCACATCACACTCCGTCGTGGCGATTGAAAACGGCCATGTCTCCGGCCGCAAGCTCGGCGACGGTCCCTCACAGGTCGTGCTCGAGCAGCTCGGCAAGGACGGCCGCGCGCCGGAGGATCAGCTGTGCTATCTCACCCGCACGCCGGACGGCAAGCTGCTGAAATCGTCGTCCATCTACATCCGCGACGAATCCGGGCGCGTGTGCGCCATTTTCTGCATCAACTTTGATATTTCCGCGCTGGCCATGGCCGAGCAGGCGCTCGCCGGGCTGACGTCCGCCCACCCCGCCGGGGAGGAGACGCCCCGCATCACGCACAATGTCAACGACCTGCTCGACGATCTCATCGAGCAGTCCGACCGCCTCATCGGCAAGCCGGTCGCCCTGATGAGCAAGGAGGACAAGGTGCGCGCCATCCATTTCCTCAATGAGCACGGCGCGCTGCTCGTCACAAAATCCGGCGACAAGATCGCGAAACATTTTGGCATTTCCAAATACACGCTATATTCTTATCTTGACGTAAAAACTGGAGGAAAGAGCAATGATTGATCTTCGCATCAACAAGGAAGGCCTGAAGCACAACATCGAGAAGGCCAAGGAAAACCACATCATCATCCCGACCATCGCGCAGATGCAGAATCCGGATCTCATCCCGGAGAAAATCAAGGAAAAGCTGACCCATACCGGCCTGTGGGACGTCGACCCCGTCAACCTGTTCCGCATTTCCTGGCACAACGAGGCCAAGGAGTTCGGCGGTCTGTATCAGCACACCCCGAATTATGTGGAGATCCCCTCCAGCCTGTCCGGCGTGCCGTGCCGCATCCTTGCCATGTCCGGCAAGTGGTTCCCCACGGGCTGCCATAAGGTCGGCGCTTCGTTCGGCTGCCTGGCTCCGCGCCTTGTGACCGGTCAGTTCGACGCCACCTATCATCATGCCGTGTGGCCGTCCACCGGCAACTACTGCCGCGGCGGCGCCTTCAACTCCAAGCTGCTGGCCTGCGACTCCGTCGCCATCCTGCCGCAGGATATGTCCAAGGAGCGCTTTGACTGGCTGAAGTCCATCGCCGGTCAGATCATCGCCACGCCGGGCTGCGAGTCCAACGTCAAGGAGATTTTCGACAAGACGTGGGAGCTGAAGAAGGATCCGTCCATGATGATCTTCAACCAGTTTGCCGAAATGGGCAACCCGCTGTGGCACTACAATGTCACGGGCTACGCCCTGGCCGATCTGTTCGAGGCCGTGAAAAAGCCCGGCCAGCGTCTGGCCGGTGCCTGCTTCACCTCCGGCTCCGCCGGCACGATGTCCTCCGGCGATCTGCTGAAGGAGCGCTATCCCGGCATGAAGCTCGCCGTCGGCGAGGCCCTGCAGTGCCCGACCATTCTGGACAACGGCTTCGGCGGCCACCGCATCGAGGGTATCGGCGACAAGCACATTCCTTGGGTCCATAACGTGAAGAACACCGACATGGCCATTGCCATCGACGACGAGGACTCCCAGCGCCTGCTGCGACTGTTCAACTGCAAGGAGGGTCAGGAGTACCTGAAGTCCCTTGGCATGACGGACGAGCAGATCGAGAAGTTCACCTGGATGGGCATCTCCGGCATCGCCAACGTGCTGTGCTGCATCAAGATGGCCAAATACTATGAGCTGACCGAGGACGACGTCGTTGTCACCGTCCTGACGGACTCCGCCGTCATGTACAAGTCCCGCGTGGAAGAGCTCAATGCCCAGCACGGCGCCTATTCCGCCTTCGAGGCCGAGAAGGACCATGCGCTGCATATGCTCGGCCTGAAGACCGACAGCATGCTCGAGCTGACCTACACGGAGCGCAAGCGCGTGCACAACCTGAAGTATTACACCTGGGTCGAGCAGCAGGGCATGAACGTCGAAGACCTCAACGCCCAGTGGTACGACACGAAGGGCACCTGGGACGCCGTCCATGCACAGGCGAAGGACCTCGATGCGCTCATCGATGCCTTCAACGACGAGGTCGGCATTCTCAAGACGCTGTAATTAGGGCAACCCCGCACAATTGCAGCTTCGGCCTTCGCCGGATATTTTTCGCCGATCCATCGGTTCGAAAAGTTTGAGGTATTGCGCAGCCGTTGGCGGCTTTGCCGCCTTACGGATGCGGCATGCCCCTTGCGGGTACACAAAGTACATCTGCACTTTTCAAACCTTGTCTCGACAAAAAATCTCTCGACGAATGCTCTTGCTGAATTATGCAGTGCTGCCTTAGAATCTTAGAATTTTGACAATCAGCCCGTGCCGGGGTGGGTCATCCCGCTCCGGCACGGTTTTCATCCACGGAGGCCCCATGAAACCATTCCGGAACCGCCTGCGCGATGCGCTCGCGCCGCTCATCCCGGCCGTGCAGGTCGCGCTGATCCTGGCGGCGTCCATCGGCAATGTTCTGATCGCCGCGGCGATCTTTCTGAACGCCAAACGGCTCGGCGCGCTCTTTCTGCCGGCGCTGGCGCTTTACTTTGTGCTGCTGACCGTCCTGCTGGCTGCGATCCTGCGCCGCCGGGAGCTGGATCGGCTGCACGCCCTTGTCGGCGACGAGCAGTTCTATGAATGGTACCCCCGGCAGCGCCGCCGGGATGAGCGCCGCCGTGCGCGGATGAAACGAGCTCTGGAAAAACACGACCGGAAAGCCCGGAGAAAGGAACCGAAGCGATGAACCATGTAAAATGCGGCCGCTGCGTGCGCTGCGGCCGGGAATATCCCGCCGTTCCGAATCTGACGAACTGCGAATGCGGCGGCATCCTCGACATCATCTATGACTATGACCGGATCAGGACCGTCCTGACCCGCGAGACGCTGAAGAACCGCACGGAGCGCTCCATGTGGCGCTACCGCGAGCTGCTGCCCGTCGAGCCGGAGACGCCCGCGCCCCCGCTGCGCGTCGGCTGGTCGCCGCTGTATGAGGCCGACCGCCTTGCAAAGGAGCTCGGCATCGCGAAGCTCTGGGTCAAGGACGACGGCCAGAACCCCACAGCCTCGCTGAAGGACCGCGCCTCCGCCATGGCCGTCGCCAAGGCGCAGGAGGCAGGCGCGCATGTCATCGCCTGCTCGTCCACGGGCAACGCTGCCTCGTCCCTCGCGGGCAACGCTGCGGCCGCCGGGCTCCAGACGTTTATTTTCGTCCCCTCCCGCGCGCCGAAGGGCAAGGTCGCTCAGCTCATGACGTTCGGCGCGACCGTCATCTCCGTGCAGGGCAGCTATGAGGACACGTTCGAGCTGTCGAAGCAGGCCATCGACCGCTGGGGCTGGTACAACCGCAACGCGGCCATCAATCCCTACCTTTCCGAGGGCAAGAAGACGGTCGCCTATGAGATCGCCGAGCAGCTCGACTGGCAGATGCCGGACTTCATCGCCATTTCCGTCGGCGACGGCTGCACGATCGCCGGTCTTTGGAAGGGCCTGAAGGACCTCCATGCCGTCGGTCTCATCGACCGTCTGCCGCGCCTCATCTCCGCGCAGGCCGAGGGCTGCTGCCCCATCAACCGCGCCATTGCGGAAAATCGCCCGTGGGAGCCCATGGAAGAGAACACGCTGGCCGACTCCATCGCCGTCGGCGTGCCGCGCAACGCGGACAAGGCGCTCATGGCCATCCGCGAGTCGAACGGCCTGGTCGTGAATGTCTCCGACGCCGAGATCATGGCGGCGCAGAAGCTGCTCGGCCGCACCTGCGGCGTGTTCGGCGAGCCTGCCGGCGTGACCGGCACGGCCGGTGTGAAGAAGCTGTGCGAGCAGGGCGTCCTGCCGAAGGACGCGACGGTCGTGTCCGTCGTAACCGGCAACGGCCTGAAGGACGTCGCCAATGCCATCAAGGCCTGCGGCGAGCCGATCTCCATCCCGTCCGATATGGACCTGCTGCTGCGCGCCTTCGACGAGCGCGGCATCAATGCCGATGTGAAATAAGATGTTGCAAACAGCCGTGCTGCGGGAGAAACCGCAGCACGGCTGTTTTGATCGTAAAATTGCAAGAGACGGGGATCGGCAGTGCGTTGTAGGGGAGCGGCATGCCGCTCCCGGCGCACGGCTGTCGGTCGGCACAGGCTGCAGATAAAATGGTGAGCACCAATTGCGTCTGTAGCGGCGCTCAGGGAGCGCCTTGCGGACTTGCAATATCAGTGGCATGGATTCTATGGCGTAAGCCCCCCAAGTTTGTCATTGCGAGGAGGCCAAAGGCCGACGTGGCGCCCTGAGCGCGCAGCGCGAGGAAGTGCCCTTGGGGTGCAATCTCGCAGTACCCGGTTGAATAACAGGGAGACCCCGGCGAAATCGTAACTGCCTGCACGAGATTCCCACGTCGCTTCGCTCCTCGGAATGACAATTCGGGGGCCGTTACCGTTTTAATGGCGGCCAGTACGGGCTGCAAGTACGCCGCCGGGCGGGGCATGCCCCGCCCCTACCATAAAAGAAGCCGCGCGGCAGGTCGGTCCTGCCGCGCGGCTTTTGCTGATTCCGGGATCAGTCGCGGTCCCAGTTATGCCAGACGTTCTGGACGTCGTCGTCGTCCTCGAAGATGTCGAGCATTTTTTCCATATTTGTGATGTCATCGGGGTTGTCGAGCTTCTTATACTCACCCGGGACCATCTCGATCTGCGCGGAAACGAAGGTATAGCCCTTCTTGGCCAGCGCATCGGCAACGGCGTTGAAGTCGTCCGGATCGGTGTAAATCGTGAAGCAGTCGCCGTCGGCCTCGAAGTCGTCCGCACCGCAGTCCATGGCGTCCATCATAACGTTGTCTTCTTCATAGTCGCCGTCCTCGTTGTCGATGACGAGCACGCCCTTCTTGCTGAAGTTCCAGGACACGCAGCCCGCAGCGCCCATCTTGCCGCCGTACTTGTCGAAGTGGTGGCGGACGTTGCCTGCCGTGCGGTTGCGGCTGTCGGTCATGGTCTCGACGATCACGGCGATGCCGCTCGGGCCGTAGCCCTCATAGGTGATGGATTCGTAGGAATCGCCGGAGCCGGCATTCGCGGCCTTCTCGAGCACGCGCTTGATGTTGTCGTTCGGCATATTTGCCGCCTTGGCCTTCGTGATGACCGTGGCCAGACGGGAGTTATAGCTGGGGTCGGTCGAGCCGCCGCCTTCCTTCACCGCAACATACATTTCCTTCGCGATCTTCGTGAAGGCTGCCGCGCGCTTGGCGTCCTGCGCGCCCTTCGTCTTCTGAATGTTATGCCACTTGGAATGTCCAGACATAATATTTCTTCCCTTCGTAGAGTGGTATCTGTAAATAACTAGATTATTTTAGCATTCCACAGGCCAAAAATCAAGCATATTTCATGCAATCGGTGTGGGTTTCGGAGATTTTTACGGAAATATCCGGGAAGGCTCTCTTCAGGGTATCGGCCAGCACGCGCGTCACGGGGTTCTCGGTGTAGAAATGCCCGGCGTCGATGAGGTTCAGGCCGAGGTCGTGCGCGTCCCAGAACTGGTTATAGCGCACGTCTGCCGTGACGAACGTATCGCACCCGGCCTCCAGCGCCTCGTGCATCCCGTCGGCGCAGCTCCCGCCGCCCACGGCAACGCGGCGGACGGGTTTGCCGCCGTCCACATA
>OHAD01002579.1_pt1 | contig 13470 bp, 8 predicted proteins | sample 1577011 | NCBI WGS metagenome assembly OHAD01 (sample SAMEA3541510, study PRJEB24748) | human gut metagenome | biome: human gut; feature: human-associated habitat; material: faeces | place: China | collected 2012
CGACAATGACAGAACAACTCATCACGGAGATACAGCGAAAAATGCTGCCGTATCTTAACAACGAACAGCTCATGCACCTTCGGGATGCAATGGCTGAGACATTGGAAGGGGCAACGATCACCTATGATAGTGGCTCAATTCCAGCAGACGAAGCAGATGCAGTCGAAGCATTTATCACGGCAAAGCGGATCGAAGGCTGTTCGGAGAAAACCCTGAGCTACTACCGGAAGACGATTGAGGCTCTAATTGCCGGAGTTGGAAAGGCTGTGCGACAGATCACCACAGATGATTTGCGCCGCTATCTGACAAACTATCAAGTTCAGCGTAGGTCGAGCAAAGTGACCATAGACAACATCCGCCGGATACTGTCCAGCTTCTTCTCATGGCTTGAAGATGAGGATTTCATTGTGAAAAGCCCGGTACGCCGGATTCACAAAGTTAAGACTGCAAAGGTGGTCAAGGACACCTACACCGATGAAGCGTTAGAGCTGATGCGTGACAACTGCACAACAGCACGAGACTTGGCGATGATTGATCTTCTGGCTTCCTCTGGAATGCGTGTTGGTGAGCTGGTCACACTAAACCGCGAAGACATCAACTTCAATGAGCGCGAATGCGTTGTTATCGGCAAGGGTAATAAAGAACGATTGGTCTATTTCGACGCAAGGACGAAAATCCACCTTCAAAACTACCTTGAGGGGCGAACGGATGAAAACCCAGCTTTGTTTGTTTCCCTGAAAGCTCCCTTTGACCGATTGATGATTGGCGGAGTGGAGACACGCCTTCGGGAGCTGGGAAAGCGTCTGAATATCCCGAAGGTTCACCCTCACAAGTTCAGGCGTACACTGGCTACAACTGCCATAGACAAAGGAATGCCCATAGAGCAAGTCCAGCAGCTCTTAGGGCATCAGAAAATCGACACCACCATGCACTATGCAATGGTGAAACAGCAGAATGTGAAGCTGGCACATAGAAAATACATCGGTTAGGATGGTGGGTAGTATGAATGGAACAATATATATGCCCGTTGGTGAAGTTTGTTCGTCTATTTCGGACACTTATCGCGAAAAAAAGAATATGGTGACGCTTATCAATACCTCGGACGTTTTAGAGGGAAGAGTTCTCAACCACGAACGAGTTCCAAACTCCAATTTGAAAGGGCAGTTCAAGAAGACTTTTCAGCGAGACGATATTTTATATAGCGAGATCCGTCCACAGAACAGGCGGTTTGCCTATGTGGATTTTTCGCCCATAGACTATATCGCTTCAACTAAACTGATGGTAATTCGTGCAAAAAAGGATGTGGTATCTCCTAAGTACCTATACTATTTCTTGAAGAATAGTTCCACAGTTGCAGAACTTCAACTGTTAGCTGAAACGCGATCTGGCACATTCCCTCAGATTACATTTTCCGAAGTTGCCAATTTGACCATACCCGTTCCTTCGCTTGCTGTACAAGAAGTTATCGTACAAACGATGCAATGCCTCGAAGATAAGATCACCTGCAACGAGCAGATAAACGATAATTTACAGCAGCAAGCAGCCGCATTGTTTTCAAGCCTCTATGATCGGTCAAACACCGAGGTTAGATTCACCGATTTGATACAGATACTCGGCGGTGGGACACCGAAAACAGGCGAAAACACTTATTGGAACGGTAATATTGCCTTCTTTACCCCAAAAGATGTTGGCATACCATACACCCTTATCACAGAAAAGACTATCTCAAAAGAAGGTCTTTCACATTGTAACAGCCGACTGTATCCTGTGAACACCGTTTTCGTCACTGCAAGAGGCACTGTTGGTAAAGTTGGTATGTCCGGAGTTCCGATGGCCATGAACCAATCCTGCTACGCGCTTGTCGGTAAAGAGACGCATCAACTTCTTGTATATTTCTACACACTCAAAGCTGTTGATAGGCTCAAGCACAAAGCAAGTGGAGCCGTGTTTGATGCGATTACCACCAGAGATTTTGAATCAGAGCAAATCATGAAACTCTCTGATGATGATGCTACGGCGTTTCTCCGTGTTGCAGAACCCATGTTTCAGGAGGTACTTAACAACAACATCGAAAACTTGCGACTTTCAACACTACGGGATTCATTGCTACCTAAGCTCATGTCCGGCGAGATTGATGTCTCCGCCGTCCAACTCTAAGCCGCTAAATTATCGTTTATCTGATTTGGAGGTTGTACCATGTTTGATAAAGTTCAGGAGAGCTTGAAAAAAAGCAAAGACGAGCGCCAGAAAAAGCGTCTTGAAAAGGAACGGGTTCGTCTTGAGAAAGCCGCAGCAGAAGCAGTTCGTGAGAAAGAGCGGCTTCAACAGGAGGCGGAAAAGATACAGGCTGAAAAAGACCGTCTTCTCTCCCTCGATGATAAGGGGCTGATGGTAGAATTGATTCTGGCAGTGCGAGGTCTATACTCACAAATGGAGTACATTCAAAGTCAGCAGGCTTCTTTATCCGAGCGGGTTGACGATATTGAGTCGGACATCTCTTCCATCCGCAGCGATATTTCAGATTTGGAAAGCAGACTGGGCTCGTCCGATCAGTAAAACTCAATGAAGGAGGCGCAGACGTGATTATTTCACCACAATCTCTTGATACAAACCTAAGTCAGCTTTTAGCGGAGGTTAAGTCCGGCTCAATGCAGTTGCCGGAGTTTCAGCGCGACTGGACTTGGGATGATAACCGAATTAGAGGAATTATCGCCAGTTTGTCGCAAGGCTACCCTATGGGTGCCATTATGCGGCTACAATACGGTAATCCGGACATTCAATTCAAATACCGCACAATTACGGGCGTAAAAGGCGTCTCAGTAAAGCCGGAGCATTTGATTCTTGATGGACAGCAGCGACTTACTTCCATCTATCAGGCAACATCCTCTAAAGAGCCGGTCTCGACCAAAACAGAAAAAGGCAAGGCTATTAAGCGTTATTACTATCTCTCAATGGAGAAGTGCCTCGACGATGATGAGGATCGTTTTGATGCTGTCCTCTCCATCCCCGAAGACCGAAAGATTAAAGAGAACTTTGACCGGGATGTGAAGCTCGATCTCTCCACCAGAGAATATGAATACGAGAACAAGCTGTTTCCGGTCAATATCGTATTCGACAGCAACGCAGTTATGGACTGGTTCATGGGCTACATGACGCACTACGGAATGAAGCCGGAAGCAATGGACGAGTTCAAGCGTTTCCAAGCGGATGTGCTGAATACAATTTCCGGGTATAAGCTGCCTGTGATTACACTGGACAAGTCCACGCCGCGAGAGGCAGTGTGCAAGGTGTTTGAGAACGTCAATACTGGCGGTGTTCCTCTCACGGTGTTTGAGCTTGTTACCGCAACTTATGCCACAAGAGACTTTGACCTGAGAAAAGACTGGGTGCAGTGTCGAAATACAATTTGCGGTTTCGGTGACACGCTGAGAACAGACCTGTTCGATGGGATTGATGAGACTACCTTCCTGACAACGGTTTGTCTCTATACAAGCTATTTGAACAAGCAGTCTGGAAAGACAAACACAATCTCCTGCAAAAAGAAAGATGTTCTGGGACTTCCTTATGAATCGTACATAGCGAACCGGGATGCAGTGCTGTCTGGGTTCAAAATCGCAAAGGAGTTTCTTCTTCGTGATCAGTGCGTTTTCCGTCAAAGAGATTTGCCCTATACAACGCAGTTGATTCCACTTGCGGCAATCTGCGCTGTTCTCGGAAAATCCAAATGCAATGAGCCAAACACAATCAAATCTCTTTCTCGGTGGTATTGGTGCGGGATTTTGGGTGAGATGTATGGCGGTGCGAACGAAACCCGCTATGCCTATGACATTGAGGACATGGTTGAAGAGGTCAATGGACGTCCGAATGCAATGCACACGATTAACAGCGCAGTCTTTTCTTCTACGCGGCTGCTAACCCTTCAAACTCGCTTGAGCGCGGCATATAAAGGTATAATGGCTCTTCTTTACAAGGAGAAGTGTCGTGACTTTATGAACAACACGACGATTGACATTGTAAACAGTATGCTTGAGTCTCCGGATATTCACCATATATTCCCCGAAGCATATTGCGAGAAAATGGGCATCAAGCGCGAACGGTATAATTCCATCATTAACAAGACCCCGATTCTTCCAGCCACCAACCGCTCGATTGGCGGAAATGCGCCGAGTGAGTATCTGGGGGCAATTCTAAAGAAGGTTGATGGACTGACCGAGAATGAGTTGCAAGCACGGGTGGAATCGCACTTTATCAACTATGCAGAATTGAAGGCAGATGACTTCAATGGCTATTTCATCGACAGAGCAAAAAGCCTTCTAAACCTAATTGAAAAAGCGATGAATAAGCCCGTCACTGACAGAGATGCAGAAAACACGCTGGATCAGTTCGGGGCGAGTCTGGCGTAAAAGGGAGTGACAAACTATGGCAGGATATTTTACAGAATCAAATTACGAGAACGCTGTCTTGCAGCTTCTCAATGAAGAACTGGGCTATAACTATATCTATGGACCGGACGTGGAGCGCGATTATCACTCGCCGCTTTATGAGGATGTTCTGCTACCTTCCTTGCAGCGGATCAACAAGAGCCTGCCTATGGACGCTCTGACGGAGGCAATCTATAAGCTCAAGAACTTTGAAACCGGAACGCTTTTGCAGAAGAACATGGTCTTTATGGACTACCTCCAAAACGGAGTCCCGGTAAAATACTATGACAAGGGTGAAGAACGCTCTACCCTTGTTTACCTTGTAGACTTCAAAAATCCTGCCAGTAACGAGTTCACAGTTGCGAATCAATGGACTTTCATTGAGAACTCCGAAAAAAGACCAGATGTGATTCTCTTTGTCAATGGTCTCCCACTCGTCATTGTGGAGTTGAAGTCTCCGTCCCGCGAAGAAACCGATGCTTCCGCAGCATACCGCCAGCTCCGGAACTATATGTATGAGATCCCCTCTATGTTCATTTATAATGCGGTATGTGTCATGAGCGACTTGACCACTTCAAAGGCTGGTACAATCACGTCCGGCGAAGACCGCTTTATGGAGTGGAAAACAACAGACGGCAGCTATGAGAATGCGCAACACGCATCATTTGACACATTCTTTGTAGGACTGTTTGAGAAGACCCGCTTCCTTGACATCGTGAAAAACTTCATCTGCTTTAATGTGGATGGACAGAATACTTTCAAGATACTCGCCGGGTATCATCAGTATTTCGCAGTCAAAAAGGCGATTGAGTCTACAAAACACGCAACCGTGACGGACGGTAAGGGTGGCGTCTTCTGGCATACACAGGGCAGCGGAAAATCGTTGTCTATGGTCTTCTATGCTCATTATCTGCAAGAAGCATTGGAAAGCCCTACTATCGTTGTCATTACCGACCGTAACGATCTGGATGACCAGCTTTACGGGCAGTTCGCTCGTTGCAAAGAATTTCTCCGGCAAACGCCGCAGCACGCTGAGAGCCGCAAGAATCTGAAAGAACTGCTTGCAAACAGACAGGCAAACGGCATAATCTTCACGACCATGCAGAAGTTTGAAGAAAGCAACGAAGCTCTTTCGGAGCGTCGGAACATTATCGTGATGGCTGATGAAGCGCATCGTGGGCAATATGGTCTCAATGAGAAGGTTGTGGTCAAGCAGAAGGACAACGGCGAAGTCGAGGCGAAAACCGTTATCGGCACTGCCCGCATTATAAGAGACACGCTTCCTAATGCGACCTACATTGGATTCACCGGAACACCGATCTCCACAAAAGACCGCAGTACACGAGAGGTCTTCGGTGATTACATCGACATCTATGATATGACACAGGCAGTTGAAGATGGCGCGACCAGACCCGTCTACTACGAGAGCCGTGTGATTCACCTGAAACTCGACGAGAACACCCTCCATCTGATCGATAATGAGTATGACATTATGGCTGACAACGCCGATCCGTATGTCATTGAAAAGAGCAAAAAGGAACTTGGTCAGATGGAAGCAATCCTCGGTGCCGACCAGACGATCAATTCCTTGGTAAATGACATTCTTGATCATTACGAGAATTACCGTGAGAATATCCTAACCGGCAAGGCGATGATCGTTGCTTATTCGCGTCCCATAGCAATGAAGATTTATAAGCGCATTCTTGAGCTACGCCCAGCGTGGACGGAAAAGATTGCAGTGGTCATGACGCAAGGCAATAACGATCCCGAAGAATGGCGTGAGATTATCGGCAACAAAGCTCATAAGGACGATATGGCGCGGAAATTCAAAGACAACAACTCTCCGCTGAAAATCGCCATCGTCGTGGATATGTGGCTGACCGGCTTTGATGTTCCCTCCCTTGCTACGATGTATGTCTATAAGCCGATGGCTGGACACAACCTGATGCAAGCTATCGCCCGCGTCAATCGTGTCTTCAAAGATAAAGAAGGCGGTTTGGTTGTCGATTACGTCGGTATTGCGGCTGCACTGAAACAGGCAATGAACGACTATACTGCCAGAGACAAGAAGAACTATGGTGATACAGATGTAAGCAAGGCTGCATATCCGAAGTTCCTTGAAAAGCTCTCTATTTGCAGAGATTTGTTCCACGGATTCAGTTATGAGAAATTCATGACCGGAAGCGACCTCGACAGGGCGAAGCTCATCAGCGGCGGAGTGAACTTCATACTCGGCAAGAGTGTTGCAGAGTACGAGCTTCCCGACCATGAGAAGACACAGAATGTGTTTATCAAAGAAGCCCTGCTTCTCAAGCAGGCACTTTCGCTGTGCAGCAGCTTGGTAGACGAGCAAACTCGCATGGAGGCAGCTTTCTTCGAGTCCGTAAGAACAATGACCGTGCGCTTGGTTTCAGGCGGTACCGGAAAGAAGTTTACGCTTCCGGAAGTAAATGAGCGCATTAACGAGCTTTTGAAGCACAGCATCAAGAGCGAAGGTGTTATCAACCTCTTCTCCGATGTCCAGACTGAGTTTTCGTTGTTCGATCCGAAGTTTCTTGAAGAAGTGGCAAACATGAAGGAGAAGAATCTTGCAGTCGAACTCCTGAAAAAACTGATTTCCGAACAGGTCTCTGTTTACCGTCGAACAAATATTGTCAAGTCTGAAAAGTTCTCCGAAATCATTCAGAGCGCAATGAACCGCTATTTGAACGGAATGCTGACCAACGAGGAAGTCATTCAAGAATTACTCAAGCTGGCGAAAGACATTGCCGCTGCTGCCGCCGAGGGTGAAAAACTCGGATTGACAGCGGACGAGCTTGCTTTCTATGATGCCCTCACAAAGCCGCAAGCAATCAAGGACTTTTACGAGCATGACGAGCTTATTGCTATCACGAAAGAACTGACAGATTTGCTTCGCAAAAACCAGACAATAGACTGGCAAAAGAAAGAGAGCGCAAGAGCTGGAATGCGCCGCCTGGTCAAAAGGTTGCTGAAAAAACACAAATATCCGCCAGAGGGTATGGATGATGCTGTCCAGACTGTCATGAGCCAGTGTGAGATGTGGACGGACAATGTAATGACCGCTTAACTCCCCTACGAGAAAGGAGTAGATCATGGGCAATTCAGTCATGTTGAATGGAATCGAATATGCCGGAGAACAGATTGCCTACAAAGACAGCACCTATGAGCTTGTGTCAAAGGTCGCTTACCTGATCGGCGTCCCGCTTCGTATTTTCCAAAATGAACACGAGCCGCCGAAGATAGAGATATACAACCGGCTTGAACAGGATAAAAATGCCCGTATCATTCGTAATCTATGTATCATCCGCACCGCCATTGAGCGCAACTACCGGAAAATAAATGACATCATGCGAATGGAGTATCGAGGGCTGCTTTCAATGCCAGAGATCATCCCGGCTTCCAGTATGCAGCAGCTTTCAAATGACGGAATCAGCTTTATAAAAAAGTCGAGTACAAAGCTCTGCCACCACATTATCGAGATCAACCGGCTGATTTCAGACCGCATTAACAACTGCAAGAGCCTCTTTCCAATCTGGATTAACTGGGCGTACATAAAAGAGCTGTTCATTATGCCAAACGGCTTGACAGAGGACGGAACGAAAGATGCTGCGGACATCTATTACGCAAGTCTCTCCTACTACCCCTATCAAATGTATATCAACTGGGTACCGATGGACGAGGGCAATGTCCTCTATAATGATAAGAAGTTTGCTACTCTGCTTTATCAATGGCATTGCGACGCCTTCACGGAATACAGTAAAGTCTCCGATGCAGGGGCTTTTGTAAAAAACAATATCTACGACTTCATAGATGACAGTGAGAAGACCGTATTGGTAGTGGACTGCGAAAACTCTGACCCGTACAAGCTGTGCGCCACGCTCAAAAACCTTGATTATGAGGTCATGCAGAAGATTACGGCGATCATTCTCTTTGATGACGTACACACCGCTACGGCATGGCGGATTCTTGAAAACTACACCCGCATCCCCGTTGAACATATCATGATTGAGCGGATCAAGCAGAACAAATCACTGGTAGACATCAAGCTCACCGCAAGAGCCTGTCAGGAACACTACCAGAAGCAAGTGGATTCCTTCGTCATCGTCTCAAGCGATTCCGACTACTGGGGGCTGATTTCTTCCTTACCGGACGCCAGATTCCTTGTCATGATTGAGCGGGAAAAATGCGGACCGGATATGAAGGCAGCACTTGCAGAATCAGGGATATTCTACTGCTATCTGGATGACTTCTACTCCGGCAACAGCGAGGACATCAAGAAAAACGCACTGTTCAAGGAGATGTACCGCTGGATTGACAACTCCGTTCACCTGAATGTCAACGATATGTTTGATGCAGCTCTGCGAAACACGAGGATCGAAATGTCTCCCGCAGAGCGGCGGCAGTTCTATGAGAAGCACATCAGGCACATGACGCTGACTATCGACGAGAACGGAAACGTCAGCATTGAACTGAAACGCGGATAGCATAGGTTTCTATTCCGGGAGGAATGTGGATGGACAACAGATTCTATTTTGGATTCAATACATCGGAGGAACGGAAAAAGCGCAGAAAAGCAGAGCTGTACTCCATGAGTGAGCAAGTCAGCACCTTCTTTTGGGATGAAGCCCCGCAGCATGGCTTGGAAATGCGTGAAGGGCAGCAGGATATGTCCTTTGAGATTGTGGACGCCCTCATAAACGATCAGCATTTTGCGATTGAAGCTGGCGTGGGCATTGGAAAGTCCTTTGGCTATCTTGTGCCGGTGCTGCTGTACAGCAAACGCATGAACAAGCCGGTTATCATCGCAACCTCGACCATTGCGCTTCAAGAACAGCTCTGGCGCGATGTCCACGCGGTAATGCCCCTTCTTGGGCTGAACAGAGATGTTATCCTCGCAAAAGGACAGACCCATTATCTCTGCAACAAACGCGCAGATGAGTATATGTGTGACCCGAAAGCAGACCCACCGGACGCGCTCAAAGAAGGAATCAAGCAAGGGTATGAGGAACGCAAGGATTTCCCGGAGGTTTTGCCGCAAGGAGTCTGGGACAAGGTAAACGTGCAGCGGTTCAGCATGAAGAATTGTAGCTCCTGTGAAAAGAAGTGCAAGTATTACAAAGTCCGCGCAGCATTAAAGTTTACGGATGGAGTGGTACTGTGCAATCAGGATTTTTTAACCCAGCATCTCATGAAACTCCGGCGCGGTCAGGAAGGGCTGATTAACGCCGCCGCTGATCTGCTTGTCGTGGATGAAGCACACAACTTGGATGATAAGGTGCGGAGTGCCACAACGGAGCGTTTCGGGCAAGGTATGCTCTTTGGAATGATTAAGAGCGCATTCTATGAGCTGCGATCCTTTGACCAGAGCAGTGTGTCAGGTGAAAAGCGAGAGGCAGAGAGCGCAATCATCGCCTTCTATAACTGCCTGAAAGCACAAGTCCAAAAGCAGATCAACGAGGCAGAACAGGATATGCGCTACGCTGACCGCTTTTTCTTCGACAACAATGGCAGTGCGATTGAACTGCTTACCGAGATGAACGCCGCCATACACAACCTTTCGTCCAGCATTCAGATTTATTCCAGCATGGATTTCAGAAACAACCGTTCCTTTGCTGCCTCTGATGATCTGGATGCCGTCAGCGAGTCCCTTTCAGAGCTTCTTGACCAGATAGACGATATGCTGATCTGGATTGAGCAGCACGGCAGCAACACGGAACTCGTCTATTGCCCTAAAAACACAAAAGAAATTGTGAGCCGCCTATACTTCAATGGTGATGAAAGAACCATCTTGACCTCTGCCACGCTGACGAACGCCACGAGCGGGTCTCTGGAAGAACAGTATTCTTACTTTATCAGCAATACCGGCTTTCCCGCTGGTGACCGCGGCTGCTTATCCGAGCCAAAGCCTTCCCCATATCCATACGATGAACACGCCATGATCTACTATTGCGACGATCTCCCGCACCCGACCAGAGAACATGAAGCCTTCATTGAAAAGGGTGTGGAGCGACTGCTTGAGATCCTGAGCATTTCCAACGGAAAGGCACTCGTGCTGTTTACGGCAAAGACCGACATGGAAGAGGTCTACTCCATTCTCAGTGAGAAAAATCTTCCGTACAAAATCTTGATGCAGCAGCCGGGATCGTCGCAGGACAAGGTGCTGAATGAGTTTAAGGAAGATACGAACTCCGTGCTTCTGGGGACGGGTGCATATTGGGAAGGTATCAGCATTGAAGGAAAAAGCCTTTCCAATGTCATCATTTTCCGGCTTCCGTTCCCTGTCCCCGATCCGATTATCGAGTATAAGTGTTCCGTTGCTAAGGATGCTCTGATGGATGTTCGCGTTCCCGAAATGATTATCAAGCTCAAGCAAGGCATCGGGCGATTGATCCGCAATTTCACAGACACCGGCATTGTCTGCATCATCGACCGAAGACTGCGGGATGAGCCGCCGGAACGCTATCATGACATTACATGGGACTCCCTGCCTATCAAAAATCGGACAAGCAGTTTGGGCGAACTTAGGAAGTTTTACGAAGGTCTGCCCTCAGCCATGGAATGATGATACAAACGGCAGTCTCTTCGGAAACATAGAGCAGCCCCCCAAAAAAACGACAATCAGAAAACGGAGGTGTATCATGCTGTACAATGAAAATCTGCACGAAGAAGAACAACATCTGATCCAGCAGATTGCCGAGCAAACAGAGAGAGGAAAAATCGACTGGGAACTAACAGAGTACAATCCGCTGTCCTTTCTGAATGAGGACAAGATAGACAAGAACCCAGCAGTAATCTGTCAGTCCTTCTCCTTTGAGGCGATCATCGGCGGCTCCCGTTACGAGCTTGATGTCATGGAGAATATTGATGTGCCGTCCGGTATGGGAGACTACACCATAACCTTGACGCGGGATGAAACCGAAAATTATCTTAAAATTGAGGATGCGCTTTCCTTTGACTGTGACCGCTATGAATGCACACCGGAGGAAGTCGCAGAGCGATTTGCGGACAGCCCCGTTGTCCGTCTCTGCAACGCCATCATTCCTGCCACGCTTGGGCAGGAGGATTTAGAAGAGGTCTTCACATGGGCAAGGTTTTTCAACGAGACTGGCATTTCTGCAAAGCTGATGAATCATCCGCTGACCAAGCTCTGTGAAAAGCTGTTCGACGAACACCGTTTGATGGACTTCCATCGCTGCGTCTTGGATGTGGACTATCGAAAGCAGCTCCTAAATGAACTGGCTCATAACTAAGACACGGAAAAACGCCCCCGACACTGTGCCAGACGCACAGTGCCGGGGGCGTTCCCGTTTCCAGCGATTTATTTTACTCTCGGCAAGGGACTGTTCATAAGGTGACACGTTCCGTTTTGCGAAGCCGTGAAAATTCGATGTGTTCCGTGGAGATGTTCACTGGGCGGCATACGCCGTACACGTTTCCGATAATCACTGAGTAGTGCAATGTGTATTCACTATCGGGAAATACTTCACGGTTTTCACAACCCTTGATTCAGGAGTGGGATTTTTGCCTCATTCCCGCGTGACATCAAGGGAAACCGGATTGATGACGATGATAGTCTTGCCCTTTTTGTGGGCATATCTCACGGTATTCCCGGTACCGCTGGGGCATCCATTCCATACTGCGAGAATATAATCGGCGTGATCTACCATATACCGATTTCTCTTGTCCATGCAGTCCGGCGTGTACTCCCGTTGCAGCATGGTCTCCTTGTCACACTTTGCCGCGATATTGTAATACCGTTCCCGTGAAGCCACAGACCATTTGATCGCTTGTGTCTCACAAGGGATTGCGCTTTCCAGGGTAATGTGAGGGTATTTTGATTTCAAATCGAGTACAATTTCCGCAGCGTACATATCGACGCCAAGAGCCATGCCGGTAATAAAATGCGTGACGCCCTCGTTCTCGATGAGTGCTACAATCTGATCCCGCATAACAGACTTCAAAGAAGTACAACGCTTATCGGATTCATCAAAGCCGAACGGAAGACTCTGTGGTCTATGACCGGTAAACGCACAAGTCTTGCCTTGAACGGATTGCTTTGCAGTTTTTTGAGCAGACTTTCTAAACTCAATAATGCGCGACATGACGCCCCTTCTTTCACTCTTTTGGTAGATAGCTCCATTCTATCACCCTCATCACGGACAGTCAATGCAGTGTCGTTAGTAAAATCAACGACGCCGTACCGTGGATAATGACACCGCCGTTAGGTACACTAAATGCAAAGGTGGTGAGGCTATGCGAGAGAAGAAGGACATCAATATTGAAATCGGCGGCAATATTCAAGTGGCAAGAGAACAGGCGGGCTATACGCAGGATACGCTCTCAGAAATGCTTGGCATGACGCCGAATCACCTGAGTGCTATTGAGCGTGGTGCTTCCGGTATCTCTCTTGAAGCCTTGCAGCGCCTTTGCCGTTTGCTCGGCGTCAGTGCGGACCGAATTATCTTTGGGACTGACGAGCCAGAAGCGGAAGCCCTTGCGCTTGCCAGACGTATTTCGGATATAAAGCCGGAATACCGGCAACAGGTTCAAGAGCTGCTGTCCGCTATTTTGAATATGTCATAAAAAAAGAGCCTCTGCCGACACCCAACCGGGCATCGACAGAGGCTCTTGGTTCGTTTTCCGGGCATTCAAACAAGTGCCGAAATTGACACTTATTTCTGCGCTAAAGAAGAAACCGCGCAGGGAATACAATCACTTAGGTTGGTCAATTTGCGCCGCTCTGGGGCTTGCAATCACAGGCTTTTTCGCCCCCTAACTGTCTACACTGCGATGCCTTCCGGGAAAAGCTCGGACAGGCGATGAGATTCACCCGAAAGCTCTGCTTGCAATCATGGATGCAGCGGACGCAGAAGCGGTTATACTTCCGGCGTCCGCTATCCCCGATGAAGAACGACCACTCCTGCCGCCATTTCTTACTTCTGCTCAAAGCTCAATCTCTCCTTTGTGCTTTTTGGGAGGGCAGCATTCCTTCTGCTTTTCAGCCTTTGCGGACTTGAGCCTGTCCATG
>OHAD01002583.1_pt1 | contig 13457 bp, 11 predicted proteins | sample 1577011 | NCBI WGS metagenome assembly OHAD01 (sample SAMEA3541510, study PRJEB24748) | human gut metagenome | biome: human gut; feature: human-associated habitat; material: faeces | place: China | collected 2012
ATTAGCCGACAACCCTTTTATATTATACATCTGCTGTTTTAACCGATTCAAATTCTTCTATAACTTCCTTTGACGGAGCTTTTGTGGCAAGTGACACTATAAAGATAAGTGCAAGCGATACAATAAATCCCGGAATAATTTCATATACGGTAAATATACCCGGAAGATTATCCGCACCCCATATAGCAGTCGGAACGTATGCCCACAAAAGTGCTACCGCACCGCCGGATATAACACCTGCCAATGCACCGTGTTCATTACAACGTTTCCAGAACAAGCTGCAAAGAATAACCGGACCGAATGCCGCACCGAAACCTGCCCATGCGTGAGCAACGATTTCAAACACCGACGAATTAGGGTCAAGCGCAAGCAAGCAAGCTATAATTGCAACAACCACAATCGTGATACGGCTTACGTTAAGCAATGTCTTTTCCGAAGCATTCTTGTTGAAAAGCGTGTTGTATATATCCGATGAGAATGATGATGACGCAACAAGAAGCTGTGAATCGGCTGTTGACATAATAGCCGCAAGTACAGCTGAAAGCAACAATCCCGCAATAACTGTCGGGAACATATTCTGTACAAGTACCATAAATACTTTCTGTGTATTTGCGCCCTCAAGCATACCGTTTGCATTCAAAATGCTAAGTGATGAAGGATCTGTAATCTGACCTGTTTTGAACATATATTGAATATACGGCGATGCCAATATACCAACCAATACAGCCATAGCAAGACTTACAATAACCCAAACCATAGCAATTCTTCTTGCAGGCTTAATATCCTTTGATGACTTTATAGCCATAAATCTTGTAAGGATATGCGGCTGACCGAAATATCCAAGTCCCCACGCAATAGCACTGACTATACCCATTGCACCGAAACCTTCCGATACACCAAGTGTAATTTTACCGATTTCCGACCATTCAAATGTATTTGAAGTAAGACCTTTATACATAAAGCAAGGTACAACGATTATTGCGGCAAACATAAGCAATCCCTGAAACAAGTCTGTCCAACAAACCGCTTTAAATCCGCCAAGGAATGTATATGCCGTTACAACGACAACGCTCAAAATAAGTGCAGGTATATATCCGATACCGAATACATAGTCAAACAAATTAGCACCTGCCGCAAACATTGACGATGTATAAACCGTAAAGAATATCAAAATAAACAACGCCGAGAATATACGAAGTACGTTTGATTTTGAATGAAATCTGTTTTGCAGAAAGTCGGGAATTGTAATTGAATTGCCTGCAATCTGTGTATATTTTCTAAGCGGTTTTGCAACGATTAACCAGTTAAAATATGTACCGAGTGCAAGACCTATTGCAGTCCATATTGCGTTTGTAGCACCCGAGCCCAACAAATATGCAGTACCCGGAAGTCCCATCAACAGCCAACCGCTCATATCCGAAGCCTGCGCACTTAGTGACGTTACCCAAACGTTCATACCGCGTCCGCCAAGTACATAATCGGAATGTGTTGAATTTTTTTTGTAGAAAACAAATCCGACCATTACCATAGCGATAAGATACAGAAGTAATACAATACCCTGTATTATACTTTGTGATGTCATATTAATACCTCTCTTTTTTTAAATATACTACTCATTATATCAAAAAAGGATAAAGTTTGCAATATTAAATATACATCAATAATTAATTTTAGCGAAATTTGCTTTTTTAATAATGCGATTTATGATAACGAAGTAAGCAATCATAAGCCAAATTGTCGCCCCGAACCATGCAACAGGTGACGCAATACATACCGCCGCAAACTTCAAATACGACACAAGCACAAATGCAACAAGCGAACGCATAACCAGTTCCCAAACACCGCCGAAAAACGCAATCATACTACTGCCTATACCTTGCAGAGCATTTCTGTAAACGAACAGTAAACCGAGTATCACATAGAATACACCGTTTAGAACAAGGTATTCTTTTGAAAGCGACATAACTTCATTCTGACCGCTGCCGACAAACAATGCAACAAGCGGTTTTGCGAACGTAATAACAACAAATCCGCCTACAATACCGCAAACCGTTGCGATAATCGCCGCACCCGTCACACCTTTTTTAATTCTTTCAAGCTCTCTTGCGCCGTAATTTTGTGCGGTGTATGTCGCAACCGCAACGCCCAATGACGCAAGCGGCTGTGTTGCAAATTGGTCTATTTTCGAGCCGGCTGTAAATGCCGCAACGGCAGTTTAACCGAGCGAATTAAGTGCCGATTGGATTACCATTGTACCGATAGCGGTTATCGAAAATTGAAACGCCATAGGCAAGCCGACTTCAAGGTGTTGCCAAGCAAATCTCCAAGAGAATTTCCAATCATGCTTTGTAAGTCTTAGAATCGGAAATTTTTTCAAACTGTATACAAAGCACAATATACCCGAAATAAATTGTGCGATGACAGTCGCCCAACCAGCACCGGCAACACCCATTTTAAATGTAAGAATAAACACAAAGTCAAGTATAATATTGATAATACTTGCGATTATCAAGAATACAAGCGGTGTTTTACTGTCACCGAGCGAACGAAGTATACTTGAAAACAAGTTGAAAAATACCGCTGCCGCAATACCTTCAAAAATTACTATTATGTAGTTGTACGAATCATCTATAATGTCGGACGGAGTTTTCATAATCTCCAAAAGCGGTCTTGCCGCCAATACGCTTATCGCAGTCATAACAATCGTTACGGCTATACCTAAAATAATGCTTGTCGCAACGGAACGCCTTACGCCGTTTTCACTGCCTGCACCGAATCTCTGTGCGGTTATAACCGCAAAACCGCTCGTCACACCTTGCACAAATCCCACAATCAAAAATGAGATTGAACCTGTCGCACCAACCGCCGCAAGTGCCTCAACACTTATAGTTCTTCCGACAATAATCGTATCCGCCATATTATAGAACTGCTGAAATATATTACCTATAAGAAGCGGTACCATAAAGCTTAATATCAACTTTATCGGACTGCCCTTAGTCATATCGTTAGTCATATGTAATCTCCTCTCTTTGTTTAATGCCTGAACTATTATAGCACAATGTTTTTATTTTTCAATACTTTTTTTAAAAATTATCAAATAATCGCAAAAGTTATAAAAAACTAAATATTTTTCTTGTTTTGATTGTGATTTTGTGGTACAATCGAATGGTTGTTGTTTTTGAGGAGGGTAATATTATGAATAAAAAATTATTAACAAAAACACCTGTCGTCTGTGGACTTGCGATTATATGCTGTCTGCTTTGGGGAAGTGCTTTTCCTTGTATTAAAATAGGTTATCAGATGTTTAACATTCCGTCCGGTGCGGTCGGCTCACAATTTCTTTTTGCCGGTATTCGTTTCACACTTGCCGGTATACTTACAATTCTTTTCGGAAGTATTTTAAGCAAAAAAATACTTGTACCGAAAAAAGAATCACTTTTTTCTGTTTTTAAACTTTCTATGGTGCAAACAGTTTTGCAGTATGTGTTTTTCTACATAGGCTTGGCGAATACATCAGGCGTAAAATCTTCTATTATAAATGCCGCAAACGTATTTCTTTCAATATTATTCGCAGTATTTATATTTAAGTACGAAAAAATGACGGTTTTAAAAGTTTTGGGATGTGTTGTAGGATTTTTAGGAGTTGTTGTAATTAACCTTGCGAACGGCGGTTTTGATATGAGTATAAAACTTTCCGGTGAAGGTGCTATATTGCTTTCAGCGGCAGCTTATGCACTTTCATCGGGTATGATTAAAAAATATTCTAAAGATGAAAACCCTGTGGTTCTTAGCGGTTATCAGTTCTTTTTAGGCGGTATTATTCTTGTCGTTGTCGGAATAGCAACAGGCGGTAAAATTTCCGGATTTACTCCCGCATCTATCGCGCTTCTTATATATATGGCGATGATTTCAGCCGTAGCATATACTTTGTGGGGAATATTGCTTAAATATAACCCTGTCGGTAAAGTTGCCGTTTTCGGTTTTACAAATCCGATCTTCGGCGTTATCCTTTCGGCTGTTTTTCTCGGCGAGAAAAATCAGGCTTTCGGTGTTCAGGGTCTTGTAGCACTTGTCCTTGTTTCAGTCGGTATATTTATGGTTAATAAATCTAAAAATTAGTTATTCTTCGGGCGGTTATTCACCGCTCATTTTTTTGTTTGCTTGCCCCTTATTAATTGGGCCTTTTATGCCTCTCCTTGAGGAGAGGACTGTGCCTCGACGCCCCACTTACGCGCTCCACGAGGAGCGTGACCTTTATCAAATCCATTTTTACATAATAGTGGATTTTTTAATTCACACGCTCCGTGGGGAGCGTGACGCAAATCAAACACTTGGAATAATGGCATTTTAACATTTCAACTCACACGCTCCGTGGGGAGCGTGACAAAACAGAAAAAACACCAACGAAAAAACACCAAAAATTTCAACTCACACGCTCCGTGGGGAGCGTGACGGATAGTGGTATAAAATGGATTTTAAAAGATTTAATTTCAACTCACACGCTCCGTGGGGAGCGTGACAGACTCGGCGGCAGTAATCGCAAGCACTGTAAATAATTTCAACTCACACGCTCCGTGGGGAGCGTGACTACGGTAAGACGTAACTCACGTCAAGACAATAGAGATTTCAACTCACACGCTCCGTGGGGAGCGTGACCAAGTGTTGGAGCAGGGAAACGAGATTAAACGAATTTCAACTCACACGCTCCGTGGGGAGCGTGACGAAGAAACGTATAACAGAATTAGGACAGGCAATAATTTCAACTCACACGCTCCGTGGGGAGCGTGACACCTATACTATATAGTAGCACAATAGATATTGACGATTTCAACTCACACGCTCCGTGGGGAGCGTGACATGACGGCAACACAAAAAAAAGAACTGTTAGCCATTTCAACTCACACGCTCCGTGGGGAGCGTGACCACAGACATTTAAAGGTAGCAATATCTATTATCAATTTCAACTCACACGCTCCGTGGGGAGCGTGACTCTACATATTGTATATGCGAAGTCACACCACCACAACAGAGCGGAGATTTTACTAAAAATCACTTAAAAAAACGATATTTTTTACATAATATGTATTATTTTTTCAGCGAACCTCCATATAAAACCAATATCACTGCACGTTCGCTCACAAAATCAAACTGCCCTCAGGATCATATGTTTCCTTTGCACCTATATGCTCCACTCTCCTCTTCCAATTATTACCCAAATAATAGAATCGAAGGCTATCTTGTTCTTCATCAATAATTTTCATAAGTCTATCTTTTAATTTCAAGAATGTTCCGTAATCAACATCAACTTCAAACACAGAATTTTGCACTCTTTGTCCGTAATTAACACATTCCTTTGCAACCTTGCGAAGTCTTTTCCTACCTGCCGCATCGACAGTTGACACATCATAACTTACCAAAGTCATCATCAATATCACCTACCTCGCCAAATAACACGGATACTCGTCAATTTCACCACGCACAAATTTTGCAAGCAACATACTTTGCACATACGGCAAAAGTCCCATAGGAATTTTTTCCTTCAAATACGGATGTATCATATCGGTACGTTTTTTCTCCTGCCATTTTGAGAGTACCTTTTTCCTGCCGTCATCATTCAAGAAAACTGCACCGCTTACCTGTACATCAAAATCTTCAGGTTTAATAATTTTAAGATTTATTAATGTCAACACAAATCTTTCAACAATACATCTCCCCTCCTCGACCAAATCGCACGCAAGCGATTCACGTCCAGGACGAAGCGAATGATAAAATCCCATATAACTGTCCAAGCCCACACTTTCAAGTGCCGCCGCATATTCACGGGTAAAAATCGTATATAAAAACGACAACATTGCATTCACCCTATCGAGCGGAGGTCTTTTACTTCTCATTGCAAAACAGAAATCGTCTTTTTGATGAAGAATAAGGCTGTCAAACACATCAAAATATGCCTTTGCGCCGTTCCCCTCCGTACCGAGTATGCCGTCATAATCATCTGTGATATACACGCTTTTAATACAACCGTCCAAGCGTTCTATACAATGAGTCAGCTTGCCGTCCTCATCAATTTGCGGATAATCTTTAAGCGTTCTTTTCACAACACTTTTTGTATTCGCCAATTTTGCGGCAACGGTATTTTGTCTTAAAAGTGCAGGCGGTTTTGAAAAAAGTTCATATTGACGTTTTCTCAGCAACACATTTCCGTGTGACGCACCCTGCACGCGAGCCAAAAATCTGCCTGACGGAGATATGAAGTTAATCGGTATGCCGTAATCGGCACACTTCCCCATGAGCGCAGGCGAACAGCCAAGATAACTGAAACAAAATATTGCCTCAATATTTGAAAACGGAAGTCGTAATTTGACCTCATTATTTTCCTTACATACAACATTTTCGCCGTCGAGAGTCATGTATATATTTTCATTCGTGACATACAAAGTATTCAAAAGTTTTCTCATACGCAATCCTCCTCAATAAGCTGTTTAATGCTGTACTTTTTCGTTTTAGGCATACACAAATCTTTAATCGAGCAACCACTGCACTTTTGACCTTTTATTTTTGGAGGAATAACACCGCTTTCCATTACGTTTTGCATTTTACCGACCAAATCATCAAGCAAAGCTTTATACCTGTCATACTCCTCATCAAACGGCATTTTCACACGTTTTCTTGTATCGGCATAATATATGCACCCCTCACTGTTGCATTTCCAAATATAGTCCGCACACAATTTTTGAGCAAACACCTGTATCGCGTCAGTTTCTCTTATAGAGCCGTCTTTAGGCTGTGTAGGCTTGTATTCCACAAGTCTGACAGTGTACTTTCCGTCAAGACCGTCTATCGGTACGCCGTCTTTATTTTTGCAAAACTCTATACAATCCGCAACGCCATACAAATCAAGTTCATCATTATACAAAGTAACCGAGCTTAAAACAACCTTGTTATTGCTTTTGAATTGGTGTTTGCCAGAATGTACGTTTTCGTGCATAATATTCGCCAACACAACCGAAACATTTTCAGCCCAAGCATTCTCAATTTCAAGCAATCCGAATCTTCTCGGGCAATACATATAATGCTGTATTGTCCTTATATTAATCATGCTTTCTCCTGAAGTTCTACTCCTTCAGGCATATTTTTATCGACAGTGATTTCATAATCATTGAAACTTCTCGGAACTTCCACTACGTCTTTTTTACCGATAACAATTTTGTCAAACAACACATTCGCCGGAGCATTTCCAAGTAAGGAATCATGCTTGAATACATAAAGTTTTCTTACGCACATTTTACCTCTTGCGGCACTTCTGTCGTGTTCAAACATATTGATAATGGCCTTCCACAAAAGTTCAAGATCTTCTTCCGAAAACTTAGTAAGTTTTTGTGCAAGCATAGCCGACACATATCCGTCCGCCCTGTACAAGCCATACGGTACTATGCTCTTTCTGCCCATAGTAGCACTATCACTTTCATTTGTTCTTGCCTGTCTTGTAATTGTTATATCCTGTGTAAATATCGGATCAACACTCTTTGCGAAACTAATCTGAACAGGACCTCTGACAATACCGCATGGGTCGTTACCTGTACTCATAACCGCACCGAATGTTCTTACGTCAAAATAATTTTGACATATGTAATCTCTTGCCGCTCTTACCGCCTCAGGATTTTTACCCTTTTGACCTGTCTTTTCGCCTATTGCCTCATATGCCTCCGTAAATTTTGTGTTAAGTGCCTTATCAGGCTTTACAAGAATATTATAATACGGCTCATCTTCTTTAAAAATTTCCACAAAGTTGCGGATTTTTCTCTTTAAGCACACATCTGTAACAAGTCCTGCCGACGTTTCGGGATCAATTCTCGGCATATTGCCTGCATCGGGATCACCGTTGGGATTGCCGTTTTCTACATCAAAAATAACTGTAAATTCGTATCTGTTTTTAATTGGTTCCATAATTTTCTACTTCCTTTCATATTTCCTTATCTTCTTTTTTCTTATAAAAATCTTGTGTTTGCTGATAATAGCCTATAATAAACTTACCTTGCTCGCTAAGCGGTAATGTCTTTGGAAATTTGCCGTTTAGCTTGTCCATAATTTCACCCGTAACTATCTTATATTTAACTTTATATTCAAGTTTTTCAATGTGGTATTGCGAAAGCTTTATAAGTTTCGGAAATACCGTTGACGGATTTGCACAAGCTGACGCAAAATATGAATCCTTAATTGTTCTGTTCAATCCAGGCAATGCGTCCGATTGAACTTTTTCAAGTACGGCAAAAAGTCTGCCGCACAGATACGCTTGATTATTATTTTCAATATCAAGTGCCATTTTTATCTCCTCCTTATTTTTTGAATATCTATCTTTTCTGTTTATGCAAGCCTTGATAATGCCTGCACGAACATAATTTACCGATTTATCCGTTTTCACTCGTCTTACGGCATTTTCAAGCAAAGACTCCGGATAACGTGTACCGTTTATTATCGCACCGAACACCGAAGCCATAAGCGGCGGCGGTGTGGTGTAATTTGTGCTTTGAGGCGGTTTTAATTCTCGGAATATTCGCCACATCGGTATATTTCCTTTTGAATTAACAATCATCATATCTGCTTGGTGTCTTGCTATATGTGAAAATATGTTGCCGAATTTATCACGGTATATAAATTTTTGTGCAAGACGCGAAACATTCGGAGCAATTCCCACAATATAAAACTCAACATTTTTATCAATATCGAGTTCTGTAAAATCGGGACTTTTGCCCTGATTTACGTCATTAAGCGATTTAAGCAAAATACCGTTCATTTCATCTGCATCAATCTTATCGTCAAACCCAAGCATTGAAGCAAACAAATCCGTTTCTTTTGAATCGTCATCTGACATCGCCCAAAATACAACTGTCATATCATCAAGATATATTCTGTGATTTTTGTCTGCGATTAAAGTGTTTAATGCCTCTGTGTAGTGTTTCATAGTAGTTTGCGTTATGGAACTGTTGTACGCCTGTTCTTTGCCGTATGAACACTCTGCCGTATTATTTACGCAAACCATTAACGCACCTGTTGCATTTGCATTTCTTACACCCTTGATTTTATCGTGCGTTACCGATATTTCGCCTTTTTCTCCCGTAACGGCACATATGTCATTACCCTGCACCGGTCCGGCTGATTTTTTCAGTTCCGTTATCTTTTGAGCAATTTCGCCGTCAGTATCGTGCAATTTTATTTCAGGGTGTCCGTCAAGACCGAAAATAAAATTCGCCGTCGAGTATGCTTTTCCGAGATTTACAAGCAACTCATTTTCGGTTTCGTCCTGCGGATTCCACTTTTGCAGAAAGTTTCTGTATGCCGTAACTATATCCGATGTCATACCCTCTGTAAATTCAAGGTTTTTGTCCACAAACGCTTTATGCGATTTCTTCGCCTTATCCGTACTGTCCTCTGTTGAATATGTACCGCTCTTATTGTCGTAATTAAGTCCGAAAATATATAACGGTCTGTGTTCGACAATATTTCCGTCTATACCGGGTTTCTGCGTTCTCTCCGGCAAAACCACCGATATAGGCTGAAGTTTGGTTTTACCCTTACTGTCGGGTTCACTTTCCTGCTCCACGTTTATAATATCGCTTACTGTACCGTCTTTTCTCAGCATAATCATATGCGTGATATTCTGTCTTGAAAAACCGTCTTTGCAAACCTTGTCATTTCTCGCAAGAATATCGTAATATTCATTCAAAGCCTTTATCAGCATTTCATCATCTCCCTATATTTTGCTACATCTATAACACCGTCAATCATATGCGGTCTGTAAAAAAGTGCGTCTGCCTTGTCCGAAAAATTACGTTTATCCCAATCATTATCTTTCGGATGTCCGCCGTCCTCAAACTTCATATGATACAGCATAAATCCTAAATCCGTATCACCTTTTAACGTATCCGAAACATTTTCAAGCGAAAATTCCTCCACAAGCTCAATACTCTTTACAGGAAATTCACGACACCCAAGCACAGGTTGTCTGAATTGTTGACCGTTTCTTAAACGTCTTAGAAGAATATTATAATGCTTTTCCTCCGACTCGTCATCATGGTCACTCTGTATACCCGTAAGTTCAAAGTGAAATTCCACGCCGTAACATACATCTTTCAAAATCATACTTCCGCGTTGATTTATCATATCCTTGGTATAAATCGTTGCATCACCTGTACCGTTTTTCATACTTTTTTGTACCGACTGCAATTTTATTTTTTCCTTAACCTCATTACGGCGAACATTGATAAATGTTATCGGATTAAAAACGATAATCTTATCAATTACATACCGAATTGCCGGTTTCCAATACACCGACTTTATCAGTCCCTCAAGAGCTCCCGGTGTCGGAACATCATAACTCACACGTTCAACTTTCATTTCAGGGCGGTTAAACGCGGCATAATCGCCTTTAACCATAATTTTAAATCCGTAACTCATTTTAACCTCCTCATACAAAATAATCTACATCATTTTCCAACGTCAAACCCACGTCCGACTTATAATAATCTGTATTTGCAAGTATGCAAACACCACAATCAAGCTGTTCTATAATCCCCTCTTTAATCATTTCTTCAAGCTCCCAAATATGTACGGAAGCACTGTACTGCTGTAATTTTCGCTTTACAGACAGTTTTCCGTATCTGAGCTGTTCAATCAGATCTTTATTTTCATCACACGGAATTACTATTCCTATAACTTGATTTTTGATAAACTTAAAATTCTCGGCATACGTTCTGAACGGTATTTCATCAAATTTCAAATTTTCACCCATAAGCAAAGTTATGGTACTTTTATCTATATTGCCGTCATTAAACGCAAATAAGCGACTGTAATATTCTTCAATACATTTGTCGGTTGAAATATTGTCAAATTCCTCAAATAAATTTCGTGTTATATTTGATTTAAGCTGAATTTCACCTTTTCCGCCGTCTGTTTCAAAAACAAACACATCGCCCATATCCATCTTACCCTCACGGTTACATCTACCGCCGGACTGCAATACGTTATCAATCCCCGCAATTTCTCTGGACACCGCCTTAAAATCAAGGTCAACACCCGCCTCAATCAGTGATGTTGAAATCACGGTCGTATTAATTCCGTTCTTTATATCTTCCTTTATTTTTGCAATAATCTCCGAACGGTGCAAAGGCGTCATATATGTTGACAAATGATACTTGTTACCGCTGCACATATCATATAATTCCCTTGCCGTTTTCCTTTTGTTCACAATTATAAGTGCATTGTCATATTCCTGTGCCTTTTCTGCCAGTGAAGCAAGTTCACACTTCCCGATATACTCATATCTGCACTTATCAAATACGTTAAACAACGACGTATCCTTAACCGCATTTTCTATTTTGACACCTGACATATACCTTTCCATAAATTTATCATAATTCGGCATTGTCGCCGACATCAAAATTGCCGTACTGTTAAGATACTTCGTCACATACCCTATTGCCCTTAAACAAGGCTGAATATAGTCAATCGGCAGCATATGTATTTCGTCAAATATGATAACACTGTCCGCCAGATTATGAAGTTTCCTAAGTCGTCTGCCTTTATAATGATACAGTGATTCAAAAAATTGAATATTCGTTGTTACTATAAGTTTTGCGTCCCAATTTTCACAGGAACGTTTTAATTTTTCCGAAGTTATTTCGTTCTCATCTTCATTTTTATCATCATCAAAATCATAATTTGAATGGTGCTGCAACACAGGAAGTACATCACCGAAAATATCCTCGAATACCTTTGCTGTCTGTTCAATTATACTGACATACGGAATTACATATATAATACGTTTTTTCTTATTCTCTATCGCAGTTTTCAAAGCCGCTCTTATACTGCAAAGAGTTTTTCCGCTGCCTGTCGGCATATTCAATGTATACACATTCGCATTCGATTCAACGCTTTTATAAACCTGTTCTTGTATAATACTTCTTGATTCTTGAAGTTTGGTTTCTATTTTAAAAGAATTAAGTTTTTCACATACTTTTTCGTATGCTTTTTGAAAATCTCCGTCTATACCTCTGTCTGTGTTGGGAGTTACAAACCGCTCCGTATCTATAAAATCCGCATCCGTAAGGCATGAAAACAAATATCTTGTAAAAAAAGAATACCTTTCAATAATTTCTCTCTGATTACTGACATCAAAAAGTTCTCTCAAATTATCTTTGGGATATTCAAGTTTAACTTCATTTTCATACGCAGAATAATCGCCGGTTTTTCGTTTCATTCTGCCGTGCAAGGTCGAATCTTCTTCACCGTCAACTTTCGTTCCGCCGTCAGGCAAACCCGAATGATGTCCCGCAACGCAATACTCAATCATAGGCACATATGATTTCGGCGGTGCTTTCGCAACTTCTTTTGCACCGCATATTGCGTGTTCCACTCGGATATTTTCCGCACCGTTTATACGTTTTTGAAAACCCGATGTATACTTGCCTATATCGTGTATTTGCCCCACAAATTCGGCTATATCCGCCCAAAATTCATTCGCATTTTCACGACATAACTTCGACGTTCCGTTCAAGTGGTCCAAAAGCAGCTGTTTCCGTCCGTCGTCTGATGTATGTCCAATATATTCCATAGCAATCATCCCTTTTGTACAAATTATACTTTTATCATATCACTTTATTTGTGCAATTTCAACATATATTTTACTTTTTAGTAATTATCTATTAAATATACCTATAATTTTTATATATTTGCACCAAAAAAGGAACATATAAACAAAGCATACGCATTGTTTATATGTTCCCCAATGATTAGCTTAATTGAGTCTGCAGACAAATCTGCAACGATTTTGATTGCATTCTGTTTAATTATTATTGATATTAAAGCAATATCTCGCCTTTTCAGGCACTGAGCCTATCATACAAGGATTATGAATACTGAAATAATCCATAACATAACCCTTGTCGGTATAGATATTCACACTCTTTTTGTCTTTCATCATTCCCGTATTATTTTCAATAACAATCTTCTTTATTTTTTTACAGTTGATTTCAATATCCGAACGAGTGTAATTGCAAGCAATACTTGCATCTGTATTTTTCAAATTCACAGAATTGTTCAAAATGTATATTCCCTTGTACTCATCATCTCTGTTCGAATAAGAAGAAAAGCATCTCAAACCTCTTGTTTCGATAGTATTTCCTATATATTTCTGTTCAAATTCAGTCGTCAGCTTAATATATATCGCCTCTGTAGAGCCGGTATAACGCACAACGGAATTTTCGCCTGTATTTTTTACCGTATTGTGATAAACCAATTCATACGGGCCTTCGATACCCGTTTCAACGCAATTTTGTACAACGTTATTTTTCACAATCGTATTAGGGAGTGATGTTCCCATACCCGCGAATATCGCCGCACAACCGACACCGCTTGTAAGTGCGTTCGTATCATTTACGGACGGCTTGCCGAAACCGATA